>JACCDG010008886.1_pt1 | contig 16528 bp, 25 predicted proteins | sample 7442471 | NCBI WGS metagenome assembly JACCDG01 (sample SAMN15323444, study PRJNA562643) | freshwater metagenome | isolation source: river surface water | place: USA:Blue River Watershed | collected 2017-08-17 | reverse complement strand
GGACCACCTCTTTTACCGGTTAAATGAACTGTAATAGGCTGGTTAATTCCAAGATGTTTACAACAGAATTTAATAAACTCAGAAATTAATTTTGTTTTATTCTCATCAATATTATCTACTGATTTTGTAATATATAATTTATGATTTCCTTGTGTTAATAATTTAGGCTCCTCTTTAATTTGTCCTGGTAATTCTTTTTCTGCAAGAGTTTTTTCCATGAATTTATCATGTTTTACATAATAATATGGGTCTTCATCCAAATGAACCAGTGCTATTTTTAAAGTTTCAGTTGGGTCATCATTGGTAATATTATAATTCCCTTTCGAACCATGTTCTAATTCAACTTTAAACCCTTTAGCTACTTGATTAATATCATATTTTGAAATATCAATACCAGACTTATTTGCCACACGTTTTATGAAAAGCGGTGGATAAGTAACTTCATTAATTAAATTGCTTTTTATATAGGTTTTTCTTGATCTCATTTTAAACTAAGTTTTTCATCATAAGTACTTTTTATAATATTTATCAATCTTTCCATGTACCCATTATTTCTTAAATATTTGAAAGAAAGATTTTCAATCGAAAATTCTCCTCCTTGTTCTAATCCTGATTGTCTCATTTTTGCCAAACGCTCTCTTAGGTTATTAGCTTTTTCATTCTTTTCATCTAATGACATTTTGTTATCTTCTTCAATTTCTTCAATCTGATTAATTAGAGAAGCAGTTTTAGTTTGTAATGAATTTTTATCAATTGAAAAATTTTCTTTAGTTGGTTCGTTTACCCATTTATTATTATAAATATCAAATATTCCAGCAGAATGAGGCTTATCTTTAATGTTGTTACAGTAAATTTCAACATCAAAACCCTTGATTTTAATATTGTGTTTCAAATTCCATAATCCCTTTTTAGCCCAGAAAAATTCATTTACCAAATCAATGTTTTCAGATATTTTTGAATAATCGAAAAAAATATGTAAATCTATATCGCTTTTGCTTGACCAGTTATAATTTGCCATGCTTCCAATTAAATATATTTTTTTAATTGGTGTTTTTATTCCTAAGTTTTCGTAAAACTCCTTAGAAATTCTTAAAAGTTTTTTCCTTACTATGGGATTTAGTTTTTTACCTACCCATAATTTATCATTTAATTCCCCGTGAATTAGTTCCTTTGGAATAATTACTTCTTCTGGTGCTATTTCATTAATGTCTTCTGTTGAATCAACTTCTTTAATTGAGGTTTTATACTTTTTATGGAATGGATAATTCTTATTATTCCTGTATTTTGCACTATGAGCAGCAGCCAAAGACATATTCCTGGGTATTCCCCCGGACTCTAAAAGAGTGTATAAAAGATGTCTAATTCCATTGTGTGGCATGATTTAAATAAATATTAGAATATTTATATAAAAGCATATAAAATGAATCTAAGTGAATCTTTTAAAAATAGATTGAAAACTTTAGCCGGATTAAACGAATCATTCACGGTTCAACAATTTGTTGTAACAGTGAAACATGATAAAGGCAAAGTAAGAATCAAAACTACTGCATCATCAGCAGATGCTGCTAAATCAATTGTGTGTAAAGCGGAAGGGTGTCCTGAAAGCGCAATTGTTTCAGTTGAAAAGGTTTAACTATATATTTAATATCTGAAAATGCATTTTAAATTCATCAAGAGGCATAAGAATTAAACCATTTTCCGTTTTATTTTTTGATTGCAATATGGATATAATTTTTTTTGTGGAAATAAAACCAATTATATTCTTTTTTGGAATTAAACATCCCATAAACTTAATTTCTTCAGATGGATATGGGAATGATACTAAATCACTTCCTTCAATATTAAGACCACACTCATTATCTGTGTAAATATCAAAAGTACATGGGGAATCATCTTTCAATAATGTTGTGTGATAAACAGTATTATTAATTGAAATTGTATTATATCCTTTAATCTGTAAAATGTTCTGAATGATATTTTTATTCTCATCTCCGTTTCGGAGTTTTAAAATCTCATTAAGCCTACGATTTTCCTTCAAAATAAGTTCTGGAACATTGTTGTCTAGAAGCGATTTTAATTTAGTATCAATTTTTTGATAAAATTCTTTTTCCATTTAAAATTATAATTTATAACTTCAACAAAGTTAAGAAAAAAAATATAAATTTTAATTGTTTTCTTTAGAAAAAAACGGATTTCTGAAATCAACCAGTTGTCTCATGCGTTTCAGTTCCTCATTTAATTGATTGACCATTTTTAATTCCAATTCTAATTTTTTTTGTTCTTCTAAATTTATCTTTGGGTCTTCAATAATGTTTTTTTCAGGCTCAATCAATTCATACTCATCCTCTTTTAGAAAAGTGTGAGTTTGTTCAGAAATAAGATTTTCTAAATTAGAATCCCACTGTTCTTTCTGACAAAGATTCTTTATCTCATTAATTACATATTGTTCAAATTCTTTCGAATTTAATTTCATATTTAAACTATTTAAAATAAATAGATTAAAAAAAGCAAAAAGTGGATATTTTAAGAGTTAAATCTTTTTAATTGTGACTTGAAAGACTCCTCAATAAGAAAGTCAATTTCTTCTGGAATTATAGTTTTTGGAGCACTATCTGAGTTTTCGAGATGCTTTTTCCAAACTCTATCCTCGTCTTCTTCTTGCTCTGTTTCATTAATTCTATCATTTTTAAAACAATAATAGTCAACAATAACAGCTATAAGTTCCTTCAATGCTGAGACTTCTTCAAATGTTGGATTTACTTCGTTTTCTTCTTGGTCTATACTCATTTTATTTTTTTGTTTTTAAATTTGTAAATATTGAATTAAAAAGTGTATATTTGGGCATGGAAATTATTGGAATTATACATAAAATTGGGGCAATTGAAAATCATGGATATAATTTTCAGAATCGTTTCTTTTCTATTAAATATATAGATGAAAATAAAAAGGAACAATTTTTGAAATTTAAACTTTCTAATGGACGGGTAGAACTCATAGATAGTTTTTCCGAAGGCGATAAAGTAAAAATTACTTTTAAATTGGAAGGTACCGAAGTTAAAAATGATAAAAAAGAGTCTGTTATTTATGACAGAAAAGAAGTATATAACATTGAGGGCTATACCGATCTAAGAGCAGAACAAATCGGAAAAGAAACTCCATTTTATAAACTTAAAGAAGGAGAAATAGATCAGCCATTAAAATTAAATTAATACATATGTCGGATAATATTAGAGTTTCTAAAAAAGGAAGTAATTTTACAATTTATAAAAATGACAATTTTGACTTAATGCTTAGTGTGTGTAAATATACATATGATAAAATGATTTTAGATTTAGAAAAAGAGACCAAAATTAAATATATTGAAAATGTTGAATTTAGAACTCTTATGGCTAATTTATTATCAGATAAAAAAACATCTAGTTTAAATTTAGAGTCAATGATAATTCTACATAAATGGATTGATTTGATTTGTCAAATAATTTTGGATAAAGATAGTACTGATTTAAAAAATAAAGAATTAAATAGAGTTTTCAAAATCTCATCAAGTTTTAACAAAAAAATAAATAAATTATTGTCTAAGGAGGAAGTAGTATGATTTTAACACCAGAAATTTTAAAATCCCAAAAGTATGCATTAGAACAACATGCACATAAGGAATATGGTGAAGGAATCCCTTATTCAATACATATAATTTTGGTTGTCTCCTTTGTTCAAGAATTTATTCATTTGATTGATACTACTGACCATGAAAAAGTAATTATTGCTTCTTGGCTACACGACTTGATGGAGGATAACGGTATTAGTTACAATGAGATTAAAAAAATATTCGGCAAGGATGTAGCAGAAATAGTTTATTGTGTCACCAACGAATCCGGAAGAGATAGACATGAAAAAGCATTAAAAACTTATCCAAAGACTGCTACAAATCGTTTAGCAGTTTTTGTTAAACTCGCAGACCGATTAGCAAACAGTACTTATTCACAACTGAATGGCAGTTCGATGTATGAAAAATATCGTAAAGAATATGGACTTTTTGAACAACAATTATATATTCCTGGTGAATATGAATCAATGTGGGAAAAATTAAAATCAATTTATGAAATAGAAAATAAAATATATATTAAAGAAGAAAAAACCATAGTACAATAATTAAATAATGAAAGAAAGAAAAAATTTAATAGATGGGTTGCCAAATTCATATGACGTAAATTATGTTATAACTACCAAAAAAAGTTGTGAATTATGTAATAAATTAATTTTGACAAAACAAATTTCTAATAATGCAATAGTTTGCACTGAATCATTTGAATTCTTTCATAAAACTTGTCTTGAGAATAAAGGAATTACTTATAACCACTATAATCCAAAAGACAAAAGTACCCCTATCACATTAGACAAAAGCATAGTTAAGTAACTTAAAATACTTTTATACGTTTACCTACACAAAAAAAATATGAAAAACTATATTCAATTTGCTTTATTAGTTATTGTGACGGTTATATTAACCGGATGTGCTAAGATTCAACCAGTACTTCTACTTAAAGTAGAAGATTTATTTTGGTTGCCTTTTGTTTATTTATTAATGAGTTTTGCATTAGCAAAATTTTTATCCTTTGGGGAAGAATCAAAAAGATTTTGGTTGTGGTTTGGTTTATGTTTAATTTTGACCCCTATTTCCGGATTTATTGTATTAATCTACCGACTATCAAAATGAATAAAGAAATATACGCATTAGAAGAATATGAGTATGGAACTAGTCCTACTATATTTCTAGCAGGTCCAACACCAAGAGACAATAATGCTGTCTCATGGAGACCAGAAATGATTGAGTGTTTACGAAAGCACAAATTTGAAGGTGATATTTTTATTCCTGAACAAAAGGGTGATTACCTTGCATATGAATATCCTAAACAGATTTCATGGGAAACTACATTCTTAAATAGAGCTAATTGCATATTATTTTGGATTCCCAGAAAATTACCACATATGCCAGCCTTTACAACCAATATAGAATTTGGTGAATGGTTACATTCTGAGAAAATAACATTAGGATACCCAGAATGGGCAGAAAAAATTAATTACATAATGGTTCGTGCTCAAGATAATAAAATTCCTATTTTTCACACAATGGATGAACTCGCACAACACACCATTAAACTGACCAGTACAAGATTTAATAACCATTATAATAAATGAATACAGAAGTAAAACCACCAATCACAAAAGCAAAAACAATTACCGAACAAAACAAAACTCCTTTTGACATAGTAGTAGAAATGGTAAAAACCAATCCTAATGATCTTGAATTAGGAATACAAATAAGAAAATATATTTCTAACTTAAAACACCAGTAATTTATGAGTACAACAGCCACTACACTAAAAAAAGTCTACTTAATTAAAGTAGAACCTGATGCCAACAATAATAAATATTATAATATGCAGGAAGTTGGTGATGGGACTTTTACTGCTACTTATGGTAGAGTTGGTTGTGCTAAACCTGCGGTAGAAATATATCCTATGTCTAAATGGGATTCTAAATATCGTGAGAAACTTTCTGCAAGAAAAGGTTATACGGATAAAACCCATTTGTTTGAAGAAGAAATTTCTCAAAACGATGCATTACCAGAAGGCAAAAAACAAACTCTTAATGAAATTACAAATAAGGTTGTAGCAAGCCTGGTTAATGATTTAAGAAAATATGCAAAGGTTTCTGTTCAGGAAAACTATATTGTTTCATCTGAGAAGGTAACACAGAAAATGGTGGATGAAGCACAGGCTCTTGTTGATGAGATCACCGGCTTAATTAAAATGGGTCAGGAAGTTGCACCAATAAACAAACTTTTGGTCAATCTTTTCCAGGTGATTCCAAGAAAAATGAAAAATGTAAAAGACCATATTTTCTCAGGTGGAGAAGTTCTGGATTCAAAAAAGGAACTTGAAGAAGCACAAAAATTAATTTTGTTGGAACAAAATACTTTGGACGTTATGGCTGGTCAGGTTTCTACCAATGAAAAACTTGATATTAAAGAAGCAAAACCTTCGCATAAAAATATTTTGGAGTCTATGGGATTAATTATTGAAGAAGCACCGGCTTCTGATTTTCCAACTATTAAAGAATTAATGCAAAAAAATTCAGGACAGTTTAAAAAAGCCTATATAATTACTAATATCAAAACTCAAAAACGTTTTGATAAACACATTGCTAATTCTAAAAATAAAAAACTAGAATTATTATGGCACGGTTCAAGAAATGAAAATTGGTGGTCAATTCTTGATAAGGGATTAATGCTTAGACCTTCAAACGCAATAATAAACGGGAAAATGTTTGGGACGGGGATATATGCTGCTAGTTTATGCAGAAAATCAATTGGTTATACATCATTATCCGGTTCTCATTGGGCACGAGGAAATGAAAACAAAGCCTATCTTGCATTAAAAGCATTTCATTTAGGAGAACAACTTACAATAAAAAAACATGAATCTTGGTGTTATGATTTAAATTATAATAATCTAAAGAAAAGAGGAAATTATGATTCATTATGGGCAATTGGTGGAGCAGATTTAATAAATGACGAATTCATTGTTTATCTAGAAGAACAATGTACAGTAAAATATTTAATCGAGATAGGTAATTAACTAATTTAATAAGTTTAAGGAGGATAGATAATCACTATCCTCTTTTTTTATCTATTATGCAAATTAATTTTTATCACTTTATATTTATATATAAAGCGACCTATATAAATGTCATTTAATAATTTAGAATCAACCAATTATATAAACATCAAATTAACTGATGAAGGCAGAAATTTAATTTCATTAGGAAAGTTAAAGTTCTCTAAATTAGTTTTTTCAGATAGAGAAGTAGATTACTCAATTGATTTTTCAAATAATTATTTAATTGATTCAAATAGAATTCTTTCTCCTAATGATACCCATCCAGATATTGAACCTGTAAATTTTGATGGTTCTCCTGCCAGAAAATTAAACCAAAATTCTTTAACTTCATTAAAACAGTTCATAACTGGTGCTACAATTACTAATGGATTTTTTTCTGGAACATCTGCAAATTATACTTTACATGGAGCATATCCAATTGACAATGATACTCTAACCTATAGCAATCAAACCTGGGGCAGCAGTTTTATTGAATATGATAATACTGTTTCAGTTAATACAGGAGATTTAGTATTTATTCCTTGGCTACCACCACAATCTTCTTTAAATGCTTTAGTATCTAGTAATTTAATTACTGGTGGAACTCCATTAAATGGATTATGGTATAAAACTCTTTCGGCAGATTCAGGCGCATCAACAATTACGTTAGATAGACCAATACCGGATTTTACAAGTCAAGCACAAAGTGTAAGATTTTTTGTATATCCAAATAATGCCATAGAAGATTATTATGGTTCTGGCATTACGCAAAGCACCGGCATATGGAATATGAATATTATTAGAACAAATGATATTGCAGGAACAGATATTGGAATTGAAGGAGTGAGTGGTTTTACACAATATGGTTCTTTACAATATGCAGGAACAAAAACTTATTTAGGATTCAGTTCTGATACACCATCATTTGGAGTTATACATTACACAAATGAATATACAGGAAATACGCATGGGGAACAATTTAGAGAAGGAACAGCCCAATTAGAAATTCCCACTTTAATGTGGCACAAAGTATCAGGTTATACAAACAGTACTGCTTCGGCTATGGGACATACTTTTTATGATGCATATGGAAAAACAATTTATGACCCAATAGCCAAAACTACCTATAGGAATTTAAGAGATGGTATTAGTTCTGCCGATACAGTTGTTGGTAGAGTATATCATAAACTGAAAATTTTTACTATCACTGACCAAGAGATTTTAAATGCTCTCTCATATAAATCCAATAGAACATATACATTTCCGGAGCCAATTGTTGAACTATCTTCTCACTCTGCAAGTAACACTCCGTATTATAGTGTAAGTGGAATGTGCGAAAGTGGTAAAACATATTTCGTTACTTTATTATTTGAAAATGATACATATAATGCAACAGATAGTTTTGGATATGCACCTACTATTCATTCTGGATATATTAAAAAAATTAATGGAGAAAATGACATCAATGGTCGTCCTAAATTTTTAAAAATAAGTTTTCCTGCAAATAGTTTCCCTTATATGCGAAGCGATGCTAATATTTCAAATGGAACAGGTTGGAATGCAAATTCTGTTCAGGTATTAGTTAATGAACAGTTATTAGATCATAATTATAATATTGGTAATGTACCGGCAACTGGATGGACAAGAGTATCATCCATAGCAACAGGTGGTAATGGAGTTTATAGAGCATTGGATTATGGTGACAATACAATTGATGCAAGTTTATTAAATGCACATTCATTTATTATTTCACGACAAGATTATAATTCCGGTTCAACATATACATTATATTCCGGATTAACACAAAGCCAAGATTTATTAAATTTTGGTGATGAATCATTTTTCTTTGGTATTGTAAAAGTCGAAACAGTTAAAACAAAATATATAACTTCTATTGTTGAATATATTTGGCCTAATGAAATGTATGAATCATTAAACCCTACTTTTAATAAATACTTTAATGAAGATACATATGTATCTGAAATTGCTATCTTAGATGATGCCAATAGAGTTGTTGCAGTAGGTAAGCCTACACACCCTCTTAAAAAGCAAATAGAAAGGATTTTAGCAGTACAATTAATTCTGGAATTTTAATTTAATCTCCAATAAAAGTTTTTAAAAATTTTATTATTATTAATATACCTTATAATTGCATTAGAACAATTATAAGCTTCTTTAACCTCTTTAATATCTCTCCATGTTTTTAAAAATTTATTATTAATATCATATTGATTTATATTTAAATACTTTCTGTTTTTAGATTTAATTTTTAATATTTCTAATTTTTTTAGTATTTCAGGTTTAGTAAGTTTATATAAACTAAAATAGAAGTTTTTACTATGTGAACTCCTATTTCTGAGTACATCTCTTATACAATTAGGTTTTGTTAATAATGTTTTGGCACACTCATTAATATTATTCCATTTCTTCACAAAACTGCCATCTAAATTATATTGAAATATAATGATACTTCTAGATGAACCTCCTTTCCTAGTTTGTATTTTACATTCTTTTAAAATTTTAATTACAAACCCCTTACTGACATTTAAGAGTTTACATATTTCTCTAGTGCTTTTTTTATCATTATATAAATCAGAAATGGTTTTATAATATTTCTTTCTTTTTTCTTTGTATAAATTTTTTTGATTTAATTTAAACTTTTTGCTTTGTTTAAATCCTAAATTACTATTCGCAAGTGGTCTGCAATTATATCCATTTTTATAAGAATTATATTTTTCAATAAAAAATTGCTCTTTATTAAGACATTCGGTTGGTTGACAAATTTTTAAAACTTTAAAATAAATATTTTCTAATCCATATTTATTGCATGCGTTTTGAAGTTTGAGAGAAGAATGTTTTTTATTTTTTAACATTCTAATATGTTTTTTCCACCTATTTCTAAAACCCTTTTGGCTATCTATAGCACTTCTGTATCTTGAAGCACTACCTATATAAATTTTATTATTATTGCTATTTTTAAATCCAATACTATATATTCCATTTGCAATTGGAAAATCTTTGGTTTCTGTTAAATAAAAAGTCTTCTTCATAATTATAAATATGTATCAATTTTCTAAAAAGTCCATACATATAACTATTACTAACCTTTTTGTAACTTTTTTGTATATTTATCGTTTAAGTAAGTAATCTATCAAAAATGAGCGAAAATCTTTCTCCCTCCTTAGAGGAAATAGTTAAATTATCAGGTATACACCCCTTGAAAATACGGTCAGTATTTTTATATGGTTCCCGTGTGTATGGCTACCATACTGAGAATTCAGATTTTGATATTTTGATGGTTGCACCTAATCTCCAAAAGCACCAGGAAATTAAAGATGAAAAATATAACATTCATATTATCACTCCAGATTCCTTCAAGGAAGACCTTTTACAAAATTATAAAATAACTTATCTTGAATGTATTTTTGGTCCGGAATGGGCACATCTTCAGGAAAAAGAAAAAATTGAATTGGTTTTAGTAAAAGATAAAATCAAGAAAGAAATGCTTGCACAAAGTTATTCTACTTGGAGAAATGCCAAACAAAAAATGATTGAAGGCGATACTTTCCGTGGAGTTAAGAGTGCATTCCACGCATTCAAAATTTTGAAATTCGGGATTCAAATGGTTAAACATGGAAAGATTATTGATTTTTCTGAGTGTAATGATTTGTATAAAGAATTTGATGCAGAAAATTTTTATGAGTGGGAACAAATTAAAGAGAAATATTTAAAACAAAAAATAGAATTAGAAAACTTATTAAAATCACTTTAATTTTAATTTATGGAAATGGAAAATTCTGAACAAAATAAAGTTCCAAGTAAACATCTATGGATGGATTGGTTTGTTTATACTTTAACTATGTTGATACTTACAATTCCATTCTATGAAATTTTCTCTTGGAAACATTTTGGTATTTCAATTATATTAGGGTTTTTTGCAAGTCTATTAAATAGAATTATAAGAGAATTGGTATTTATTAAAAATAAAAAATAACCATGTTAAAAAAAATAATCATAATAATAATTGTTTTATGTTTCTTTGGTTCTTGTGTTCCAAATAATAAAGAAAAGCCAGAAAAAAATAAACAAGTCGAAGTCGAATTATTTTTCAAAAGTGGAAATCATGATATTTTCGTATATGATATATCAGGAGAATTAAAAATAAAAAAAATAATTTGATTGATTTTGATTCTTCTTACTGTGGATGTTCCGAACAAGAACCGTTGGCTAGTAATGTCGAAGCTTTTAAAATAATAAGAACGACAAACATAACAACAGGAGAAGTAATTGAAAAAAATCCGATTAACGAAAATAAAACAACTTCTGATAGTACTTTAATAAAAAAAATACAAATAGAAAATTTATTAAAATAAAATTATAATTTAAAAAAAACCTTAATTATGGTAAAGCAAATTATTGGCGACCTTATACGGTCAGCAAAAAATGGAGAATTTGAAGTTATAGCCCATCAATGTAACTGTTTTAATACTATGGGAGCAGGAATTGCACGTTCTATTCGATTAGAATGGCAAGAGGCTGCTGACGTTGATAATGCCACACAGAAAGGAGACCCGAATAAATTAGGAACAATTACTTATACGGAGAACACTAATCCGATAATTGTTAATCTTTATGGTCAATTTGATTTTCATGGAAATGGTGTATTAACAAATTATGATGCTCTTGAAAAAGCATTGATGGAAATGAAACAAAAATTTCCAGGCAAAAAAATAGGAATGCCTAAAGTTGGTTCATTAAGAGCTCGTGGTGATTGGAGTGTTATTCTTCCTATAATTGAAAAAGTTTTTTCAGACCCTACTGATGATGTTACAATTGTTGAATGGGAACAAGATGCTACTGTTGTATCAACAGTATCTTCACAAAAAGCAATTTCGTCCGGTTCATCGAATACGAATTACGGAAAACAAACAGGGGCAATATCAAAACTATCTGCTTTCAACACACCATCTTCGATTTCTGTTTCAGCTACACCTACTGCTTCTTCTAAGCCGGTACACACAAAAAAAAAGTTCAAGGGTACTCGTAAGTGCAGAATCTGTCACACGGAGCAAGCAGTAAAAAACCTGTATAATTATATGCCAAGCGTTTGGGTTTGCAAAACTAATTGCCATGAAATTTTTATGGATAATTTAAAAAATCTAATTACACAGAACTCAATGGATACTGTCTCGAATCCTCAGGTTCCATTACCTTCATCTGTATTGTATGATTTTTAGTCACTAACATTAACATTGCAACTGTATCAAAAATGTCAGAACAAATAACGCAATCCAAGTATTATGTAGTCTGGGTAGGTCATAAACCTGGAGTGTATAATACTTGGGAAGAGTGTAAGGAAAATATTCATAAATTTAAAGGTGCCAAATACAAGTCTTTTTTTTCTAAATCACAGGCTGATAAAAATTTTGCATTAGGTCATGAGGAATATTTTAAATTTCAACCCAAAAAAGAAAAAGTAGAACGCCCTGTTATTTCTGAAGATGAAAAGCAATTAAAGCCAATATTAGATAGTATTAGTGTTGATGCTGCTTGTTCTGCTAATCCCGGACCATTTGAATATCGTGGAGTGCATACAGAAACACAAAGGGTTTTATTTTCTGTTGGTCCAATTCCTGGTGGAACAAATAACATTGGTGAATTTCTGGCTATCGTTCATGCATTAGCATTACTTAAAAAAGAAAACAGAAATGATATTATTTATTCTGATAGCAAAACTGCAATTCATTGGGTTGAACAAAAGAAAGCAAATACTACCTTGAAAAAAAGCCCTCAAAGTAAAAGGGTTTTTGATTTACTTAAGAGAGCTGAGGATTGGTTAAATAGTAATACTTACACGAATCCTATACTTAAATGGAGAACATCTATATGGGGCGAAATCAAAGCGGATTATAATAGAAAATAATATGGAAGTTTATACAAAAAAACAAGTAAAAAATCTCTTATTAAAACAGAGACAAATTTGCTCTAAAGCTATTTTTCCTATTAAAAAAACAAAAAAATCTTTGAAAAAATTATGTCTTACTGCTCCAGAGCCTGATTTTCCAATTATAAAATTATTGCCATCAAATAAAAAAGTATCTAAACAAAAAAATATTAACTGGATACAGGTAGCGAAATCGCTTTCAAAAAAAGGTTTAACTTCCCGTGAAAGCGAAATACTTATTTATAGTTGCCAAAGTTTTTCAACTAAAAGGATAGCAAAAAAGTTAAAAATTTCTATAAAGACCGTTGAATGGCATAGACGTAATATTTTTATTAAATTAAATGTTAAAAGCATATTATCAGCAATTAATATGGTGCATTATCTCAATAAGTAAAATTTTTTATTTTTTAAATTTAAAATCCGGGATAATTCCGGATTTTTTTGTTACATTCTGATTAAAATTTTTGTAATTGAAAATCAATAAGTTAGATTATTAAAATTATAATTTTCAAATTTTTATTGATAATTAAAAAATATAAACTATATTTGCGGAGTCGTTTATAATTTTTCATACTATTTATAAAGTTATACAAATTATAAATTAAACAAATAAAACAACAAAATCATGGAATTCAAACCAAATGAAGTAACAGTCGCACAAGCGAAAGAAATTGTGCAAAAATTTAAGGATTATGGCAAAGGTGTCGTAATTTCTAGTCGCTATTTGTCATCTAAAGATTGGGATGACATATCTGCTAAATGGGCAGACCTAATGGACGAGCATAAGTATTCAATAAATGCAATTCGTCAAAAGATGATTGAGATTTATCGTGATATGAGAAACCTTCCTGAGGATGAAATTTTAGGAGATGTATCAATTGCCTTCACTCATACTACTGAGCGTGGTAAAAGAATTCATTTCAAGTATTCAGATATGTATGTTTTCTTACGTGAGGCATTACGTGAAAGAAAAGAAACAGCTGATTACAAAAAGAAGTCTAAAAAACTCAAAGAAGCATTGGAATACATAGAAGCTAATAAATCTCAAGATGAAAAACTCAAAGAGATGCAAACTTTGGCTGCACAACTTTCAGTTGAAATTGGTGAAGAGGGTGAAACATCCCAATCTACCCCAGTAACAACTGTTTAAAAGTTGAAAGATAAAACTCACTTAGAATAAAAAAACACGCCCAGTGGGCATCAAACTTGTAATTTGACAAAAAAATAGTGAGTATCCGGGGCTGGTCTCGTAAAAGATATCAGCCCCATTATGGGGGAATAGTTTAATGGTAGAACTCTAAAAATGATTTAGAAGGGAATCTTTCTTAGAATATAAAAACTCAAAATTCGTATTATAAACGAGAGGTACGTGGTTCGAATCCCGTTTCCCCCACCATTAATAATTAACAATTAAAACTTTTTCAGTTATGACAACGAAAACAGCAGCAAAGAAAACAAACAAATCTCAATCAACAAGTGTTAAAATTAACACAAATGATTTGACAAATTTACCAAAACTTCCAAAAACATTGGAAGCACTGCAACTTTTAAGAACAGCAAAAGGTCAAACTGATTCGTTTATTCATTCGGCATTAAATTCTGCTTTAGCAGAATGTAAGAAAGAAAATATGATTCTTCTTTTAGAAAGAATTATGTTGCATATTGGTGATATTTCAAGACAACACAATATTCTTCGTGAGGCAGGTATTATTTCTCCAACAGGTGGAGCGCAAGAACGTGCTATTTTTAGAAGTTGTTTAAGATGGTGGGAAAAAAATCTTCCAGAATCTTTTGTTAAGAACATTCCTATTATTGTAGAATTTACTTTATACGAGAACCTGATGTACTATCAAAATACTACTGATAGACTTAAAGGTAATCTTATTAAAACAGAAATTTTATTTCCTAATCCAAAGGCTGTTCATTCTTATTTAACAATGCAAATCAGAAAAGGTAAAGACCTTAATTTGATTGCACGTCACTTACCAAAATATCATACTGAAAATGATGTAACAAGAACTGCTAAGAAAATAGTTAAATTAAGAAATGGTCAAAAATCCATTGAATGGAAATTACCTATTGGAAAGTCTTGGGTAAAAGTTAATGGAGAATTTGTAAAAGGAAAATCTGTTCATGTAAATGAAGGTGATATTATTTCTTATCCAAGAAATAAGCAAAAATTTGTTTTAGAAAAACAAAAATTTGTTAACAACTGGATTGATGGATTGTGTAAATCTCTTGATTGGACAATTAAACAATATCGTGAATTCAGAAAGCAACAGAATACTCCAGAACAATCTTTCACAAGTAAAAGTGTTCTAAGCATTGCTGAGTCTGATTTCATGAACATGCTTGACCATTTATCAACTGGGCAACGTTTTAGAGTGGCTAAAATGATTGCATATAAAGATTCAAGTGGCAAACTTGTGGCAAAAGCAAAATGGTCTCAATTAGGTGAATGGTATATCAAGTGGGAAAAGAACCAGGAAGAAGTTGCTAATGAATTAAGAAAAGTTGCAATGACTGGTGATGAATCAACTAAAAAAGAGTTGATGGGTAAATTCAAAGTTAAAGCAACAGGTCAACAGACCATTGATTTGCTTGCAGAATTATTCAAAGGAAATTTGAATGAAACCCAAATTAACAACTCTTACCAATCACTCGTTGAAAAGATGGATTTAATTGCGAATGTATTTCCAATTATTGATGGTTCAGGTTCTATGAATAGTGGAATTAACCATAATGGTGTACATCTTCAAAATAGACAGATTGCTTATGCTATGGCTATTGCTTTCTCCACAAGAAATCCGGTTGAAGCGTTTAGAAATACTTATGGATGGTTCTCTAGTACATTTGAAATTTGCGGAAGAAGCAAGTTTGTTGATGAAAGTCCAAATCCATTTGTTGATAAAACTAAGTTTACAAAGAAAGTAGCCGACTACCAAGTTATAAGTGAAACTAAAACATTTACAGATAATCTTAGAGCACTCGCTGCTGCTGACCCAGGACATGTTTCTTCAACAAATATGTTTAGTTCTATTGAATACTTTGTTAACCTAGTTAAGAATAAAAACTTCAATGCAGAGGATTTACCACAGGCTTTATTGTACATTACAGACAATGAAAATAATGCCGGTAAAACTCCAAAGGAGGCTGTTAGTTTAGCAAATTCTATTGGATGGCATCCATTATTAATCTTCTGGGGTTTAACTGTAATGGGTCCACATAGTGTAAAAAACCAATTAAAAGGAGTGCCAAACACACTATTTGTTGGAGGATTTAACGAAGGTTGCTTATCTCAAATTTTAAGAGGTATTAAGACGGGAAGCATTAACCCAGAGACAGAATTGTGGTCAGTCTATAATGATGTCAGATATTCTATTTTAAATTGATTTGATTTTTTCCATGATTAATGTAGTGAAATCCCGGAGTGATTTACCGGGATTTTTTTTTATTATATTTGTAAAATAAAATAATTTTAAAAAACTATTCATATGTGGAATGAAGAATCTCATAAATTATAGGTATTCTGGTATTGCCTGTATTTATAAAGATGGCAAACATGAATTTTCTATTGAAACAATAGATGTAACTAATGAAATGTTTATGAATATTTTTATGAAACCTATAATTGAAACACATTTTGATTTGAGAAAAAATGATGTTAAAAAATCTGTTGAGCCTATTGTTAAATGAAAAATATAAAATTAAAAATTAGTCTTCTAATTAGTACCCTTGCTCAATTACAGTTTAGTATTTTATTTGCGTTCAAACCAAAAATAGAAATGTTTGATAAGATTTTTTTAATTTCTGTTTTCCCTATTATGTTTATTTTTGTTTATGTATCACTTATAAAATTTGAATCTAATTTTAAAAATAAAAATGGAATCAAAAAAGACAACAGTAGTACATTGTAAAAAACATC
>JACCDG010224106.1_pt1 | contig 16530 bp, 15 predicted proteins | sample 7442471 | NCBI WGS metagenome assembly JACCDG01 (sample SAMN15323444, study PRJNA562643) | freshwater metagenome | isolation source: river surface water | place: USA:Blue River Watershed | collected 2017-08-17 | reverse complement strand
TGGTGGTCGACATCGGTGGCGGTACCACCGAAGTGGGCGTCATCTCTTTGGGTGGCATGGTCTACAAAGGCAGCGTGCGCGTCGGTGGCGATAAGTTTGACGAAGCCATCATCAACTACATCCGTCGCAACTACGGCATGTTGATTGGCGAGCCAACTGCTGAGGCCATCAAGAAACAAATCGGTTCTGCATTCCCTGGCTCTGAAGTCAAGGAAATGGAAGTCAAAGGCCGCAACCTGTCAGAAGGTGTGCCACGTTCTTTCACCATCTCTTCCAACGAAATCTTGGAAGCGTTGACAGACCCACTGAACAACATCGTCTCTGCCGTGAAAAACGCGCTGGAGCAAACGCCTCCCGAGTTGGGTGCAGACATTGCCGAGCGCGGCATGATGCTCACCGGTGGTGGCGCGTTGTTGCGTGACCTCGACCGCTTGTTGGCCGAAGAAACTGGCTTGCCAGTTTTGGTGGCCGAAGACCCACTCACCTGTGTGGTGCGCGGTTGCGGTTTGGCCCTTGAGCGCATGGAGCGCTTGGGCTCCATCTTCACGAGCGAATAACTAAGTGCCACTGGGCACCCTCGACCGCTCCCCTCCGGCCTTCTTCAAGCAAGGCCCGTCCGCCGTCTCCAAATTACTTTTCTTCAGCGCCTTGTCGGTGCTGTTGATGGTGGCTGACGTGCGGTTTGGCGTGACCCAACCTTTGCGCGCAGCGCTGTCTGTGGCTTTGTATCCGGTGCAGTGGTTGGCCATGCGCCCCCAGGTGTTGGCTGAATATTCGGGTGAGTACATGGAGGCTCGCGATGTGGCACAAGCCTCAGAGCGTGAGGCGCGTGAGCAGCTGCTGGTACAAGCTCGACGCTCGGGTCAAGTCGAGCAGCTGGCGCTTGAAAACAAACAACTCCGCGAGTTGTTAGATTTAAGCAAACGACTCGAGTCCAAAGGTATTGCGGCAGAAGTTCTGTACGACGCGGCCGACCCATACACGCGCAAACTCATCATCGACAAAGGCATGGCCAATGGCATCAAAGCCAGCTCGCCCGTGATGGATGAGCACGGCATCTTGGGTCAAATCACTCATGTGTTGCCGCTGGTGAGTGAGGTGACTTTGGTGACTGACCGCGAACACTCTATTCCCGTTCTTAACACTCGCACGGGTGCGCGTGGCGTGGCGTATGGTGAATCGGGCGGTGCGCCTTTGCTTGAGCTGCGATTCATGGCCACCAACGCCGATATTGAAGTAGGCGATATGTTGTCAACCAGCGGCGTGGACGGTATTTACCCACCCGGCGTCTTGGTGGGCAAGGTGATCAAGGTGGAGCGTCGTGCTGAGACTGCGTTTGCGCGCATCTTGTGCGAGCCTGTGGGTCGTGTGCAGGGCGCACGACATGTGATGGTGCTGGAGCCCTTGAGCGACCAGTTACCACCCCGTCCGCATTTTGAAAAACAAGTCCCAGTGGCTGCGCAAAAGGGAGGTCGCCGATGATCATGCCGCGCGGCCAGCAGCTGCTGTTGCCAGCCAATCCTTTGTTTGTGTTGATGACTCTGATTGCGGCCTTGTTTGCCAACATGGTGGTCAACATCAGCCTTGTGGGCAATGCCGCATGGATGCCTGATTTCTTGGCCCTGGTGTTGGTGTTTTGGTGCGTGCATCAGCCTCGCTTGGTGGGCATTGGTGTGGCCTTCTTTTTTGGTGTGGCGACTGATGTGCATCAGTCGTCTTTGTTGGGCCAGCATGCACTGACCTACACCGCCTTGGGGTTCATGGCCATCATGGTGCATCGCCGTTTGTTGTGGTTTACCGTGCCATCGCAGGCCATGCAAGTGCTGCCGTTATTTGCCGTGGCGCATGCCTTGGAGCTGACGGTGCGCATGATGTCTGGTGCTTTGTTTCCAGGCTGGACCATCTTTTTGGCACCGCTGATCGAGGCTGCGTTGTGGCCGGTGGTCAGCGTGTTCTTGTTGGCGCCGCAACGCCGCGCACCCAACCCTGACTTGAACCGACCGCTATGAGGGTCATTCGCGACATCGAGTCCGACCTGCGACGCTTCAGGTCGCGCATGGTGGTGGTGACGGGTGCGATTTTGGTGTTGTTTGGTTTGCTGTCCCTGCGCTTGTTTTATTTGCAGGTGGTGCGCTACGACGAGCTTAACGCTCAAGCCGAAAACAACCGCACTGCCATCGTGCCCATCGTGCCCAACCGCGGCGTCATCATGGACCGCAACGGCATTGTGTTGGCCACCAACTACTCTGCCTACACGCTTGAAATTACCGCCTCTAAAGTGGTGGTGCCGCTCGAAGAAGTGATCGAGCAGTTGTCGGGCGTGATCGACATTCAGGCGCGTGACAAACGCCGCTTTAAAAAGCAATTGGGCGAATCGAAAAGCTTTGAATCTGTGCCCATTCGCAACCGTTTGACCGACGAAGAAGTAGCCCGTTTTGCCGCGCAGCGTTATCGGTTTCCTGGCGTTGAAATTCGTGCGCGATTGTTTCGCAACTACCCCTACGGGCAGATGGCCAGCCATGTGATTGGTTACATCGGACGTATCAACCAAGCTGAAAAAGGCAAGATCGAGGAATCAGAAGACGCTGCCAACTACCGTGGCACCGATTACATCGGCAAGCTCGGTGTGGAGCAAAGTTACGAAAAGCAATTGCATGGCACCACGGGCGTGCAAGAGATGGAAACTTCAGCAGGCGGTCGCGCTGTGCGACGCCTCAACAGCAGCCAAGCCGTGCCTGGCAACAGCGTGGTGCTGTCTATCGATATCAAGCTGCAAAAGCTGGTGGAAGATTTGTATGGCAAGCGCCGAGGGGCTTTGGTGGCCTTAGATCCAAAGACCGGCGAGGTACTGGCCTTTGTGAGCAAGCCCACGTTTGACCCCAACTTGTTTGTGGACGGCATTGACTCTGAAAACTGGGCCGCCTTGAACGAGTCGATTGACAAGCCCTTGCTCAACCGCGCGCTGCGTGGCACCTACCCACCTGGATCGACTTACAAACCGTTCATGGCCTTGGCCGCTTTGCAAACCGGCAAGCGTACAGAAAAAGCGCTGATTTCAGACCCCGGTTACTTCATGTTTGGTAACCACCGTTTCCGCGACGACAAAGAGGGCGGACACGGCACGGTGGATATGTACAAATCCATCGTGGAATCTTGTGACACCTACTATTACCTGCTGGCGCGAGACATGGGCGTGGACTTGATGCACGACCAAATGAAGCCCTTGGGTTTTGGACAAATCACAGGCATCGACATTTTGGGTGAATCGCGGGGCGTGCTGCCCTCGACCGAGTGGAAGCGCACAACGTATAAAAAGCCAGAGCAACAGCGCTGGTACTCAGGCGAAACCATTTCACTGGGCATTGGGCAGGGCTACAACAGTTTCACGATGCTACAAGTTGCGCACGCCATGGGCACAGTGGCCAACAACGGTTTGAAGATGAAGCCACATTTGGTGCGCGAGGTTGTGGATGTGGAGACCAAGGCCTCCACCTTCGTGGCCAAAGAACCCGTGGGTCAACTGCCCTTGACGGCTGAGAATTTAGAAATCATCAAAAAGGGCATGATTGGTGTGAACATCGAGGGAACATCGGCCACCAGCTTTGTGGGGGCGCAATATGTGAGTGCTGGTAAGACTGGCACAGCGCAGGTGTTCACGGTGAAGCAAAACGAAAAGTACAACGCCGCTACCATCGATGAGCGCATGCGTGACCACGCGTTGTTTGTGGCATTCGCACCTGCTGACGACCCCAAGGTTGCCTTGGCCATGGTAGTAGAAAATGCCGGCTTTGGCGCCCAAAACGCAGCGCCCATTGCGCGCCGTGTGTTTGATTTTGTGATCATGGGTCAGTACCCCTCACAAGAGGACATCGAAGCTGTGCAAAAGGGACAAGCCACTCGCCCAATCGGCAAGCCACGCACGGTAGCCAGCGTGCCATGGCCACCTAAAGCGGCTGAGCTGGCTGTAGAAGAGCCCATCGCGGCTGCGTCGGCCGCTGCTGCTGCGGCCAAGGCGGCTTCAGCGGCAGTCAAAGCCGCATCAGCCGGTACTACTGCTGCGGCTCAAAAGCCTGCGGCTAGCGCCGCACGTTAATTCTTTAGCGCAAAAACGCGTCGTAGCTGGTTTTGCAAATCAGCGCACTCACCACCACGATGAACATACCGCGCACAAAGCCTGCGCCGTGGTGCAAGGCCATTCGCGTCCCTAACAAACTACCCGCCACGTTGGCCATGGCCAGTGGCAGTGCCATGTGCCACCACACGTGGCCTTTCAGTGTGAACAAGGTGAGTGCGGCGATGTTGCTGGACAGGTTCAGCAGCTTGGCCGCGACTGAGGCATTGAGAAAGTCATAGCCCAGCCAACGCACCAGCAAAAACACAAAGAAGCTGCCAGTGCCCGGGCCAAAAAAACCGTCGTAAAAACCTATCGTCAACCCAATGGTGCTGGTGGCGAGCAATTCGGTGCGCCCGTGAAAGCGTGGGGCATGGTGTCGACCCATGTCTTTGCGCATGAGTGTGTAGACCAGCACCACCAGCAACACCGCAGGCAACAAGCGGCGTAAGAACTCGGGCGACACCAGCGTGACCAGCCATGCACCTGCAAACGACGCCACCATCGTGACCGCTGCGGCTGGCATCAGGGCAGACCAGTTCACATGGATGCGACGGCTGTATTGCCAAGTGGCAAACGCTGTGCCCCACACCGAGGCGCTTTTGTTGGTGCCAAACAAAGTGGCGGGGGTGGTGGTGGGATATGCCGCAAACAGCGCTGGCAGCAAGATCAAACCGCCGCCGCCCACAATCGAGTCCACAAAGCCTGCAAGTGCCGAGGCGAAGGTGGTGAAGAAAAGTTCCATGCACGGATTGTGGTCTGGAAATATGCACGCCAAAAAAGCAAAAGGCACCGGGGTGACCGGTGCCTTTTCGGGGTGACGTTCCTGTGGAAGCGTCTGTTGTGTATGTCTCCTCAGACCCTCGTGATACAGCGCTGACGCTGTTTCGAGTGCTGATAATGTAAGCCCCGAATAGGTGCATTTTGCCTAGGACATTCCCTTGAGGAAAAACCCTAGGCGACTAGCGTCAGGCTTGAACTGCCTCGTGGGCCAGCCACTGAGCGGCCTTTTCGGCCATCATCAAGGTGGGGCTGTTGGTGTTGCCACTGGTGATGGTGGGCATGACGCTGGCATCGACCACGCGTAAGCCGCGCACCACACCGCCGCGTCCATCGCGTACACGCAATTCGGGGTCGACCACGGCCATGGCATCGTCCACGCGACCCATGCGCGCTGTGCCCACAGGGTGGAAGATGGTGGTGGCAATGTCGCCTGCCAAACGGGCCAAGTCTTCGTCGGTTTGGTATTGCACGCCGGGCTTGTATTCTTCAGGCTTGTATTTGGCCAGTGCGGGTTGGGCGGCGATGCGTCGTGTCACGCGGAGCGAGTCAGCCGCTACTTTGCGATCGGCTTCGGTGCTGAGGTAGTTGGGCGCAATCTTGGGCGCATCCGCGAAGTTTGCGCTGGTGATGTTGACCGTGCCTCGGCTGGTTGGATTCAAGTTGCACACGCTGGCGGTGAACGCGTTGAAGCTGTGCAGCGGTTCGCCAAACGCATCCAAGCTGAGAGGTTGCACGTGGTATTCGATGTTGGGGTAAGGCTGGTCTGGGCTGCTGCGCGTGAACGCACCCAGCTGTGAAGGGGCCATACTCATGGGGCCGCTGCGATTGAAAGCGTATTCCAAACCAATTTTGGCTTTGCCCCACCAGCTGCTGGCCAAGGTGTTAAGCGTGTCTACGCCTTGCACTTTGAAGACTGAGCGAATTTGCAAATGGTCTTGCAAGTTGGCACCGACGCCCGGCAAGTCAATGACTGGCTCAATGCCGTGTTGCTTCAGCAACTCGGCTGGGCCTAAACCTGAGAGTTGCAAAATTTGTGGCGTGCCAATAGCGCCCGCACTCAGCACCACCGAGTGTTTGGCGGTGACGGTGATGTGCTCTTGCCCCGTCCACACCTCGACACCAGTGCAATGCTGTTTGCCATCGGCATCGGTGCTAATGACCAGTTTGGACACTTGGGCGGAAGACCACAACTCAAAGTTAGGCCGCGCATAACAAGCGGGGCGAATGAAGGCTTTGGCCGTGTTCCAGCGCCAGCCGCTTTTTTGGTTCACTTCAAAGTAGCCCACGCCTTCGTTGTTGCCGCGGTTGAAGTCGTCGGTGGCGGGAATGCCAGCTTCAACAGCAGCTTGTGCAAAGGCGTCGAGCACATCCCAACGCAAGCGTTGTTTCTCGACGCGCCATTCGCCACCTGCAATGTGGTGGCGCAAGGTTTCGCCGTATACCGTTGTGTCAGCCAGCAACACGTCGCTCTTATGCCCTTTCGCCCCGTGCGAGGCGTTAGCACCTGCATGGTGGTCTTCGTGTAGTTTGAAATAGGGCAGCGCGTTGTCCCAGCGCCAGCGGGCGTCACCTGTGATGTCGGCCCATTGGTCGTAATCACGTGCTTGGCCGCGCATGTAAATCATGCCGTTGATGCTGGAGCAACCGCCCAGCACCTTGCCGCGTGGGTAGCGCAAGCTGCGGCCATTCAGACCTTCATCGGGGGCGGTGTTGTAAAGCCAGTCGGTGCGTGGGTTGCCAATGCAATGCAGGTAGCCGACGGGGATGTGAATCCAGTGGTAATCGTCTTTGCGGCCTGCTTCGATGAGCAGCACGCGTTTGCTAGCGTTGGCGCTCAGTCGGTTGGCAAGCAAGCAGCCGGCTGTGCCTGCGCCGACGATGATGTAGTCAAACTGGGTATCACTCATGCAGATGTCTCAACTCTTTGTTGTTGTGTGCATGGATGGTAGCTTGCTTGTGTGCGTTTGTTGTTGCAGTTGTCAGAGAAGGGACGGGCTGGGCGGTGTGTTGCAGCGACATTCGGATGCGCAGCAGACGAGGAGCAAAACACACCGCCCAGCCCGCCCCTTCAATGACAACACGAGCCTCGCTGCTTATGCAGCATTGGTCCATGCATATCGTGTGAGCCTGTCTAATGCCTGTGTACGTCAGAGCGCCCTAGCTTGTGCAGCGGTAGATTAGGGTAGCAAGTTGCAGCGACATTCCGATGCGCGGAAGACGAGGAGCAAACCATGCCCCTCAAGCTGCCGATGCACACGCAATCGCGCTACCTCTGCAAATAGCGACGAAGTTACTTCGATGTAGGCATCACAAACTCAGCGCCCTTGCCAATGCTCTCAGGCCAACGTTGCATGACGCTCTTTTGCTTGGTGTAGAAACGCACACCCTCTTCGCCATAGGCGTGCATGTCGCCAAACAAGCTCTTCTTCCAGCCACCAAAACCATGCCATGCCATCGGCACTGGGATTGGTACGTTGATGCCGACCATGCCCACTTGGATGTGACGTGCGAATTCACGGGCAACGTTGCCGTCGCGTGTGAAGCAGCTCACACCATTGCCAAATTCGTGGTCGTTGATGATTTGCACAGCCTTTGCAAAGTCGGGCACGCGCACACAGGACAACACGGGGCCAAAGATTTCTTCTTTGTAAATCTTCATGTCGGTGGTGACGTGGTCAAACAAAGTGCCGCCTAACCAGAAGCCGTTGTCGCAGCCCTTGCCAGCTTTAGCGCCTGCAAATTCACGACCATCCACCAGCAATTGCGCGCCTTCGGCGACGCCTGCGTCGATGTAGCCTTTGATACGTTGGCGTGCCACGTCGGTGACGATGGGGCCCATTTCAGCAGCTAGGTTTTCTCCGTCGAGCACTTGCAAAGACTTGGTGCGCTCAATGAGTTTAGGAATGACTTTGTCAGCCACATCGCCCACCAGCACTGCCACGCTGATGGCCATGCAGCGCTCGCCGGCTGAGCCGTAAGCAGCGCCGATCAAGGCGTCGACCACTTGGTCAATGTCAGCATCGGGCATGACCACCATGTGGTTTTTTGCACCGCCCAAGGCTTGCACGCGCTTGCCGTGGTGTGCGCCAGTTTCATAGATGTAGTTGGCAATAGGGGTGGAGCCTACAAAGCTCACAGCTTTCACGTCGGGGTGAACGAGCAAAGCATCCACAGCTTCTTTGTCGCCTTGCACCACGTTGAAAACACCGTCTGGCAAGCCTGCTTGCTTGAGCAATTCAGCCATGAACAGGGCAGGTGTTGGGTCAATCGGGCTTGGCTTCAGCACGAAGGTGTTGCCAGCAGCGATGGCCACGGGGAACATCCATGCAGGCACCATGACGGGGAAGTTGAACGGGGTGATGCCTGCCACCACGCCAAGTGGCTGGCGCATGGTCCAGTTGTCGATGCCTGTTGACACTTGTTCGGTGTAATCGCCTTTGAGCAACTGAGGGATGCCTGTGGCGAACTCGACGATGTCGATGCCACGGCTCACTTCGCCTTGGGCGTCCGTGAACACCTTGCCGTGCTCAGCGGTGATCATGTGTGCCAACTTGTCTTTGTTTTGGTTGATCAGTTCCAAGAACTTGAACATCACGCGGGCGCGGCGCAAAGGTGGCGTGTCCGCCCAAGCTGGAAAAGCTTTTTGTGCCGCGGCCACGGCTGCATTCACATCGGCCACATTGGCCAAGCTCACATTCCCAGTGACGGCGCCTGTGGCGGGGTTGTACACGGGTTGTGTGCGTGTGCTGCTGCCGTTGGCAACTGCGCCGTTGATGTAATGCGCGATGTGGGCTTGTGTCATGGTGTGTCTCGTTATAAGGAAAAGATGACGCAGTGTAGGTAGGGCTTGTGCATCCAACAAGGGTTAAACCTTGAATTGATTGTTCAAAATAGTGAACAATCAAGACATGATCGAACAAAAAATCAGTGAGCTCTGGCACCATCTGCATTGGCTCAGCGTGCTGGCGCAGCAAGGCAGCTACACCGCAGCGGCTGCTCGCTTAGGTGTGAGCAAGGCGGCGATGAGTCAGCGTATTGTCGAGTTAGAGCGTGCCGCGCGGGTGCCACTGGTGCAGCGCACCACGCGCAGCGTTCGGTTGACAGAGGCGGGGCAACGCTTGGTGGACGACACCCGCGCTTCGTTTGAGCAAATCGAACACAGCTTTGCGCAAGTGCGGGATTTGGCGGGCGTGCCCAGCGGCTTGTTGCGCGTGACGGCGCCTGTCGCGTTTGCGCGGCAGCAACTCGCTCCGCGCTTGGCGGACTTTTTGCGCGAGTATCCAGAGGTGCGCATCGAGCTGGATATGTCAGACCGACTCAGCAGCTTGGCCACCGAAGGTTTTGACTTGGCCATTCGCCACACGGCCCGCCCACCCGACACGCATGTGGCGTGGACTTTGTGCAGCACACACTCGGTTCTTGTGGCCAGCAAAACCTATTTGCGCCGCGCGGGTACTCCGCAAACACCCGCTGATTTGCAAGACCACAACTGCTTGCATTACCTGCGCGCGCAAGACACGCCGACTTGGACGCTGGCGCGTGTGAAGTCGAAAGCAAAAGACAAAGCCAATGACGAGCGCATCACCGTGCCCGTGACAGGTCAGCTTGCGGCGAACAACAGCGAGGCTTTGCGTGAGGCCGCATTGACGGGCCTAGGCATTGCCTTGTTGCCAGACTTCAGCGCGCAAGCCGCTTTGCAGCAAGGCAAGCTGGTGCAGGTCTTGCCAGACTGGCAGCCTGTGGGTGCATTTGCCGAGCAGCTGTATGCGATTCGCCCGTATTCGCCGCATGTGCCGCGCGCGGTGACGGCGTTTGTGGACTATCTGCGCAAGGCTTTGGCCACTGGTTTCGCGGCTTAGGCGTAGTCTCTAGATTGTTTCAATTCAGCGTGCCGCGTGCTGCCAAGCTTTGACATTGAAGCCGTTTAACGACCGCCTGAAATGTCCATCAAGCTCATCGTTGTGTAGCTCGCCGCATCGCTCAGCAGCCACACAATGGCTTGCGCCACTTCTTCTGCTGTACCACCGCGCTGCATCGGCACCAAGTGCGCCAAGTCGTTCACGCGGTTGGGCAAGCCGCCCGAGGCGTGGATGTCAGTGTCAATCAGACCAGGGCGAACAGCATTGACGCGAATGCCCTCGTTTGCCACTTCTTTGGCAAGACCGAGGGTGAATGCGTCAATTGCGCCTTTGGCCGCGGCATAGTCCACGTATTGACCGGGTGAGCCAATGCGTGCAGCGGCACTCGACACATTGACGATGCTGCCGCCCGAGCCGCCGTGTGTCGTGCTCATGCGCTTGATGGCTTCACGGGCGCAGGCAAATGAGCCCAGCACATTGATGCGCATCATCCGCTCCCAACGCGCCCAGCTTTGGTCTTCGACTTTGGCGGTGACGTCAACCACGCCCGCGTTGTTGACAAGGCCAGAGATGCGACCCAGCTTGGCATCGATCTCGGCAAACATGCGCAGAATTTGCGCTTCATCGCCCACATCTGCTTGCACAGCGATGGCGGTGCCGCCTGCCGTTTGAATATGTTGCACCACGCGGCTGGCCGCTTGTGCGTTGCTGGTGTAGTTCACGGCCACAGCCCAGCCTTGTTGCGCTGCCAAAACGGCAGTGGCAGCACCAATACCTCGGCTGGCGCCGGTGATTAAGAGGACGGGCTTCATGTGTGTGTCTCCTGTGTGCGTGCTTTGCAAGCGGATGGACGGCACGATACACCGAAGCGTTTGAAAACCGAGTAACCTGTTTGATATTGACTTTATAAAACTTTGAGAGAGGCCCTTATGACCGTTCGTCTCCACGCCGCAGATGGTTTTGAATTTCCCGCTTATGTGGCCCATCCCAAAAGCACGCCCAAGGGTGCTGTGGTGGTGATACAAGAGATATTTGGCGTCAACGCGCACATTCGCGAAGTGGCCGATGGTTATGCGGCGCAGGGGTATTTGGCCGTAGCGCCTGCCACATTTCACCGTGCCAAACATGGCGTGGAATTGGGTTACACGGCAGACGATATGCAAGCCGGCATGGCGCTGAAAACTGCGCTTGAGTCCATGCCCGCACCGGGCGTGATGGCCGACATTCAAGCGGCGGTCGACTATGCAGCCAAGACCAGCGGTGGCAAAGTAGGCATCGTGGGTTACTGCTGGGGCGGCTTGCTGACTTGGCGTGCTGCAGCCATGGTCAAGGGCTTGAGCGCTGCTGTGCCTTACTACGGCGGTGGGTCAACCACAGACGAAGAAATTGCACGCCATCCACACTGTCCTGTGCTGGCACATTACGCTGAGCAAGACCATTGGATTCCTCTGGATACCGTTGAAAAGTTCAAGCACGCGCACCCCGAAGTGGAGGTGCATTTGTACCCCGCTGATCACGGGTTTAACTGTGACCATCGCGGTGCTTACCAAGAGGCTTCAGCCAAGATGGCGTTGCACCGAACCTTGGCGTTCTTTGCCAAGCACTTGGGCTAAGGCTCAGCCTCAGCTTTAAGCGAGGCCGTGCAGTTTTTTCGCGGCGTCGATGGCGAAGTAGGTGAGCACACCATCTGCGCCTGCGCGTTTGAAGGCGAGCAGACTTTCCATCATCACCGCGTCATGGTCGAGCCAGCCGTTGATGGCGGCTGCTTTGAGCATGGCGTATTCGCCGCTGACTTGGTAGGCGAAGGTCGGTACTTTGAATTCGTCTTTCACGCGGCGCACCACATCAAGGTAAGGCATGCCGGGTTTGACCATCACCATGTCAGCGCCTTCGGCGATGTCTAGCGCAACTTCGCGCAGCGCTTCGTCGGTGTTGCCTGGGTCCATTTGGTAGACCTTCTTGTCGGCCTTGCCCAAGTTAGAAGCCGAGCCCACAGCATCGCGGAACGGGCCGTAAAACGCGCTGGCGTATTTGGCGCTGTACGCCATGATGCGGGTATGAATGTGGCCTTTGGCCTCAAGCGCTTGGCGAATCGCACCGATGCGTCCATCCATCATGTCGCTAGGCGCCACGATGTCTACGCCAGCATCGGCTTGCGTTAATGCTTGTTTGACCAGCATGTCGGTGGTCATATCGTTCAGGATGTAACCCGTGTCGTCTAGCAAACCGTCTTGCCCATGGCTGGTGAAGGGGTCTAGGGCCACATCGGTCATCACGCCGAGTCCGGGGAAACGTTTTTTCAGCTCACGCACGACGTGGGGCACCAAGCCGTCGGGGTTGGTGGCTTCAATGCCATCGGGCGTTTTGAGGTGGCTGCTGATGACGGGGAACAGTGCCATCACAGGAATGCCTAGCTTCACACATTGTTCGGCCACAGGTAACAACAAATCCAAGCTTAGACGCTCAACGCCGGGCATAGAGCCCACGGCTTCGCGGCGCTTTTCGCCTTCAAGTACGAAGACGGGGTAAATCAAATCGTTCACGCTCAGAGCGTGTTCGCGCACCAAGCGGCGGGTGAAATCGTCACGACGCAAACGGCGAGGGCGGTTGGCGGGGAAAGAGGCGAATGGGTGTTGCATAGGTGAAATTGTGCCTCTTTATGTGTGTCGCCTACGTGCAAGTTCGCGTGTTAGCCCCCTTGAAGGCTTGGCCCGTGTTTGTTAGATTGCCCTCGGGCAGCTTGCTGCTCCCCGTCTTTCCTCCCTAGGCGGGCGTCTGGTGCGTCAAAACATCGAGGCGATTTGGCCCGACCTCGTGTCGGGCTTTTTTTGAGCGCGGCTAAACTGCCCTCATGCTGTATATCAAATCCTTTCACATCATCTTCGTGGCCAGTTGGTTTGCGGGCCTGTTTTATTTGCCACGTATTTTTGTGAACTTGGCCTCCGTGCCAGAAGGATCAGAAGCCGAAGAGGCCCGCTTGCTGCTGATGGCACGCAAACTGATGCGTTTCACCACGCTGCTGATGGTGCCCGCTGTTGCCTTGGGTTTGGTCCTGTGGCTGTACTACGGCATTGGTTTGGTGGGTGTGGGCAATGGCTGGATGCATGCCAAGCTGACCATTGTGTTGCTGGCGCTGGGTTACCACCATGCCTGCGGGCGCTTGCTGCGCAAATTTGAAGCGCACGTCAATACGCGTGGCCACGTTTGGTACCGTTGGTTCAATGAGGTTCCTGTAGTCTTGCTGACCATCGCGGTGATCTTGGTGGTTGTCAAACCTTTCTAAGCTGCGGTTGGCCCATGCGCAAAACTTCCGCCTGGCCCTTGTCGCAAATATGCGTGGCGTTGATCGTCTACGCCAGCCTGTACCCGTTTGATCAGTGGCGCGACCAAGGCATTTGGTCGTGGTCTTTTTTGGCGGCGCCTTGGCCCAAGTACTGGCTGGGCTTTGATGTGGTGGCCAATGTGCTGGGCTACGCACCTTTGGGCTTTTTCCTCACGCTGAGTGCCATGCGCATGGGTTGGCGCAGCCGTGTGGTGACGCTGGCTACCTTGGCCGCGGCAGTTTTGTCACTCACGATGGAGGGTTTACAAAGCTACTTGCCAGCTCGAGTGCCCTCGTTGCCAGACTTTTTGCTCAACACCTTGGGGGCTTGGCTCGGCGCGGTGCTGGCCAGCTCCTTAGAACACTTGGGTTTGCTGCGTCGCTGGAGTCAATTCCGTGAGCGTTGGTTTGTGCGTGACGCTTACATGGCTTTGGTGTTGATGGCCGTGTGGCCTGCCGCGTTGTTGTTTCCTGTTGCCGTACCTTTGGGGCTGGGCCAAGTTTGGGAGCGCGTGGAAGACACGCTGACCAGCGCCTTTGATGCCACGCCATTCGCAGACTGGATTCCGCTGCGTGCCTTTGAGCTCGAGCCTTTGCTGCCCGGCGCCGAGTTACTGTGTGTGATGCTGGGCTTGCTGGTGCCCTGCCTGTTGGGTTTTGGCGTGATTCGACAAGTCGGCCAGCGGTTTTTGTATGTGTTGGTTGTGCTGGCCATGGCCTTGGGCGTCAGCGCGTTGTCCGCGGCCCTCAGTTACGGACCTGTGCATGCTTGGACGTGGTTGAATTTGCCAGTCGTGCTGGGCTTGGTGTTTGGCTGCGTGGTGGCTTTGGTGTTTTTGCCGCTGTCGGCACGCACGGCTTGGACGTTTTTGTTGTTGGCTGTGTTGGTGCAGCAAAGCGTGCTAAACCAATCGCCCGAGAGTGCTTATTTCGCGCAAACTTTGCAAACGTGGGAGCAGGGGCGCTTTGTTCGCTTTCACGGCCTTGTTCAATGGCTGGGCTGGCTGTGGCCTTACGCCGTATTGATGCTGGCGCTTGTGCGCTTGTCACGTGAGCGCAGCGCTCAAAACTAAAATCAAGTCATGACACAAACTTCGTACTACAAACACCACATTTTTTTCTGCTTGAATCAGCGTGACAACGGTCAAGACTGCTGTGCCAACCATGGCGCGCAAGACGCGTTTGACCACTGCAAGGCCCAAGTCAAAGCGGCGGGGCTCGCAGGTGTGGGTGGCGTGCGCGTGAACAAGGCCGGCTGCTTGGACCGCTGCGCGGGCGGCCCTGTGGCTGTGGTGTATCCAGAAGGTGTTTGGTACACCGTGGTGGATAAAGACGATGTGAACGAAATTGTGGAAAGCCATCTCAAAAACGGCCAAGTGGTGGAGCGTTTGGTGGTGCCTGCCGATGTGGGTCGCTAAGTTATGAATTCACAGACTCAAAAAATCACCTTGCAAGGCGAAGCGGGTGCGATTGAAGCATTGCGTGACGAGCCAGAAGCCGCATCGCGCGGCGTGGCCATCGTGGCGCACCCGCATCCGCTGTTTGGCGGCACGATGGACAACAAAGTGGTGCAAACGCTGGCGCGCGCCTTTGTGCAATGCGGTTGGACGGTGGTGCGCTTTAACTTTCGTGGCGTGGGCGCCTCGGCTGGCGAGCACGATGCGGGCGCTGGCGAAGCGCGTGACTTTTTGCGCGTGGTTGAACAAGTGGCACCTGATGGTCCGTTGGCCATTGCAGGTTTTTCTTTTGGTTCTTTTGTGGCCAGCCATGCCTTGGCTGACTTGCAAACGCACCGTGCGATTGACAAGGTGGCGTTTGTGGGTACGGCCGCGCAGCGCTTCACAGTGGCCCCCGTTGCGCCAGAGTTGCACGACAAAACCTTGGTGGTTCACGGCGAGCAAGATGACACGGTTTCCCTAGCCTCCGTGATGGACTGGGCACGCCCCCAAAGCCTGCCTGTGACGGTGGTGCCAGGTGGTGGTCATTTCTTTCATGGACAATTGCCGCTTCTCAAGAATTTAGTGGTGCGCCATTTGCAGGGTTAAGCCCTTTTTGGCACTCACTCTGCGTTTGCATTTGTTGCGCCCTTAGTTCTTTGCCCCCTTTTTCATTTGAAGATCGCCATGACACGATTCCTGCGCACCACATTCATCGGTTTTTTGATGGGCTTGATTGGCGTGTTTCAGGCTCAGGCCCAAGTGCCGCAACCGCCTGAAATTGCTGCACGCGCCTATTTGCTTGTGGATTTGACAGCACAGCAAACGCTGGCTGAGTTGGATGCAGACAAGCCGATTGAGCCCGCGTCGCTGACCAAGCTCATGACCGCCTACATCGTGTTTGATGCGCTCAAGGCCAAGAAAATCAGCTTGCAACAAACCTTTGGCGTGAGCGAGCGTGCGTGGAAGATGCCGGGCTCGCGCATGTTCATCGACCCCAAGATGAAGGTGCCTGTCGAAGACCTCATCAAAGGCATGATTGTTCAGTCAGGCAATGACGCCACCATGGCGCTGGCCGAGGGCGTGGGTGGCACGGTCGAGCATTTTGTGCAAATGATGAATGCCCAAGCCAAAGTGCTGGGCATGAAGTCCACCGGTTACAAAAACGCTGAAGGTTTGACAGAACCTGGCCACACCACCACGGCGCGTGATTTGAGCATCTTGGCCAGCCGTTTGATGCAAGACTTTCCTGAATACGTGGCCTACTACGCCATCAAGAAATACCGTTATCCAGGTACACCTGCGGCCAACGAAACCAACCGTAACTTGCTGCTGTTTCGCGATCCCAGTGTGGATGGTCTGAAAACAGGCCACACCGATGCCGCTGGCTTTTGCTTGATCGCCACAGCCAAGCGCGACGCGCCGGGCGTGGGTCAGCGTCGCTTGCTGTCTATCGTGTTGGGTGCTTCCAGCGAGAACGCTCGGGCCACTGAAACGCAAAAATTGTTGAATTGGGGCTACACAGCCTTTGACGCCATCAAGCTCTTTGACGCCAACCAAGCTGTGGTGACCCCTAATGTGTGGAAGGGCCAAGGCAGCCAAGTCAAGTTGGGCCGTTTTGCGCCTATCGTAGTGGCAGTCCCCGCAGGCGCTGCTGGGCGCATTCAAACCCAAGTGGCTCGCCCCGAGCCCTTGGTGGCGCCACTTAACCGCGGTCAAGCGGTGGGCGCTTTGAAGGTCACCTTGGACCAAAAGCCGCTGGTCGATGTGCCTTTGTTGGTGCTGGAGACCGTTGAGCAAGCCGGTTTCATGGGTCGCGCATGGGATGCCGTGCGTCTGTGGGTCAAATAAGCGCTATTTGAGGCATTTCGCACTAGATTTGTCTCCCCCTCTCGATGCTGATACACTAGAAGGCTTTTCGGAATTTCCGAAGGGATTCACGTTTTCTTTTTATTTCAACGTTTAGGGACGTTACAAACAATGCCAACCATCAATCAATTGGTGCGTCAGGGGCGCGAG
>JACCDG012067162.1_pt1 | contig 16533 bp, 31 predicted proteins | sample 7442471 | NCBI WGS metagenome assembly JACCDG01 (sample SAMN15323444, study PRJNA562643) | freshwater metagenome | isolation source: river surface water | place: USA:Blue River Watershed | collected 2017-08-17 | reverse complement strand
TTTTAGAACATTTTTAGCATATTCATATGCAAAAAATGCTTTGGATGCGATGCTCTTGATAATTTCATCTGGAACGTTTTGTCCTTTTAGAACATCTCTGGCATAGTTATATGCAGAAGATGGACTAGATGCTATGCTTTTCACAATTTCATCTGGAACGTTTTGCCATTTTAGAACATTTTTAGCATATTCATATGCAAAAAATGCTTTGGATGCGATGCTCTTGATAATTTCATCTGGAACGTTTTGTCCTTTTAGAACATCGCTGGCATATTTGTGTGCCAAAGTTGGGTCGGATGCGATACCTCTTATAATTTCAGCTGGGACGTTTTGCCATTTTAAAACATATTCGGCATAGTAATATGCATAAGCTGGGTCAGATGCGATACCTCTTATAATTTCATCTGGGACATTTTTCCACATTAGAACATCGTTGGCATAGTAATATGCATAAGTTGGGTCGGATGCGATCTGATTAATATCATCATATTTATTAATTTCCAACAACCCAGAGTTACGTAATTGGTCAAATGACAATGCTCTAGTCTTTTTATATCTAGTTGCCTCATTTGGTTTTAAATCATCTGCTTGGTATTCTGTCAAGTTTGGTCCAATCGATATAAATTCATTTCTTAGAGTAGAATCCAAGACATTCCAAATTTTATCTGGTAAATTAATGATAGATTTCAGAGTTTGTGCTTGCTCTTTGTATGTGAATTCTTTGAATTTTTGTAAAGATGGTTGCTCGGAAAATTCCCGTAATTTTTCTGCAAAAATTCGTTCTTCTTCTGTTAGTTTTTTATTTGATAGAAGTTCTTTATATTTTGCCAATTCAGGATAACTCGCCACAATTTCATCCCATCCTCCCTCGACTCTTTGTGTGTTGTTATTTTTAAACGTCCACTCATATCCATGCTTAGTATGGTCCAACACCATAATGTGATCATTTTCTTGCGGGGGTTTTTTCTTAAAGAAAATGAAATAGAAAGTGGATTCCTTACCAAGTCTGTAATTGCTAAACATGTTTCCACCAGCAGGTCTGGAAATACAGAATGAATATCCTCTACCATATAACACACACTTGTTTTGGGAGTCTCCACGATAGATCGTGACATTCTCATCATCTGCTACAATATCATCCGCATTTGCAGCACTCTCCACATCTGCTTTTTTGAAATCTTTTTTCTGCTCCGATGCAGCTTTCGCAGCATGGATTACTTCCGTCAACTCAATCCACGTTTTGTATTGAAAGGGATCTTTCTTTTCGATCTTCGCTTTGTATTTTTCAAAATCAGCAAGTTCTCTTCTCACATCTTCTTCAGATGCATCATTGGAGAATTTAGCTGCAATCTTTTTAATAGCAGCATCTGAGAATTCTAGTAGCATCATTTCTTCATACAATGATGCGATTTCAAACTTATAATCCATGGGAATATTTAATCATTCATCCCTCAACCGTACAAATAATCTTGCATTTCCAATAGCTCATCTTTTGTCAGAACCTTTATCATACGGGACTCAATTACCACAGACGGGTCGATAATGATGACAGAGAGATTCTCGTCGTCGATGCTCCCCTCCCCTGTGTTTTTATAAAATGCCAAGTCATAATCCCGCATACCTTTCACGTAATCGTAACCGTGGTCGGAGCCGTCATCAGGAAGGAGTTCAGGATATACATTCTCAACTTTCAAAATCAATTCATACAGATAATACTCGTCAAACTTCTCTTCGTCATTGACCATATAATCCGCTCGAATCAGGGCTTGCTTCTTGCTCCCCACATGAGACCCTGATCTATACCCCGCATTTGATTTATGCATGGAAGAATGGTATGCCTTCAAAGCCCCCGCAATTCGCGCCTCGTCAAAAGTTGTAGTCGGCAATAACTCAATGGTATTGTAAAAAGACTCCAAAAAAGTTTTCATAGGGGTATTTAATTCCTGTGTTTCCATAAATAATCGTATGTTAACGTTTCAAAAATATTATAATCTGAATGAATCTTCGTTTCGAGAACAAATGTTGATGCAACGAAAAGAAAAAGAACAAGATAAAGCAAATCCCGTATATGAATTTGAAACAGAACGAGGATCTATATATAAACTTGGTAAGACAGGAACAATATATCGTCAGAAATACACAGGTTCAAATTTTGAATCAGATGCGATTTCCTTTGTCAATGAGCCAATCTATAAAGAAATAATATCACTTCCACACAAACACCCCGATGTCGTCATTATGGTAAAACACAAAGACGGCAAATTACAGTTCTTTGCGGACGAAGAATTGATTGCAGAATTCCCTGCAACCTCCACTCCAAAAATGGGGATGTATCCAGTTGATTCAAAAAATGGATATATTCATGTGGGTCATAAAATAACAACAATTAAATAATCGTATGCTGACGTTTCAAAAATATTATTCTCTCAATGAGAATAGATTCAGACAAAGAAAAAATCAAACACATATCATCGATTTGCCAATGTTTTCTGTATTTGTCGGAGAAAATGCATTGGAATCGTATTCACAAAATGAAAACGAATACAAGGAAAATTTAAAAAAAGCGTGTGCGGAAGCCAGAAATAAAATCCACAAACTGGGATTCCCCTCCATGCATGCAAACATTCTCATCAAAGATCTGTCGGATAAAGTAAACAAAAACACAGGCGGTGGTGTCCCTGGTCTTGCGCGTCGAAAGGGAAAATACATGGAAGTTGATAAAAAATACGCCGAGGTGTCGTCTGATTATCTTGTGAATATTATCGTTCATGAATGGGCGCACCTATGGATGTTTAACAATTCCAACCAATTTAAACAAGCGGTAAAGCAATATTACAATTTGATACGAGATTATTCAATTGAATCATATACATCACAATCGAATGCATACGATTATTTGAATGCGGATTATCCAAATATCATCGGATACGGAAACCAAGCGGAAGACGATGCATTCACGCTTATTGTAAACAAGATATGGCATTACATTTCAACCGTCTATCATTCGTTATACACGATTAGTTACCCAGATCCTGATGACAGCTCACTTGGATATTGGGCTGAAAGTTCAAAAGAATATTATAACAAAAGAGAATCGTATCTTGTAAAAGCGTTGGAAGATATTATTATAGAAGGATGTGTCGTTATAGACCCATCTGTAAAAAACGAAATGCGCAAATACGAAAAATTGATTAACAAAATGGCAACACACTATGCTCCTATTTTGTTACCACACATTGACAAAAAAACCATTTACGATAATAGTGATATCAAATGGGATATGGAGAATCATCCTGAGATGAGTCTGTATGATGTTGCTTACTTAGGGGATAGAAATAAATATCAAGCCAGTGGTAAAGGATTGGATAAATACCAAGAAAGATATTATCTGGTGTATGAAATATTTTCATCCCCTGACATCGTCGCCCTATTATTGAATCTGATTTATCATGTGTTACAAATGACAAAGAAAGAAAAAGTCAGCGAGTATCAAAACTTCTCTGGCAAAGAAAAGAATGATATCAGAGAAAAAGCAAAGGATCTAGTCAAATGGTCAAACAGCTACGGCATGTCAAATGACGATGAACTGTGGGCAACAGGTATAGAACAATTCTTAGACCTGCCATATCAACACAGAAGAAAGATTGTAGAACTCATGGGAACAAGATAACCGCAATTAAATAATAGAAATGCTACCAAACTTTAAAAAATATTATTACCTAATGGAATCAAATCAAACAAGTTTGAAAAAAATAGCAATTGAAAATCTATTGCCAGACAAAAACAATATGGAAATTGCCGTTGATTCTTTGCATAAAGGACAATATTCTTCCGATGAAAGTCCCATAACGGCTTATAAAGATAAAAGTAAATATATCGTTGCAGATGGACACCACCGTTTACTACAAGCCATAATCGGAGGAGAAGCTTACATGAATGTGAAAATCCTCCCCTCCGATCACCAGATAACCAGAAAAGGAACAATCAAACTCGATTTTCTAGATGGAGATTACTATGGTCTGGACTCTTCTTTGGAAAACGGTTGGTTGATAAATAGATTGTAAATTGCGAAATTAAATAATCGTATGTTAAATTTCGAAAGCTTCTTCAATTCAAAAAAGCCCATTCTTGAATACAACAAACAAGAAGCAAAAGAAATATTCGATCTATTAAAGAGCAACTATAGAAATCGCCGTATCATATTAACGAAAAACGAATTCACTCCCATTACAATACCACACAATCAACAACAAAACAGAGCAAAACCAAGGGGAACGTGGTATTCATTGGGGGAGTATTGGGCAGAGTGGTTAACATCAGAAATGCCGCACTGGTGGGAAAACTATAATAACGTGTACATGCTTGATATTGACTATAGTAAAATACTACGAATCAATAACGAAATAAAGATGAATTCGTTTGTGAAAGAATACCAAGTAGATGACTACTCTGTGGACTGGGATTATGTCGCTCAAGACTATTCAGGTATCGAAATCATTCCCATGATATGGAGTAAACACAATCGATATTGGTATGAAGGATGGGATATTCCATCTGGATGCATATGGGACGAAGATGCGATCAAAGGGTGGAAGAAGATTGAGCTAAATAAAGAAAATGTTATTTGAGAGTTATTATAATCTGTATTGCGAAGCCCTGTCTCAAATCGTGTGGCACTTCACACCAGCAGCGGCTGATATTCTGCGACAGAATAAGTTTTCCCTGAGCATGGAACAAGGTGCGGATGTGACAAAAACAAAACCGTTCTTTTTATCAACAGCAAGAAGCAAATCCACATATTATGCCGATCACAGAGGGGGCATTATGTTAAAGCTGGACGGGAATGCCCTCAACAAAAAATACAAGGGACGCGCATTTGATTATTGGGGAAGCGAGTATAAAACCAGAGAAAAAGGAAAACATGAAATGGAAGACCGATTGTATTCTGACAAACCAGTAATCTCCGATGCAAGAAAGTACATTCTTCAAGTGCAAGCATGGGGAGGTCTGCGCAGCACGATAAGAGACATCAAAGAGGTCGAAGAGTTGTGTGAGCAATACAATATCCCCTATGTCTATTTCGGCTCCCAACGAGATTTCCTTCAAAATAAAAATCCCCACAAGAGTATCGCGGAAGTCAAAGAAATTCCATCCTCAGAACCATCGTTTTCAAAATACGAAACAGGACGTAAAAAAGCACACAGAGAGATATTATTGTTTCTCACCCAGCTAAGAGACCCCCTTCGCTCTTATGAAGGATATGACGCTAATCTACGTCTGGGAGCAGATATCACTAACCACATACGTCGAAGCCATGATAGATCTGCCATATTCCTCAAACAAATCATCGCAAGACTTCTCAAGAAACTAAAGCTGAAAAGCATTGATGATCTTGTGAAATTGAGACTATCACAAAAAACCGAAATGGATCGGCATGATCAAGAAGTCCGTTATTTGAATTACTTGCGAAAAAAATTCCATAAGATAATGGAAACCAATGAAGATAACTTCGACGAAGAATATAATTTCAATACTGCTTATCAAGGAGGAGACAGAGCAAAGTTACGGGCATTATCAAATGCTATCAGAGCCAAAGACAAAATCGCCTTGGATCAAATCATAGACGAAGCAATTGATAAGCAAAATGAAAAAATGCAACGTATCAAGAATACCCTGATGCAGATACCTCTTAAAGATTTACTCCCTGTGAAAAAGGATCAATCGTGGAAAGAAGTGCAGATCTAAGCATTAAATTCGAGTGCGTCAAGGGCGCTATAAGGAAAATTGAGAAAAAATTGAAAAAAAAATTTTTATGGGGAAGGGGGCTATGGGGAAAAATATGGGAAAATATTAAAAATAATTTTAAAGGGGGCGCTATAAGAGAAAATATGGGAAACTATTAAAAATAATTTTTGCATGGCTCCCCCTTCTTAAAAAAAATCCCAGCCCCTGTAAGCAAATCCTAACACGCGCTAGTGTGTATCAGGACGCTCACAGGAGCGGGGACTTGTGTTCAGGCGAACACCCTCGCAGGAGAGTGTCGCCCTTCTAGTGTGTATCAGTCACGGACTGACATACCCTAGCACTTCGGCTTTGCTTGGGTTGCTGCAAAGCTCACGGATAGCCGCAAGCTCCTCGGCATCAGCCATGGAGAGGCGCATGCTCTGCACATTCCATGGGGCAATCTCTGCGCCCTCGGTGATCCATGCGATGCGCTTCTCACCGATGAGGGTGAAGTTGAGCAGCACCTTGCTGTTGGGCAAGGCGATGACTTGCCCCGCAGTGGGAGACATGAAGTCAAGGAACGCTTGGACATGAGCGGCGGTAACAGTAGCGGTGGTAGCGATGATATTCATGGCGATTTTATTATAACCTAGTGTGTATCAGCGCATCGCGGCTTCCATGATATTGACAAACCATTGTCCGACACAAGCGACGATCAGACCGTAAAGAACAATCATTGTTCGCATGAACACTCCCTTTGTGTCAACAAAGAGAATGATAAAGTAAATCACGCCGCAAAGCGTAGCGGCTTGCATGAGATAGATGGAAGCATCTTGGATGAAGTAAATGATATTCATGGCAGGATCATTATGGTCTAGTGTGTATCAGCAAAACAAATTCCCTAGCAACTCGCGCTCGGCTAGGGGCGAGACTACAGCCCTTTTACATTCTACTTGCGAGGTAGAACTACCTGAAAAGTTTCTTTTTTACGTTGCACAGGTATCAACGATGAACATTATGGTCTAGTGTGTATCAGCGTCCCCTTGCGGGGGCGGGTCATTTGACCCGCGCTTTCAATTCCGCTTTAACCGCTTTCGCGACATCCCCGCGCCATGCGCTGGCATTGCTCAGGAAGTAAAGCACGATGCTTTTGCCGTCATCGTAGCCGTAGCTATCGCGGACGCTCTCAAGGCATGCCATGGCGCTCAGATACGGCTTGGCAGCGAAGTTGACTTTCGCGCCCCAGTCACGGCGGATGACGTTAGCAATCGCGGACAGGGACATGGTAGGCAGGGTAGTAGTATCAATCATAATAAGTAATGGTTGCGGCTTTATCATATTCTAGTGTGTATCAGCACTCTAGGGTATGATCAGATGGGTGATCGACTAGCAATCACCCACCGACATCATACTCTAGTGTGTATCACCACTCTGCACGATATTCAAAATCGTCGACCTCTTGAAAAAAGACATCATCGGGAATATCGTCATCATCGCCAAAGGCATCGCGGAAGGCATCAGCGAAAGCCAAGTCAATAACGTCTTGCAATTCATCATCGGGTTGTGGCGCAGGGATTGTGAAGGTCAGTGTATTCATAATTTTGTTAGTAGTTACGCAGGTGACTCATAGGCAATCACCTGCAATCATCATATTCTAGTGTGTATCACTAGGGTAAGTTGCCCCGTTACTGGTGGGGCTGACCCTTGGGTGATCTTGCTTCATTTTCTCGCGGCGCGGTGATACCTATTGGTAACACCAACGCGCTTGTCCGCAGACTCCAAACGAGCGGGGCGAAGCGTGACTTGCGGCACTTTTGCTTCCCCGTGCCGTCCATTGCTGAACGGCGTAATCATCATACTCTAGTGTGTATCAGCGTAGGGTGAGATGTTTGCGGAGACTTTTTTCCATGTTCATCAGAACAGTATCAGGGACATCGTGTTCGTTCACTCCCCCGTGGCGATTTTCAATCACCAAGTGAAACACGCGAGCGTTAAACTCTTGCGCTTGCTCTTCATAGAAAGCAAAGTGCGCGGGGAAAATGTTTGTGTTCGCCACGACGACCGTGTCCACGTCAGGATTATTCATGGCATCCATAAAGCGTTTCTGGCATTGCGCATGCGCTTGTGGCAATTGCTTTGCGTCGAATTTGTAAAGCCCCCACGAATCGGTGAAATAGTCGTCAGCGCAAACGATAGCGGCATTGCCAAAAAGCGTTGCGACAGTGCTTTTCCCAGCCCCAGAGACTCCGCGAAGGATAATAACGTTTTTCATAACAACAGTATAGTCTAGTGTGTATCAGTGGTTCGCATGCGTGGGCGAGTCAGTGCTGCGCCCCACGCATGCGTTTTTGTGCCACTACCTACAAAATATCAGATTTATTTGATTGTGATTTTAAAATTAAAATGTCAGATTAACAAAACTGTCATCACAACGGGACTATAATAGGCTTGCCCGTTCCCATGGATTGCATGTGTCTCATGGATTCATTCTGCCAGATTGTGCGCCAAGTGCGCATCGCATTGGAGTGGAAGTCAGGATGCAGTTCCCCGAAGGCTTGGATACGTTTTGCAGTTTCTTCATTCATAGCGGTATCAGTATATTCTAGTGTGTATCACCCCTCGATGTGAGGGGTGAACTCTGCCGTTTCCTTGTCGGTGTGAGCAAGTCCGAGCGCATAAGCGTGGTCACAAATCTCATCCACCGTATCAGCAGACCACTCCTTGTGATCTCTCATAGTGCAGAGAACGGCATGTGCAAAGCGTTCCATCTTGGTTTGCTTCCAGATTTTACGCCAAGTGCGCATTGCCTTGCTATGGAACTGTGGATGTTGTTCCCCGTAGTTTTGAATTGCAGTTGCTTGATCTTCAGTCATGGCAGTATCAGTATATCCTAGTGTGTATCACGCATTGCGCGTGATACGTTTGCAGAAAGTGACAACGTCATCGAATGATGCAAGGTGCGGATGCAAGTAATGATTCGCGCCCCCGCAATAGTCCTTGCGCCCTTTGCAGGTGCGGACAAGGAAAGCCAAGTGATTGCTTCCCCATGCATCGCAGACTTGCACGTAAAGATTGTCAGCGTGAAGCGTGACTTCCCCAGTGACAGCAATGCCGCCCTTGTTGCTACGCACGTCATACTCAGTGGGAGTATAACCCAGAGCAGTAGCAAGCTCCCGCAGCATGCCCATGGCAGCGCGATGCATTGCTACTTTGTCGCCGCTGTAATGGTATTGACGCAGCGCATACTTCTTGACAAATGATTGGAACTTCTTCATGGCGGTATCAGTATATTCTAGTGTGTATCAGTCGCAGTTCAATGTTTTGAAAGGAATTTCCTTTCCTTTTTCAGTCGCTTGAAATGAAATTCAGTTCTTACTTTGCAGATAGTGAGAGCAAACGAGGAAATTAAAAAACCCATAGAGAACAACATAATCAAACCATCTAAAATAGTGAAAAGACCTTGTAAAGCAAAAAGTGGATATTCAAACCAATAATGTCTTTTTTTAACGAGATGAATTTTCATAACACGATCAGTATATTCTAGTGTGTATCAGTCGCAGTTCAATGTCTTGAACGGAATTTCCTTTCCATCTTCAAACCCAGTCTCGAATTGATTGTCCAATACGTCAAGTGCTGAAATGTCAGAGCAGTATTGACGATTTTCATCATAGTCTCCTTCCCCAGTAAGGACTAGCTCCTTTGCTTCTTCCAAGGAGTTGGCTTGGACGGTGGTAGGAAATACGCGGATTTCACGGATGTGTAAGCAGTAAGTTTTCATGGCGGTATCAGTATATTCTAGTGTGTATCAGTAGTCACAATCACCAAAGCGGTCTTCCCAGTAGGAATCAAGATAGCGATCTTCATCGCCCATCTCATCGCACTGATGTCCGCAGTCGTCTTCAAACGTTTCCTCTCGCAAACGCTCATAGACTAAAACATCATCCCAGTCGGAATCACTGTAATCGGATTGTCCGCAGCATCCGCAGCAAGGCGCATCTTCACATATAGGTCTTGACATAGTGGTAGTATATTCTAGTGTGTATCAGTGATGACTTCGTGTGTATTGTGGGGAATCATCCCCCTCAGATAGGCAATGACTTGCGCGGGGGAATCATCGCCAAGGGGATGACTTCCTTGGGAGTCATTCATGCGGAAAAAAAGGAAACCGTTTTTGATAACAAATACAAGGTGATTCATAGCAGGGACATTATAGTCTAGTGTGTATCAGAGACTCCCCCCTTTCGGGGGGAGTCTCCCCTAGTCTCAGATGATATCCAAGTAATCATCCGCGCCAATCAGATTGTCTTCCGCGATTGTGAAGCAATCCAACGGTTCAGGCTCCAGCAGTTTTTTCGCATTGCTAGGCGTGAGATACGTTGCAAACGTTGCACGATCAACTTCCACGCCATCAACGAAAAACGTTGCTTTGGGGCGGTGAGACTCAGAGGGGGATGGATAGAGGCGCAGATACTCCTTGCCCTTATGTTCGATGATGTAAGGAAAGTCCTTCCATACGCCCCAAGGCAGCGGTTCGACTTCTCCCCGTTCGCCGTTAGCGATTGCTTCTTTAATGGTCGCTAGCTTTGCGTAGTCAATCCCAGAGCGCACAACGCCCTTGGTGATTTTCAGCAGATGAACGCCCTTGTGGGCAGCAGCAGGAGTAGGCTCAGAACGCCAGTAGGCAGTAATGAATTGCCCCTTGTTTTTAGTAGCAAGGATTTTTGCTTTAACTTCAGCCGCAGTAAGCGGCACGGTGTTGGTAGTAGTGTTGGTGCTCATGGCAGTGTCAGTATATTCTAGTGTGTATCAGTGTTCTCTCAGGATGAGAGGGAGCAACGACCATTCGATCATTGCCCCCTCAGTATATTCTAGTGTGTATCAGGCTTTGCGGCATAGCATGCACTCGCGCATGTTTTGCTTTTGTGTGACGTGTGATTTGATTGTGTGGATTGTGCTTTCATGCGTTCCCATCATATTCTAGTGTGTATCAGTCCCACCCCCTCAGAGAGAGGGGGAGAGAATGAAGCCCGTTGCGTCACGCTTGCCCTTGCCCTTTGCGACAAGTCCGACAATCACGCCCTTGCTATCCTTGAAGCGCAAGTCTGATTTGTCCCCGTCAACTACCCGCTTGCCAAGGTAACGCTTGGGAAGTGACTTGTGAAAAACTACCGCGACATTGCCCTTGATAGCAGAGACAATTTCCACTTGGGTCTGATTTGACTCAGAGCGTGAGAACGTCAGATGATAGTTTTTAGGGAACTTGCCAGTCAGAGAAGCAATCATCCGACTAGGATTTTTCGTGTAATCATAGAATTGCACGTCAGGAAAATGTTCCATCATGTTTTTACCTTGAAACTTGATGTTTTCCCATGGCAAGTCTGATGTCAGGTTAAGGCGAAAGCAAGGCACAAACCCATCGCGCTTTGCTTTGCGTATGGCAGCGGTGATTTCCTTGTGCAATTGTGAAAGGAATAACTCGCGATTTTTAGTAAAAAAACGAGTTTTTTCGATTCGCGACTTTTGCACGTTCGAGAAAACGCCCATGCCAGCAGTGTTAAGGCATGCCGCAGCACATCCGACAGAGGCATGTGAGCAGGTATTGACACCGCTAAGGTTTGACGGTGCAAGGTGGATACCATAAGTCATGAAACCGTATTGTTTCCCCTTGGCGATTTTTGTATTGGCAGTAGTTAGTAGCTTCATAGCGCAATCAGTATATTCTAGTGTGTATCAGCCGCATCCCGCTTGCTGAACCGTGAGACACTCTCATGTCTCTCAGCAAGCGTTGCGACACAATCACTATATTCTAGTGTGTATCAGCCGCCCCCCTTGCTATCAAATGAGACACTCTCATGTCTCATCAGCAAGTGTTGCGACACCCCCAGTATAGTCTAGTGTGTATCAGTGCGTTGCCCCCCTCCCCACCACAGAGAGGGGGGACTTGCTATGCACTACCACCTAAGAAATTTGACAAAGCACATCATCCACATAACATAACAAGTCATCTGATGTGCGACCATTGCGCTTGGCAAGGTGAACGTAGAGTTCAGGAACGATGTAATACCTGTTCTTTACTACTGGGAGAGATTGAAAGTCGACTTTGGCTCGCACCACAGTTCCCCCATGAAGATCGAATGTGCCAAGAGGTTCCAGTGCCAGCGCAAGCTCGACCATGGTTGCTGCGTCTCTGGTCACAAAATCATTACTGTTCGATTGACCATGCTCACGCTTGGTGTTGATGATTTGAATCTTGGGTTCTTCTTTCTTTTCTGGAAAGAAGGTCGTTTTTACTGCGGCTTCAAATTCTTCAATTGAATTGCTTTTTTCTGCAAGCGCGAGCATTTGCGTGAGTGCGGATACTAAGCCATTATGTGTTTTATCAGACATGTGCGATTATGGTAAACTAATAAAGTTGTTGTGTCAACAAAAAAATGATGGAAAAAATGAAATAATAATTTGGTTATTTTATAACAATGAGTATACCTTGTTCACGATATGCCCAGTAGCAATAAGAACTCCTGTGATGATCAAACGCTCGGTCACGCTGTTGCTAAGTATGATGACACGAATGGCAATCAGGCATAGAGACAGCATAACGGTTCCGCATGCGAGTGTGGTTGTTTTTGTCAGAGGAAGGTAAAAGATGTGTTCGGTAACGGTCATGGTGGTAGTGTATCTTAGTGTGTATCAGTTGGGTAAATAGTGTTATGTTTACTTATTTGATCAAGGCGAAGGAATATACATGGGTGGGGGATACTGATTTTGTCGGTCTCAGCACATACGGATACTACAAAGAATCAGCAGCGCAACAGGAGGTGTTATTCAATACCGAATTGATCAACTTCACATACGACAGTATTGGAGTTGCATTCGATAGCGCATTCTATTACTCAGCGAACAGAACCCCGATCTATAAGTTTGTCAGCGTGGAGCCATACAATCCCCCTCCCCTGAGCGCAACCTACGATTACGACACAGCATCGTTCACCGATATATTCGATGTGTAATCAAACGTCCTTGGAGTATTTCTTAATAAGGGGATGCTCCATGGTGTATCGTGGTTGCCAGTGAACGCGCTCACGAATAATCTCTCCCTTGACAGTGTAGTTCACGACATTCATCGGAACAAAGACACGGCAGATCATAGTTGCATGAGCAAGTCTAGTTGCATAGTCTTTGCCATAGAGTGCGCGATAGTAGAGTTTCCAAAGTAGTTTCTTCATACGGGTGTATTATATTCTAGTGTGTAACAGCAAGGTTGGATTGAAGCACGATACGAGAGAAACAATCGTTGCATCTGTAATACCTACCTTTCATGATGCGATTGTGAATGACCGATGATATATTGTGGGTCTTTGAATCGCAGTTACAAGTGTATGTATAACGCTTGGTCTTACGCGCAGGTGTCACGTCAAACGAATGGCAGCGGGGAAGCTCATGTCCGACCAGAGCAACGCAGAGTTTTCTCCACTCAGCACCGTGGGGTTGGGACGTTGGGTAATGGTATTTTTGAATCGCATGGGCAAGCTCATGCGGCACGGTCGTGTTCAGATACTCCTGTAGGTTGTTCTTGGCAATGTCCAAGTTCCAGCGCAATACGGACTTGGTGAAGCTTGTGGTAACTCTGATATAAGAGTAGACGTATTGCCCAGCGCAGCGACCACGCAGAGTGAAGTCATGGGTGGTCTTTGCAGGATAGCGCAGACCCATGTAGGTTGCGATGCGGGTAAGCTCGTCGATGCGAGCGATGATGGCTTGTTTGACAGTGGTGATGTCCATAGTGGTGTTGGTTGTGCGTTGAGTATATCTTAGTGTGTATCAACAGGTTGGCGACACGCTTTTTTGTTCAGCGCATGCTTGCGATCCTTGAATGAGAAGGATGGGGGAGGACAGGCATGGCGAGTCATGTTGCGTAACTCCAAGCTGTTTTGTGCCAGTTTCGGTTTGCGTTTTTTCGTCATGCCCTGAGTATATTCTAGTGTGTATCATGATTGCCTCCCCCAAGAACCACCAAGGGGGAGGACTTTCACCATGCTACCGAAAAGTTATTCTTCTTCGTCTTCGTTAAGCCCTGCGGCTTCTTCCGCTTGCTCTTGATCATAGCCCATAGACTCAACCAAGAACGAGACATAATCGTCTTTGTCTTCAATGTTAGAGCATTCGTCATTGACCATTCCATCGGAGATGTAAGCAGTCCCATAAAAGGCACAGCCTGGTTCGTTGTAATGAAGCTCAAAATCCACGTCTGGGAACTGTTCCGAGAGTTTGGCGATAGCCTCAATAGGAGGAGACCAAGCAGTATCGAATCTGCATTCGCCGTTCTCGATAAGATCGTTGGCAGCATACTTTTGTTCTTTCTCATCCAGATCCCACTTAGTTCCCCAAGCAGCAGTTTGAGCGGCAATAATGTTCCATCCAATTTCATCGCGCTCTTCTGGATAAGCAGGGGGCGCAATTTTCTTGAAGCTCAAACCATTCTCTTTGAGATAGTCAGACAGAGCGGGGGTGTTGTTTTTGATTACAAGGCGATTTTCGTTCCAGTTAGGCATAGTAGTAGTTGGTTATTGGTTGCGGGTGTATTGTATTCTAGTGTGTATCAGCCAAGATTGGCAGGGACAAGAACAGTGATTTGGTCTTCATCACCATCAGTGTTAATCAAGAACATGCTAGAACCAGAGACTTTCACTTCGCGGTTCAACTCTTCTGAATACTTAACGTAGTAGCCAAGTCCCTCATCGGATTCCCAACCAAGATACATAAACTCATTGTCGTCATCGCCAGTGAGAGTATCAAGAGAGGGATGAACAAGAACATCATCGTCAATGATTACTGCGGATGCGTTTTGAAGAATTTCAAATGCTTTATTAAGTGGAATAGTCATAATTTAGTGGTGTTGGTTGCGGGTGTATTGTATTCTAGTGTGTATCAGATCAGTGACTCACCAAAGGCTTCATCACAAAAGGATTCTTGACTACCAAGGGGCGAGATTCGCGCTTCACTTGGATGAAGTGTAGGGCATGATACCCCACCCAGCCGTTTTCAAAGATAGCAAAGTCGTCTCTCCAATGGGAGAAAATGCCGTAGTTGGTTTTTGTGCCTTTCTTGAGAGTGGCAACGAGTTTTGCGTGGACTGATTCGAGGTATTCTGGAGTGAGCGTGGTCATGGCAACAGTATATTCTAGTGTGTATCAGAGTTCTTGTTCGAATTTACGGAAGGTCAAACGGTGTGCAAAGTCTCTTCCACGATCATAGATTTCGATCAAATCGTCATCGACACTGGTAGTCATATGACTTCTAAATTCGATTACTCCTAAGATAAATGCTTTGATATTCTTCATGGTGTTATTGTGGATTGAGTGCTAGGATTGTGCGCCCGACGATAGCAGCATATTCTGCTTTGTCAACATATTTCTCCCCAGTGGTGAACTTTTCATACTTGTAGGGATTGTAGGTGATGTGCTGGGCAGTCTCACCTACCCTTTCTTCAGCTTCCACGCCCTCGATGAAGGCATGGACATTCTTGCGCTTCTCACGCAGGACGCGCTGACGACCTGCCTCACTGACCTTGAACTTAACGTCAGTCAGGTTGATATTGAAGACATGTTTGATAACTTTCCATGATCCGTTGACTTTGGTCTGAACGGACAGGAGTTTCTTGTGCAGATTGAAATAGACCCTGCATCGAGTATTGGATGGTGTTGGTTGCATAGCGGACTGATATATGGTTTAATAAAAAATGAAAATTATTTTACAAAAAACTTACACTTGAACTAAATATTCAATATGAAAATATGTAAAAAATGCTTAAAAGAAAAAAATGAATCTGACTTTGGACACTATAAAAATAAAAACGCAAACGGTGAATATTATTCATATGTTAAAAAAACATGTAAAGAATGTTGTTCTAAAAGATCCAGAGAATGTGAAGAAATACGTGCTGGGGGAGATGAAACAATGCGACTACGACAAATAAGCAAAAAATCAACAAAACATAGATTGAGAGTCAAGTATGGGATGAGTTTAGATGAAATGCACTCAATGCTAACTGATCAAAATTTTAAATGTAAAATTTGCGAATATCCCATATCTGAATATGTTGGTCGCGGGGGGGATAGAAATTCTGTTGCTTGTGTAGATCACAATCATGAAACAGGTGTAGTGAGGGGAATATTATGTCATCGGTGTAACGCTGCGCTAGGATTATTGCGAGATGATATTGACGTAATCAACCGACTGAAAAATTATTTATTACTCGGACTTTCATAGTGTGGTGTTGGTTGCGTCCCCAGTATATTCTAGTGTGTATCAGCGACTTTCTTCCCTTCCAAGAATGCCTCCAATTGCTCAGACAGTTCGGGCAGATCCCGCTTGGTGTAACCCACCGCAAAGGCGATCATGTCACGGGCAGCATAGTATTTCCAACGCAATTCATCGAGTTGCGCACGGGTGATATTCAGTTGTTCTTCGTAGTAGTTTTCCATACGCCCCTATTATAGTCTAGTGTGTATCAGTGATGACTGGCAGTTTAACGACATGCCAAGGTCGACTTTTAATCAATCTGTGAGATACTCCTTCTCTAACATATCCGCGATTTCCACATGGGTGAGCGGTTTAATCCCCTCTCTGTAGCTGTCTCCGTCATTGTATCTGCTGGCGACTACCCCGCCGATCACCACGTTTGTCGGATCTCCCATAAAATTACCTATGGGCTGCATAGCTCTGGTTCCAAAGACAGCAGCCATATCGAAACGTGGATTCATAATGCCGCATAGTTCATCCCTCTCATAGCCCATGATGTCTTCTGCAACA
>JACCDG010422659.1_pt1 | contig 16554 bp, 12 predicted proteins | sample 7442471 | NCBI WGS metagenome assembly JACCDG01 (sample SAMN15323444, study PRJNA562643) | freshwater metagenome | isolation source: river surface water | place: USA:Blue River Watershed | collected 2017-08-17 | reverse complement strand
GGTTCTTCTTTCGGTTCTTCTTTAGGCTCTTCAGGTAGAGGACCAGCATTAACAAGCTCTAAAGTCTTTTTAGCGTCTACGATTCCAACATCCATGACATTACCGCGAGCTGCTTTTTTCAGATACTTGATAATGTTATCAGAAGTAAGATCAGAGTTTAAGCTGTACATTAACGAAACTAAACCAGCAACATGTGGAGAGGCCATACTTGTGCCTTGTAAGAATTGATATTCTCCAGGAGCACCTAAAGAAAGTACTGAATTTATTTCTTCTTCAGTTTTCTTTTTTCTTTCGCCACCAGGCGCTGCTATAGTAACTGTTTTACCGAAGTTAGAATAGAAAGCTTTTTCACCTTTGCGATTTACTGCCCCGACAGCAATAACACCTTTACAATTGGCCGGTGTAAACATTCTCGCAGGCATATTGCTATTTCCAGCGGCAACTACCATGGTGATGCCTTTTTTATTCAGTTCATCAATAGTTTCTTGCAAGCTATCAGCGCACTTACCGAAGCCACCTAAGCTCAAATTAATAACTTTTGCTGGTGTATCTGAACTTTTTTCGCCAATACCGGCCACCCATCTAATCCCATCGATGATATCTGAAAATTTGCCATAGCCATCATCACCTAGTACGCGTGCAGGTAAAATCTTTGCACCCCAAGAGACACCTGATACAACACCGCTGTTATCACCATGCTCTGCTAATGCAGCTATAGTACCAGCTACATGTGTACCGTGGTAAGATGTTTGTCCGCCACGATCAGTGGGATCATTTTCATCATTTTTTTCATCGTTACTAACAAAGTTTTTACCTGGTAAGATTTTATCTTTTAGTTCTTCATGTTTCACTATACCGGTATCTACGACACCAACGACTATATCAGCTCCTGTAGTTATATCCCATGCTTCAGGTAAATTTATACCACCTTCAGCTTCATGATAATGCCATTGCTCATTATAGCGTGAGTCTGTTGGTGTTTTTTGTATATAAGCGTAAGTGTTTAGATCAGCATATTTAATATTTGGATCTTTCTTAAGTTCATCTAATTTTGCTTGTAATTCCTGATTGAACTTTACTGAGTTCAATCTAGATAGATTGTTTAGTCTTGAATCAGAAATGTTTACTACGTAGGCACCATTACTCATTTTTTTTTCGATGTCTAAATTCAATTTGGTTTTTTGAGATAAAAAACTAGAAACGTCTTGCATACCCCATGCTTTTAAGCTAGAGTTTTTGTTGAATTTGACAATAATTGATGTAACAGGTCTATCTTTTAGTTTAAGCGCTAAATCACCGTCGGCCGTAATTATTGCAAAGCTTGACTCGCTAGATAGGATTAAGGCTCCTATCGCAGCGAGACAAGTAATGGTTTTCTGTTTGATAGTTTTGTTCACTATTTCTCTCCTGTAAAAGTTAAGCTACGCTGTGAATATTGATATGAATCGGGTAGGATAAAACGCTATCCGTACTAGTCGTACTAGTGTTGCTAAGAACGACTTGATACTAAAATTGGCTACTAACTTAAAACAGAAGATAATTTTTTAATAAAAGATTGCAACAAAAATATTATGCGTCTAGAGTTTTAAATTGCCTATAATTTAATATATAGGCTAAATCCATTTGTTAGGCAAGCGCCTAAAGTGTTTCTGAGGTAAACTTAATTGTGATCAAAAATAAAACAGGGTCAGTAGCATCAAAAGGTTTGTTAACTACTGTTACTCACATACCTTCGATTAATTTTAATCAGCGACCTGGATTAGATATTGATTTATTAGTTATTCATTGTGCAAGCCTGCCAGAAGGCGAGTTTGAGAATACCATTTTGGAAGAATTGTTCTCTGGTCAGATATCGTCTAGTAAGCTTGAGGAATTAGGATTAGCTAGAGATTTACAAGTTTCCACCCACCTGTATATCAAGCGCAATGGTGAGATTATTCAATTCGTGCCATTTGATAAGAGAGCCTGGCATGCAGGAGTATCAGAATTTGAGGGTAGGAAAAACTGTAATGATTTTTCGATAGGAATTGAGCTTCAGGGTACAGTGACTACTGAGTTTACTCAGGCGCAGTACGCGGCTTTGATTGATGTAACCAAAATTATTATGGATCTTTATCCTAAGATTACAGCTAATCGTATTGTTGGGCATTCCGCTATAGCTCCAGTGAGAAAGCAAGATCCTGGGGTTAAATTTAATTGGCAGTTTTATCTAGCTAATATTACTAGTAACATTACTCTGTGATACAATCGCTTAACTGAAGTTAGCTAAGAAATATGTTTAGAAATATATTAAAATAAGTTGGTAGACTAGTGACAAATTCAATATTAAATCAAGACGTTGACATTGATAATAACGAAACCAGAGAGTGGATTGCTGCTTTATTAGCTGTTATCGAACAAGATGGCCCAGAGCGCGCCCATTATCTAATAGAAAAATTGCTTGATGTAGCCCGTAGAAACGGTGGTTGTTTTATTCCTTATCAAGCTAATACTGCTTACCTGAATACTATTCCAAAGTCTGCAGAGCCTGTTATGCCTGGTGACCATGCTTTGGAGAGCCGGATTCATGCCTATATTCGTTGGAATGCTATGGCTATAGTGTTGCGCTCAGGTAAGAAAACATCAGAACTCGGTGGGCACATTGCAAGTTTTGCGTCATCAGCAACGTTGTACGATGTAGGGTTTAGTCATTTCTTCAAAGCACCGAACCAACTGATGCAGCAAGGTGGTGATTTATTGTATATCCAAGGGCATGTATCGCCAGGTATCTATGCGCGTTCTTATCTTGAGGGCAGAATCTCAGAAGAGCAACTAGACAATTTTAGACGAGAAGTTAATGAAAACGGCCTATCTTCTTATCCGCACCCATACTTAATGCCAGATTATTGGCAATTTGCTACCGTATCTATGGGCTTGGGGCCTATTCAAGCGATCTATCAAGCAAGATTTCTTAAGTATTTATACAATCGTGGCTTAGCAGATACTGCTGATCGTAAAGTTTGGTGTTTTTGTGGTGATGGTGAAATGGACGAGCCTGAATCATTAGGTGCGATATCGTTAGCTGGACGTGAAAAATTAGATAACTTAATCTTTGTCGTCAATTGTAATTTACAACGTCTAGACGGCCCTGTTCGTGGTAATGGTAAAATTATTCAAGAACTCGAAGGTGTCTTTCGTGGTGCTGGTTGGAATGTTATCAAAGTCATTTGGGGTCGCCATTGGGATCCGTTATTAGCACAAGATCAGAATCAATTACTCGAAAAACGCATGGAAGAAGCACTAGATGGCGATTATCAAAATTATAAAGCACACGGGGGTGCTTATACACGTGAACATTTCTTTGGAAAATATCCTGAGTTAAAAGCTATGGTTGCTAATATGTCTGATGATGACATTTGGCGCTTAAATCGTGGTGGTCATGATAGTAGTAAAGTCTACGCAGCCTATCACGAGGCAGTGAATCATAAAAACCAGCCAACAGTAATTTTAGCTAAAACTGTAAAAGGATATGGTTTAGGAATTGGATCAGGTGAGGCTGAAAATACTACTCACCAGAAAAAGAAAATGGATATTGCAAGCATTAAAGCTTTTCGTGATCGCTTTAATATACCTATATCTGATGAAGAGCTACCAAACGTACCGTTTTATAAGCCGGATCAAAATAGCCCTGAGATAAAATATTTACAAGCCTGCCGAGAAAAATTAGGTGGGTATTTACCTAGTCGCAGAAAAACAAGTGATCTTAAATTAGTTACACCGGAATTATCAACTTTTGAGTTTATGTTCCAAGGTAGTGATGATCGCGAGGTTTCAACGACTATGGCGTTTGTGCGGATCTTTGCGCAATTATTAAAAGACAAAGAGTTAAAACAATATTTAGTGCCGATTATTCCTGATGAAGCAAGAACTTTTGGTATGGAAGGTTTCTTTAGGCAGTTAGGTATTTATTCGTCTGTAGGCCAGTTATATCAGCCTGTCGATTCAAACCAAGTAATGTTCTATAAAGAAGATAAAAAAGGTCAGTTACTTGAAGAAGGGATCACTGAAGCAGGTGCTTTTTCTTCATGGCTTGCTGCTGCTACATCGTATAGCAATAGTAATTTACCGATGGTGCCGTTTTATATTTTTTATTCAATGTTTGGTTTTCAGCGAATTCTTGATCTCGCTTGGGCCGCAGGTGACATGCAAGCACGCGGGTTTTTATTAGGAGCAACAGCTGGTAGAACAACTTTAGCAGGCGAAGGGTTGCAGCATTGCGATGGTCAGTCACTGGTAATGTCTAGTTTTATACCTAATTGTCGTTCTTATGATCCTACATTTGGTTATGAGTTGGCGGTTATCATTCAACATGGTCTGAAAGAAATGTACGGTGTGGGCTCTGACAAACAAAAGAGTGTTTATTATTATATTACTTTAATGAACGAGAACTACTTACATCCTGCTGTTACTATGACTGATGTTTTAGCCGAAGAAATAATCAAAGGTATGTATTTATATAAAGACGTAACTACTAAAGCAAAACTCAACGTAAAACTATTATCTTCCGGTACTATTCTGAGGGAGGCAGAAAAAGCTGCTGAGATCTTAGAGCAGGAGTATAACATAGGTGCTAAGATTTACTCTGTTACAAGTTTCACTGAGCTTGCTCGTGATGGTATGGAAATAGAAAGGCTTAATCGTTTAAATCCTGAGTTGCCTGATAACCTAGCTTATGTAACGGCTAAGCTATCAGACGATGATTCTCCTATTATTGCAGTTACTGATTATATTAGATCATATGCGGATCAAATTAGAGCATACTTACCTAATCATAAATATACTGTTTTAGGTACGGATGGTTTTGGTCGCAGTGACACCAGAAAACAATTGCGTCATTTCTTTGAGGTCGATGCTGCTAGTATTGTCATTACCAGCTTAAAGTCATTAGTTGATCAAGGAAAACTAGAAGCTAAAGTTGTCACCAAAGCTATGGCCAGGTTTAATATAACTGCTGATAAAGTAGCACCGTTTAAAAATTAATTAGCTTAATATATTCGAGGTTTAACTTGTCTACAAAAGAAATAACAGTACCAGATATTGGCACCGATGCTGCTGTTAAAATTATTGAAATTAATGTTAAAGTTGGTGATAGTGTAGCTCCAGAAGATGCATTAATAACTTTAGAGTCAGAAAAAGCTTCTATGGAGATTCCTGCCCCATTTGCAGGAGTGGTAAAAGAAATATTGGTAAGCGTAGGTGATAGCATTACTACGGGCAAGCCTATTTTAGTTCTTGATAGTAAAACTGTAGAATCTGAGCCAGCGGTTGCTGAGATCAAATCAAATCCAGAACCTAAGCTAGAGTCATCGTCACAACAAGTAACTGTACAGCAGGCATTTGTTAAGACAGAAAACGTTTCAGCAAAGCCTCAACAAGTTAACGTTCCTGATATCGGCACAGATGCTGCAGTTAAAATTATTGAAATTAACGTAAAAGTTGGTGATCAAGTTGAGGCTGAAGATGCTTTAATTACATTAGAATCCGAAAAAGCTTCAATGGAAATCCCCGCGCCATTTGCTGGGGTCGTTAAAGAATTATTAGTTAATATAGGTGATAGTATTACCACAGGTAGGCCTATATTAATTTTAGAGGGCCAAGGTTCAATAATCAAAACAGCAGATAAATCTGAAACTGAATCTGCAGTTAAAACAGAACAAATAAAGCAACCACTGATTACAGAACATCAACAAAAGGCTACAGGTTCACAAGCAAATGTTGTTAGCAATTCTAAGAATATTTATGCTTCGCCTTCGGTTCGTCGCTTTGCCAATGAGTTGGGTGTTGATTTAACAAGAGTTATTGGTACTGCGCGTAAACACCGTATTACTAAAGAAGATATCGAAAAATACGTTAAGGGTGAGCTAGCCAAAACCCAATCCGGTAATGCTAATGGTAGTTCAATAGATAGCCTTAATTTTAATCTGCCTGAGATTGATTTTACTAAATTTGGTGAAGTTAGTGTTAAGCCATTATCTCGGATACAAAAATACTCAGCGGTTAATTTGCATCGTAATTGGATGATGATTCCGCATGTTACCCAATTTGATGAAGCTGATATTACTGATCTAGAAGCATTTAGATTAAAATATAAAAAACAAGTTGAATCTAAAGGTTATAAGTTAACGCCAATCGTGTTTTTAATGAAAGCTGCAGCGCAGGCTTTAAAAGCATTGCCTAAATTTAATGTGTCATTATCACCTGATGGCAATAATTTTATACAAAAACATTATTATCATATTGGCATAGCAGTGGATACACCTAATGGTTTAGTCGTCCCTGTAATTCGCGATGTTGATCAAAAAGGTTTATTTCAATTAGCCAAAGAGTTAGCAGAAATAAGTCAAAAAGCACGTGATGGCAAGTTATTGCCGAAAGAAATGCAAGGCAGTTGTTTTACGATATCAAGTTTAGGTGGCATAGGGGGCACGGCTTTTACGCCTATTGTTAATTATCCTGACGTGGCAATTTTAGGTGTATCAAAATCACAATATAAGCCTGTTTATATAGAAGATAATTTTGTCCCTCGATTGATGTTGCCGTTGTCTTTATCATATGATCACCGTGCCATTGATGGGGCAGATGGCGCACGTTTTATCACCTTATTTAGTCAATACTTAGCAGATATATCCCAGTTATTATTGTAATTTGGGTATTATAATTTTGGAGAATTTAAAATGAGCAATACTATTAACACTGATTTAGTTGTTTTAGGCAGTGGCCCTGGTGGTTATAGCGCGGCTTTCCGTGCTGCCGACCTAGGTATTAATACCGTTATGGTTGAGCGTTATTCTAATATAGGCGGTGTGTGCTTAAATGTAGGCTGTATACCGTCAAAGGCTTTATTACATTCTGCTAAAGTATTAGATGAAGCTGAGATGTTAAGTCACCATGGTATAGAATTTAATAAGCCAAAGATAGACATCAGAAAACTACATAATTGGGTTAGTAAGGACGTTGTCGGTAGATTGACTTCGGGTCTTAAAATGATGGCAACTAAACGTAAAGTTCAAATAGTAGAAGGGACAGGTGCGTTTGTTAGTCCCAACAGCTTAGAAGTTGAAACTAAAGAGGGTAAAGTTACTATTAATTTTAAAAATGCGATAATAGCTGCGGGCTCTTCGCCGGTTAAATTACCATTTATTCCGAAAGACCCAAGAGTTATGGATTCTACTGATGCTTTAAAATTAGAAGAAGTGCCAAATAAAATGCTAGTTATTGGCGGCGGGATTATTGGTTTAGAGATGGCGACAGTTTATTCTGCATTAGGTGCAAAAATTACTGTCGTAGAAATGCTAGATGGTTTGATGGGTGGATTAGATAAAGATTTAGTCAGACCGTTACAAAAAATCTTAGAAAAGAAATTAGAAAAAATTTATTTGAGCACAAAAGTTACTAAAGTTGAAGCTAAAAGCGATGGTATGTGGGTTACTTTTGAAGGCAAAGACGCTCCAACTGAACCAATGAAGTTCGATCGTATTTTAGTAAGTACTGGACGTTCACCGAACGGTAAATTAATTGGTGCTGATAAAGCAGGCGTTAATGTTGATGAACGTGGTTTTATCAAAGTTGATAATCAGCAACGTACTAATGTTCCTCATATTTATGCTATTGGTGATATAGCTGGTAACCCTATGTTAGCGCATAAAGCCATACCAGAGGGTAGATTAGCTGCTGAAGTTATTGCAGGGAAAAAACATTTTTTTGAAGCTAAAGTTATCCCTTCAGTTGCCTATACCGATCCGGAAGTGGCATGGGTGGGCGTAACAGAACCTGAAGCGAAGCAACAAGGTTTAGATTACGGTGTTGGCAAGTTCCCTTGGGCTGCCAGTGGTCGTTCATTAGCTCAGGGTCGTAATGAAGGATTAACTAAAATTATTTTTGATAAAAAGTCACAACGAGTTTTAGGTGCAGGGATCGTAGGTCCTGGTGCTGGTGAGCTGATAGCAGAAGTTACCTTGGCTATTGAAATGGGCTGTGATGCTGAGGACTTAGCGTTAACTATTCATCCACACCCAACAGTCTCAGAGACTGTGGCTCTTGCCTGTGAAGTTTTTGAAGGGACAGTTACTGATCTTTATTTGGGTAAATAAAATCAGTCAGGACTTACGCAAGTTGTTTGTGAATTGTCATCCCGGTCAAGCGCGAAGCGCGTAGAACCGGGATCTGTTACAGAAGATCCCGGCTCTTCGACCGGGATGACAGTTATTTTGCGTAAGTCATGTCAGTGAGTATTCCACTGAATTCATTCTTGCATTATTTGCGAAGCAAATAATTTTCTCCCTTTTATAAACATTAGCATCTATTATTTGTGTGGATACTAATGTTTGATAAAGGGAGAGATGAGCGCAGCGAACACAGAGGGACTTTGTATCCATCTGATAAATGAAATCTTCTCTATCGTTGCGTTCGTTCTATAGATAGATAATTTCTCTTAACTAAAATTACAATTTTAAGTACAATCAATAATTATACGCATGTAAGGACGTTAAAATGCTTTTAATTATAAGTAATAAAACCTATGTCTTCTTTATCTTTTTGATAGGCTTCTTTTTGATGTTTTTTGGTCTTTCGTCTCACACGTATATCTTAAAAAGCACAGACAATGATAACGTTACTAAACTCAATAAATTTAAGAGCTCTTCTAAAAGCGAGTATGTCGTAATTTTGCATGGCATCTTCGTCAATGCCTATTATATGCATTCATTAGCGAGTTATTTGGCCAATAAAGGTTACGAAGTTATTAATATTTCCTACCCGTCAACAAAATATAATCTTGAAGAGATAGCTAATTTTGTTGAAAAGGAGATAAAAAAATATGTTACAGAACATGATAGGACTGTAAATTTTATCGGCTATTCCTTGGGAGGAGTAGTCTTACGAGTATTATTTAATCAGTACAGGCCTCAGTGTATGGGGCGAGTTGTGCAAATAGGAACGCCAAATAAGGGAAGTGAAGTGGCTGATCACTATAAAAATAGTAAATTTTTTGGATGGCTGTTAGGGCCTATTATAAAAGAACTAGTAACAGATCAAGAGCATGTTAAGCATTTATTTGCTCCTGTAGACTATCAGCTTGGGATTATAGCTTCAAAAAAATCTCGTAATAATTTGTTTAGAAAACTGTTCGACGGTGAGCATGATGGTTTGGTAAGTGTTTCTAGTGCTTTGCTTGAAGGATCTAAAGATAATTGTGTCGTTGATGCTACACATGAGTTTATGCCATTTAACAGGACTATTATAGAACAAACCGCTGCTTTTATTGAAGATGGACATTTTAAGCCAAATAATAAGCCTCGTATTTAATAGATATGGTTAAGCATAACTTAAGTTATTGTTTATACAATTGTAATTCAGTAAGCGTCAGTAAATCGAAATCTTTGCTATAATACCAACAATATATAAATTAATTTGAGGTGATATATGTCTGTTAATGAAAATAACCCTGGACAACAACCGTCACAATCAACACCTTCTGGCAGTGGTTCAAGCGGAGAAGCGGCTGCAGACGCTATGATTGAATTAGCTACGGCTGTGAAGGATGGAATTAATAGTGTTAAAGCTAAAGCAGAAGCGGCTGTGAAACAGGGTGCAAAAACTGCTATTCAGGCAGCTGGCGCTGCAGAAGGTATACCTCCATCGGTATCAGGTGCAGCGTTCGATGCGGTTGCTGACGGTTCACAAAAACCATCTGCGGGTTCACAAAGTCAAGGTGCGCCAGATGCAGACCAAGCAGCAGATATTGCTAAAAAAGCTGGCATGGGGATGGGAGTCTGATAGGTTAATGCAACTCACCCGATCTGGTATAAATCCCACGAGATTCAATTAACTTAATCTCACCTGAATCTTGCACGATGGCATGGATTGCCCCATGGCAGGTGAGATTAGGTTCGAATATTTGGTTTAATTGTTCTTTATCTAGATGTGAAAGCATAGGGATAATATGCCATTCTACGCAAACATTTTTAGTTTTCTTAATTACCACTAAGTGCTGAGCAATTTGCTTAATAATTTCTGCAGTTTGATCTGAGTGCTCTAAAGTATATAATTGAATAGTACACCCATCTGGGTTTAAGCCGTCTTGCAGTAAATGGTGAATCAACATTGGTACTTGTTCTAAAAGTTCTTTTGAGCTGGTTTGTGCATGGAGAGGGGCATGTAAGTTTTGAATCGGCGTAAACATTATCTGTAAGATATCGCTCGGGGTGATTAGTTCTAATGGCTTTAAATTAGAGCCATATTGCACAATCATCGTCGTGTCTTTTTCTTGTTTATCCATATCACAATAATGCCTAGCAAAAGCATGTGCCAGTTGCTGGCTTAGCATGTTTTCTTGGCCTAGATGTGGTATGTAAATTACATGTTTCATAAAATATTTTTATACCGGTCATAAGTAATACTTTGACCCTGCTAGGCCTAATAAAGTTCCCTAAAGGCGTGTATAATATTGTGAGAGAAAACATAAGCTTAATTAATCTTTGGAAATTATTATGATACATTTCTCCCATGGCAATGGCTTTCCAACAGAGACCTATCACCAAGTGATTAAAGGGCTTAGAAAAAAGGCTAATTTAGATGTGGGGTATATTTCCTGTCTGGGTCATAACCCAGATTATCCAGTGATTAATGATTGGTCGTATTTGGTCGATGAGACGATAGATTATATTGAAAAAATATATAAACGGCCAGTTATTGGCATAGGACATTCTTTAGGTGGGGTAGTTACCTACGGTGCGGCCTTAAAAAGGCCCGATCTATTCAAAGCAGTTATTCTCTTAGACTCCCCACTTTATAGCACCTGGAAGTTGAAATCTATAGCTATAATTAAAGCTCTAGGTTTGGTAGATTATCTTACCCCGGCTCGTGTCACTAGATACCGGCGCTTTACCTGGCCCTCTCATGAAGCTGCCATGGAGCATTTTGCTAAAAAACGAGTATTTCGTTATTTTGATAAGCAGTGTCTCAGAGATTATGTCTATTTAGGTACAGTACCAACAGGAAATAACGGCGAAGTAACCTTAAGATTCAATCGCATGATTGAATGGCAAATCTATAAAACTTTACCCCATATAAAGATGGATAAGCTGGCTAATATTCCCTGTGGGTTAATTTATGCTCAATTTAGTAAAGTCATTCGCCCATTGGATGCCAAAGTGATGGTTCATGATTATAATCTTTGGTGTCATCGATTGGATAATTGCGGGCATTTGTTCCCCTTCGAAAAACCTAGCGAAACAGTCGATGCTATCTTAAAATTTCTTGATACACTATAAATACAGCAGAAATTTTATAGCGGTTAAGAAATTACCTATAGTAATTTATTTTTAGTTTTGCTAGCTTAAAAGAGTAAGGAAAGTATTTTTGGATCTGTCAGGGAGGACTGTCCAATGACTAAGCATCTCTATCTTTGTGTCTATAACAATCGACCCGCATATGTATTATTAGGATGGGATAATAATCGTAAAGGGTTTTATATGATTCTTGACTATCAGAATGGCACGGAAGACAGTGCTATATTTTCAAATTTATTTAGTAAAGAGCCTTATCCAAAGACTCTTGATAAATATTTGAGTTATCTAAAGTCTATAAATATAGTATTACCAAACCAGATGATTGACGATGTATTACGTGATGCGTTTAAAAGAGCTGAAGATAGTGAGGTTACTCATAGTGTATCGACGAATGATGGTAGTTATATTAGAAATGAGTCGATAGATTATGCGATTTTGTAAAGACACAAGATCACAAATTATTTTTTAGACACTAATTCTGTAACACAGCAATCCGACCAGACATTGAGAGCTGTTTCGACCATATCGAACAGCGTATAAATAGGCAGGATTAGGACCATAAGTTCTAAAGAAGCGCCCATGCCCACTAATACAGCAGAAGACAAGAAATAGCAGCCCATAGGTATAGAGGCGTTGCCGATGGCTATGATGGTAGCTAAGAAAATCCAAATAATATAATCCAGACTCGAAAAATATAAGCCAGATTGTAGTCCGACAAAGATGACCGTCGTGTAGATAAAAGCAGCACAGCCATTCATATTAATAATGGTACAAATGGGCAATGCAAAACGCGCTATCTCTTCTTTGGTTCCATGCTTTTCTATCATACAGTCCATGGTCAAGGGGAGGGTTGCACTTGAAGATTTTGAAAAAAAGGCCGTCATCAAAGCCGGATAGACTGATTTAAAGAGTTTGGCTGGAGAATGTTTTTTATACAGCAGCAACAAGGGTAGTACCACAACGCCTTGAATAATATTGGCTGCTATGACTACAGATATATATTTGCCCAGATGATGGGCAAATATATCATTATTCTCCAGGGTTTTAAAAAATAAAACTGTAAATGCCCAAACACCCACAGGTAAGAAAGTAATAATATATCGCGCAATATTAATAAAAGTATGAAATAGGCCAGAAAAAACTATAGCTAAATGTTCTTGCTGCTTTTTTGGCACTTGCATCATAGCAAAGCCCATAATAGCGGCGATTAAAGCAACGCCCAATATATTATTCTCCACAAAGGCCTTAGCAATATTGTTAGGAATTAATTTAAACAATTCTTGAGAATAACTTGGATGCTGGCTGTTACTTAAATTAACACTCTCTGATATGCCCATGAGATTAGCTAGCGCGGTTAAATCATGGTTAGTATTTTGGGTATAAACTGCAGGTTCTATTATATAAAATAAAATATAAGCTATCGTCGCCGCGCTGATTGTGGTGAGTATGGTATAAAATAAAACTTTTTTGCCATATGACTGTAATTGATTATCTGCAGAAATATTAAGAAAATTAGTTATGATAGCCAAAAATACGATTGGGGCGCTCATTAATTGTAAAAATTTAAGAAATAAATCAGCGATACTATTGGCAATGCTATTTAATTCGCTAATTTGAGAGTAGTGGGCTAGAAATCCTAAAAAAAGCGCCAATATTATAAACAGTAAGTTATTTAAAGAGTTCTTTGATGCGTGCGCTGTGTGAATCATGAAAATAATAGATTTAGGAATATGACTGCAAATGAATTCGACCAATATAACAACAATTTTTTAGTGCGGCAAGAATATTTATGATCTTAATAATTAGTATGTTAGAATCTCAGGCTGCAATATGATGAGAGACGGGATTTTAATAAATATTTGATATACCTTGCAATCTCATTAATATATATTATTACTATATTAAGAGTATTATTAATTTACTGATATATTTTAAAGTTTATTCACAATTTTAATTAGGGCTTACCATGAGTTATTTCTTGCAAAACGGATCTCCTACAGCAGCTACGCTGGTTCCTATGGTTATTGAGCAAACTCCAAAAGGAGAAAGATCATATGATATTTATTCCAGATTGTTAAAAGAAAGGGTTATTTTCTTGACTGGTCAAGTTGAAGATCATATGGCAAACCTAATTATTGCTCAGTTATTATTTCTAGAGTCTGAGAACCCAGATAAAGACATTCAATTATATATTAACTCTCCAGGCGGTTCAGTTACTGCGGGTATGGGTATTTATGACACCATGCAGTTTATTAAGCCCGATGTCTGTACTTTTTGCGTAGGTCAAGCTGCTAGTATGGGTTCTTTATTGTTAGCTGCAGGTGCTAAAGGCAAGAGATATTGTTTGCCTAATGCACGAGTCATGATACATCAGCCTTTAGGTGGCTTCCAGGGTCAGGCATCTGATATAGATATCCATGCACGCGAAATTTTGTACATTAGAGCTAAATTAAATAAAATTTTGTCTCACCACACCGGTCAACCATTAGAGACTATTGAGAAAGACACTGATCGTGACAATTTCATGAGTGCTGAAGTTGCCAAGAATTATGGTTTGGTTGATGAAATATTTTACACACGTAGGGATATTGAAAACGGTAAAGAGATAGCAAGTAAAAGAGCTTAATGAAACTAAGGGTGAGCCATGACAGATAAGAAGAAAACAGATGATAACACTACTAAACTTCTCTATTGTTCGTTTTGTGGTAAAAGTCAGCACGAAGTAAAAAAACTTATCGCAGGGCCCTCAGTTTTTATCTGCGATGAATGCGTTGATCTGTGTAATGACATTATTAGTGAAGAAGTTATTGAGAGCGATGCACCCTCAGGTGATCTCAGCTTGCCCACTCCACGTGAAATCAAAAATATTTTAGATGAGTATGTGATTGGACAGGCGGATGCTAAAAAAGTATTAGCTGTAGCAGTTTATAACCATTATAAAAAACTTAATAATCCACCTACTGACAAAGACCCTGTAGAAATTGGTAAGAGTAATATTTTATTAATTGGTCCAACAGGTAGCGGTAAGACTTTACTTGCTGAGACTTTAGCAAGATTATTAAACGTACCGTTTACTATTGCAGATGCAACCACTTTAACAGAGGCCGGTTATGTAGGTGAGGACGTTGAAAACATCATTCAAAAATTATTACAGAAATGTGATTATGATGTAGAAAAAGCACAAACTGGTATTGTTTATATCGATGAAATCGATAAAATTTCAAGAAAATCAGAAAACCCATCTATTACTCGTGACGTATCTGGCGAAGGTGTGCAGCAAGCTTTATTAAAACTTATTGAGGGTACTGTAGCTTCTGTTCCTCCACAAGGTGGGCGTAAGCATCCACAACAAGAATTTTTACAAGTTAATACATCTAAAATATTATTTATTTGTGGCGGTGCGTTTGCTGGATTAGAAAAAATTATTCGCGATAGATCAGCACAAGCAAGTATAGGTTTTAGTGCAAATGTTTACAGTAAAGATGAAAAAGCTACACTGAACACAACATTACCAAAAATAGAACCAGAAGATTTAATACGTTATGGTTTAATTCCAGAATTTGTTGGTCGTCTGCCAGTGCTAGCGACGTTGGAAGAGCTAGATGAAGAAGCTTTAGTGCGGATTCTACGTGAACCCAAAAATGCACTTACAAAGCAATATGAAAGATTATTTGAAATGGATCGTACTCAGGTTGAGTTCAGAGATGATGCTTTAAAAGCAGTTGCCAAAAAAGCGCTAGAGCGTAAAACAGGAGCAAGAGGATTACGCTCAATAATGGAAAATGTTCTATTAGACACGATGTATGATCTACCGTCTTTAGCTGGGGTGAGTCGAGTTGTTATTGATGAATCTGTAGTCAAGGGTGAGTCTGATCCGTTGTTAATTTACGATAATAAAGAACGTCCATTATTAGCAAGAGAAGAATAGTTTCTAGTAGTACTAGTAAGTAGTTTAGTCAAATAGGAGCTTAAATGCCAAATCAAGCTAATAAATCTAAGCAGCAACGAACTTCAAGTGTGGTTATGCCAGTAATGCCTCTTAGAGACGTTGTGGTTTATCCTCATATGGTTATTCCTTTGTTTGTTGGTCGTAAGGCGTCAATTCACGCCCTTGACCATGCTATGACCAATCAAAAAGAAATTTTCTTAGTCGCGCAAAGTGAAGCTAACATTGAAAATCCTTCAATGGGAGATTTATTTAAGACTGGGACAATTGCAACAATTTTGCAATTATTAAAATTACCTGATGGAACAGTCAAAGTTTTAGTTGAAGGCGTTCAAAGAGGCCAAGTTGTAAAGTATTCAAAAAGTGATGACGGCCAGTTTTTACTTGCAGAGATAGCTGAGGTTTATTCGCCAGAACTGAGTGAACGTGAATCAGAAATATTATGTCGTTCACTTATTGCTCAATTTGATCAATATGTCAGATTAAATAAAAAAGTTCCACAAGAGGTCGTAACGTCTTTAAATGGCATTGAAGATGCCGAAAGATTAGTTGATTCTATCTCTGCCCATATAGCATTAAAGCTTAATGATAAGCAAAAATTAATTGAAATCGTCGATATACGGGAACGTATTGAAAATTTAATGACTTTATTAGAGTCAGAAATTGATCTTATCAACGTTGAAAAGAAGATCCGCCGTCGGGTTAAAACCCAAATGGAGAAGAGTCAAAGAGAATATTATCTTAATGAACAGATTAAAGCTATTCAACATGAGCTGGGTGATGAAGAGGGTATCGGTGGAGAATTAAAAGAGATTGCCAGTAAGATTGAAAAATCTGGCATGACCAAAGAAGCTCGCGAAAAAGTTGAGAGCGAGTTAAAAAAACTTAAAATGATGCCGGGTATGTCGGCTGAGGCAACGGTCTGTCGTAATTATATCGATTGGATGTTGAATATACCTTGGAAGAAAACATCAAAAGTCAGTGATGACCTAATCAAAGCAGAAGAAGTGTTAGAGTACGATCATTATGGTCTTGAGAAAGTAAAAGAGCGTATTTTAGAATATCTTGCAGTGCAACAACGGGTTAAGAAACAAAAGGGCCCTATTTTATGCTTAGTAGGTCCACCTGGTGTTGGTAAGACTTCTTTAGGTCAATCAATAGCCCGTGCGACAAATAGAGAGTTTGTTCGTATGTCTTTAGGTGGGGTTCGTGATGAAGCGGAAATCCGTGGCCACAGACGTACTTATATAGGTTCTATGCCAGGTAAAATAGTACAGAAGC
>JACCDG010911211.1_pt1 | contig 16555 bp, 12 predicted proteins | sample 7442471 | NCBI WGS metagenome assembly JACCDG01 (sample SAMN15323444, study PRJNA562643) | freshwater metagenome | isolation source: river surface water | place: USA:Blue River Watershed | collected 2017-08-17 | reverse complement strand
CCTCGTTCATTTCTGTGTCGCTGGCTTTGCCCCAACGCAGCCACTCTGCTGAGGTGCCTAGCATTTTTGCTAGAACTTGAATCTTTTCCATTTTCGGAAGCGTAGGCCCGTAAAGCCATTTTCTGGCGGCATTGGTGCTAATTGGCTCACCCAGCCAACGCAGGTTGAACTCTCTTGCCAATAAAGTCGGACTTACAGGCTTGCCCCGAAGCAATAGTTGACTCTGCAATCTATCCGCGAATGAGGTTTCTTTGGGCGTCATAAGTGCTTTTAAATTGCAACTAATTTACGCCAACTTGATGATAAAAATGCAACTAAAGTAATTTTGTAAAAGAACCATAATTCCTTTTTTTTGATACGGTTGTTGGTTGTTTAAATTGTGAAAATCATTAACGACGCCAATAAGTGTGTCTAACCTCTAGAAAATTGACATTCTTTGATCTAAATTTTTCTAACTAAATTTTTCTCAAATTATGGGTACATGTGCTTTTTGAAGCAACTTTTAGTTGCAAAAGAAGAACTTTCACAACTATTAATTGCCAATTTTGTAACTAATATTTGTATAGATATGACAAGTACACCTGAGCTCGTCAAGCATCGCTTCTCACAAGAGTTAATGCGGTGTTGCGGTAGCTATTACCGAACGATTCCATCAAACGAGCAGTTTGCGCGTGACCTGTACTTGTCATCGAAATACGTGCTCAAGGTGAGTCGAGAAACGGTGCGTAAGTGGTTCAAAGGAGACTCATTTCCTGATCTGGACCACCTCTTGCACCTCATTGATTGGCTTGGGTTAGATATGACCAAAGTTTTCGTGAATTCCAACATGCACCGTGAAAACAAGCTTGAACCGACGCATCTTCAGTTCTTAGATGTCAGTGCGGCCAACCAAATTACGCCAGAACAGATTGATGCTTTTGTAAAGCTACTGAACTCCTTAAAGGATTCTGATTGGGTTCAATCTTCAGTCAGTGAGCGCTGATGATGCGTGAGTACAAGTTAGCTCAGCAGTTGCTCATCCCTGTCGTGCTTTCGGGTGGTTCGGGGTCGAGATTGTGGCCTGTTTCACGAGAGCTTCATCCTAAGCCGTTCATCCGGCTGGATGATGGGCAGAGTCTTTTGCAGAAAGCTTACCTAAGAGGATTAGGTTTACCTAATGTTGAACATGTGCTGACGGTAACTAACCAAGAGCTTTTTTTTAAGACTGAAGCTGAGTTTAACGAGATCAATGACGCCAACGCATTCGGCTCGTATGTGCTTGAACCCTTTGGGCGAAACACCGCTCCTGCTATTGCTGCTGCATCTCTTCAGGTCGCCGAAGCGTATGGTGTTACTGCGGTGCTGCTGGTGTTGGCTGCCGACCATTTGATTGCTAATCAAGAAGCATTTATGCAGGCCGTAGCACAAGCAACTGTGCTTGCAAAAATGGGGAAGTTGGTCACCTTTGGCATTCGACCTAGTGCGCCAGAAACTGGATATGGATATATCGAAGCGGATGGTAACGATGTAGTTCGTTTTGTAGAGAAGCCCTCGCACGATAAAGCGATCGAATATTGTGAATCGGGTCGTTTTCTATGGAACTCGGGTATTTTTTGTTTCACTGCAGGTGCCATGTTGGAGCAAATGGGTATTCATTGCCCCGCAATTCTGTCGGCCACTCGTGCTTGCATTGAGAAGTCAACAGTAGTCACGAATGGACCTTGCACCAAATTGGAGTTGGATGCTTCTTCATTTCAAAATGTTCCTGATGACTCCATTGACTATGCCGTTATGGAGAAATCTAGCCAAGTTGCTGTCGTTCCTTGCGATATAGGGTGGAGCGATATTGGCTCCTGGTCTGCTTTTGGGGATTTGAGCAAGGCGGATGAACAAGGAAATCGGGTCTATGGTGATGTGCAATTGCATAACGCACATAACTGCACCATTCAAAGTAATGACAGGTTGATTGGGGCGGTAGGCGTCGATAACCTCATCATTGTGGATACGTCTGATGCTGTGTTGGTTGTTGATAAATCAAGCGCTCAAGATGTCAAGCAAATTTATGCGGGTTTGAAGGCCCAAAAGCATGAGGCGTACAAACTTCATCGCACGGTCCATCGCCCATGGGGAACCTACACCGTTCTGGAGGAAGGCGCGCGTTTCAAAATCAAACGAATTGTCGTTAAACCTGGTGGCAGTTTGAGCTTGCAAATGCACCATCATCGTAGCGAACATTGGATTGTGGTGAGTGGAATGGCGCGTGTGGTGAATGGTGAAAAAGAAATATTTGTCGCCACAAATGAATCTACATACATCCCAGCGGGGTATCAGCATCGCTTACAAAACCCAGGCATTGTTGACTTGGTGATGATTGAAGTGCAAAGCGGTGAGTACTTAGGGGAAGACGACATTGTTCGTTTGCAAGACAACTATGGGCGTGTTTGAGTCGCGGCATGATTGAAGCTTTGTGGGCCTATCGGGGCTTTATCTACGGTAGCGTTAAGCGTGAATTTCAGCTCAAATATCGCAACTCTTTGCTGGGCGCTGCTTGGACGGTCATCAACCCGCTTGCCATGATCGTGGTGTACACGGTGATTTTTTCGCAAGTCATGCGTGCCAAGCTGCCCGGTGTAGATCATGGTTTTGCCTATAGCATTTACCTTTGCGCAGGCTCACTCACTTGGGGCTTGTTTGCCGAGATCGTGGGCCGTGGCCTGAGCATATTTATAGACAACGCCAATCTGCTGAAGAAAATCAGCTTCCCGCGCATGAGCCTGCCCGTCATTGCGGTGCTCAATGCGGGCGTCAACTTTGCCATCATCTTTGGCCTATTTCTGGTGTTTTTGCTGTTAGCAGGCTTTTGGCCAGGTTGGGCGAGCGCGGCTGTCATTCCTGTGCTGGGTATTCAGTTGCTGTTTGCCATTGGCCTAGGCATGTCGCTGGGAGTGCTCAACGTCTTCTTCAGGGACGTCGGCCAGTTCTTCGGCATCTTTGTGCAGTTCTGGTTCTGGTTCACACCGGTGGTGTACCCCGCCAGCATCCTGCCCGAGCGCATCAAACCCCTGATGGCGCTTAACCCCATGTACCCGCTGGTGCAGTCCTATCAGGCCATCTTCGTTAACGGCCAATGGCCCGACTGGGCCTCGCTGGCCTACCCGCTGGTGCTGGGCCTGCTGCTGTGTGCGCTGGGTCTGCGCCTGTTCCGCCAGCACGCCGGCGAAATGGTGGACGAACTGTAAAAGAAGAAAACATGGGCAGCATCACTGTCACCAACCTGGGCAAGGCCTACAAGCAATACCCCACCCGCTGGTCGCGCCTGCGCGAGTGGGTGACCCCCGGCAAGCGCCAGTACCACAGCACCAAGTGGGTACTGCAGGGCATCAACTTTGCGGTACAGCCTGGCGAGGCCGTGGGCATCATTGGCATCAACGGTGCGGGCAAAAGCACCTTGCTCAAGCTCATTACCGGCACCACCCAACCCACCACCGGCAGTGTGCACATGACGGGCCGTGTGGCCGCCATGCTGGAGCTGGGCATGGGCTTTCACCCTGACTTTACGGGGCGGCAAAACGCCTTTATGGCTGGGCAACTGCTGGGCATCAGCAATCAAGACATGGTGCGCCTGATGCCTGAGATCGAAGCCTTTGCCGAAATTGGTGACTATATTGATCAACCCGTGCGCGTGTACAGCAGCGGCATGCAAATGCGTTTGGCCTTTAGCGTGGCTACTGCCATTCGTCCAGATATCCTGATTGTGGATGAGGCCCTTTCTGTGGGCGATGCGTACTTTCAGCACAAGAGCTTTGACCGTATCCGCGAATTTCGCAAGCAAGGCACAACACTGCTCATCGTTAGTCACGACAAGCAGGCCATCATCAGCATTTGCGACAGTGCGATATTGCTCAGCACAGGGCAAGTGGTCATGCAAGGCGAACCCGAGGCTGTTATGGATTACTACAACGCAATGCTGGCCGACCATCAAAACCAGAAGGTCAAACAAGTGGCGCTGGATGATGGCAAGGTGCAAACTATTTCGGGCACGGGCGAAGCTGCGGTAACTTCTATAGCGTTGTTCGATGCAAACGACCAAGAGATTGAGGTTGTCGATGTCGGCCAGGCTGTGAGGCTTTGCATTGAAGTCCAGGCGAATGCCGATATAGATCGCCTAGTGCTTGGCTACGGCATCAAAGACCGTTTAGGTCAAGTCATTTATGGTACCAACACTGATTTGAAACAGCAGCCGCTACTTGGTGTCAAAGCGGGCGAGGTCTATCGCTTTGACCTCGCCTTTGCTGCCAACTTGGGTCCCGGTACCTATTCAGTGCAAACTGCGTTGGTGAGCACAGACACCCACTTGGTCAATAACTACGAATGGCGGGATTTGGCTGTAGTTTTTAACGTCATCAACATCAAAAAACCCCAATTTGCGGGGTGCGCCTGGATTGATCCACACATACAGATAGCACGAACATGACATTTATTTCTTATGCGCAAAACTTTGAAGACATTATGCTATGGCGTGCTTTCAAGCATATTGAAAACGGGTTTTATATCGATGTAGGAGCTTGGTCTCCAGATCTTGACTCAGTAACGCGTGCGTTTTACGAAAAAAACTGGAGAGGCATCAACATCGAACCAAATCCAAAGTTCCACGAGCAATTAGTACAGCGTCGTGCTAGTGACATCAACCTTAAAGTTGCTATCAGTGACCGTGAAAGTTCGATGGAAATGAACCTCCTTGAAAATCCAGGGTTGTCTACTTTGGATGACGCTATAGCCGCACAACATCAACTAGCAGGTTGGAAGGTATGCCGCCAGACAGTAAAAGTCACTACACTCCAGAAGGTTTGGCAGGAACATGTACCAGCAGGTCAGGCGGTTCATTTTTTGAAAGTCGATGTAGAAGGTTTTGAAGGATCGGCTTTGCATGGGGTAGATTGGGAGCAGCATCGTCCGTGGGTGGTCGTGGTCGAGGCTACTTTGCCCATGTCGCAAGTTGATTCCTACGCAGATTGGGAGCCCATTTTGTTGGCGGCCCGTTACCAACTGGCTTATGCAGATGGGTTGAACCGGTTTTATGTAGCAAAAGAGCATGCGGCTGAACTACTGCTAAGTTTTAAATATCCCCCCAATGTGTTCGATGGTTTCAAGCTAATGAGTCAGCTTGAAGCTGAAGCTAAAGCCGAGCAAGCTGAAGCTAAAGCCCAGCAAGCTGAAGCTAAAGCCCAGCAAGCTGAAGCTAAAGCCGAGCAAGCTGAAGCTAAAGCCCAGCAAGCTGAAGCTAAAGCCCAGCAAGCTGAAGCTAAAGCCGAGCAAGCTGAAGCTAAAGCCCAGCAAGCTAAGGTCGCTGCAGACGAACTTGCGACTCAATTAAATGCACTATGTACAAGTGCATCGTGGAGAATTACGCGCCCATTGCGCGCGATTAGGGGATTTCTGCGAGGCGTTTTTGTTGTTTTGAAAGAGTTAAATTCAGATATAAAAGACTATTTAAAAAAAATAATAAGTCCTTGGTTTGTTGTGGTAATAAACTATGTCAGAAGGACGTTAATTATTAAGAGATTGCTGAAATCGGTTATTATATTAATGCCAAGTCTTCGGTTGTTTTTGGTCAAGATTATTATTTGGTCGAGTGCCGAACCTTGCAAAATTTCTAGTGAAAAACTGCGATCGAATACGTTCTATTATAAGGTTTTTCCGAATTGTGTTAATGTGCCAGAAACGCTTAGTCTTAAGGCGTCACCTGATTTTAAAAAAAATACGTGGATAAGATTAATTGGGCATGTTGAAGGGAATTATAGTCTGGCTATTGTTAATCGTAGTCTTGCATCTGCATTGGAGGTGGCTACCTCGGGAAAAATTCAGTTTGTTCCATATGAAGGCAAGGGGTATTCTGTCACGCCGCAGTTGTCGGCTCATCAATTAAATGGTATTGAGGCTGCTCTTAACAGAAGAATTGACGACAGCGGTCTTCCCATAGTTTCCATTGTTCATCATTATCCTTTTATTAATGATCCGTTACCAGCACATCTTCGGTTGATTTTATTTCCTTGGGAGGAGACTTCAGTCCCTGTAGATATAGTTACGCAAATAAACAACCATTTCGATGGCGTTCTTGTTCCTAGCGCTTCAGGAAAGCGAGCCTTGATAAACTCAGGTTGTAGTTTACAGGTTTTTGTATTGCCACAAGGCATTGATCATTTGGTCAATTTTGATTCAAATCCTATTTCCATATCGGATGTCGGGTTTGATAAGAAAGTTAGATTTCTTCACGTGTCGTCGGTTTTTGATAGAAAAGGGCCAGATATTCTTTTAAAGGGTTACTTAGAGGCTTTTACTTCATCAGATAATGTGGAGCTTTATATTAAAACGTTTCCGAATCCACATAATAAAATTAAGGCGCAACTTTCGAAATTGATCGGAGATAGAAAAGACGCCCCGATGATAACCATTGATGAATGTTCGCTTGACTCAGATCAAATGCGTGAACTCTATTGCTCTTCACATGCTATGGTTTTGCCGACGCGCGGAGAGGGGTTTAATCTTCCCGCAGCTGAAGCAATGGCTCTGGGTCTGCCTGTCATCGTTACTGGCGGAAGTGCACAGGCGGATTTCTGCACAGAGCAAACAGCCACTCTTATCGGATACGCGTATTCACCATCGCGTAGCCATCTCCACGCTTCCGATGCATGTTGGCTAGAACCAGATGTATCGGATTTGGCTAATAAACTTCGTGATTTTCGAAATCGGTTAATTACTTCAGATGTGGCGCTCTATGAGCAAGTTGGTCGGGGTAGTGCTCATGTTAGGGATATCTACACATGGAAAAATAGTGCAGAGGGGGTTTTGAGTTCTGCAGAGTGGTTGCTTAAGCAAAGGAATACTGTCAAACAGCGTAGAATTCGTCTAGCTTTGATTAGTCCTTGGTCAACAAAATGTGGAATTGCTGAATATGCCAAGATGATTATGGCATCGCTAATGGCTCATTCTGAGTTTGATGTCGATATTTTCTGTGACTCGCGCACTCAAACGGTGTCTGACGGTGCTGAAATTTCGTGGGAGCCTGATAATCAGGATTCTTTTCAAAAATTAATCCATCGCTTAACACTGGAGCGTTATGATGTTGTTATTATTCAGCATCATCCTGGTCTTATTTTATTGTCGGATACCACCTGCAAATTATTGGCAGACTTGCGTAGTTATGGTGCTGTTGTAATTCTCGAGCTGCATTCGACCTTTCCGCTAATCGCTGGCGTCCAGATGAGTGATGCTGCAGCGGAGTCCCTAGCAAAACTAGATCGCATTATAGTTCATCAGTCGGATGACTTAAATAATTTGCTTCAGCTCAATCTGTCAGATAATGTGATGATGCTTCCTCATGGTGTTATTCAATCTCTTTCGAATCTTGATTTGCAAGAGATTCGTGATGAATTGAATCTACCGCGAGATGCCATGGTGCTTGGAACTTTTGGATTTGCTATGCCGCATAAAGGCATTGATGTAATAATTCGATGCATTGAACATCTTAGAAAAGCATTAAATCGAGAGGTTTTTTTCCTTTCTCTGAACTCTAGTTGGGACGATAGCGGTCAAATTTACATCGATGAATTGAAAGCATTATCTAAGACGCTTAAAGTCGATAACTATATTGTTTGGAAAAATGATTTTTTACCAATTAAAGAGGTATTGCGCTTTCTTAGTTGCTGTGATTACTCGATATTCCCGTATAAACATACGCAAGAGAGTGCAAGTGGCGCTGTAACTATCGGGTTGGCGACTCAACGTCCTGTGCTAGTTAGTGAGTTAGATATATTCGCTGATTTGTCAGAGGTTACTTACTGTATTCCTGATGATAAACAAGGGCTTGTTTCCGCAATTCTTTGTTTGGAAAATGATAAAAGTTTGTCTGACGGATTGATTCGAAAACAATCGAAATGGTTGGTAGAGCGTGACTGGGGAAGCATTTCGTCCCGTTTTGCTAATTTGGTGCGAGCGCTTGTTAGAGATCGAGTGCTACTGGAAAATATTGGACGAGTGACGCTGTGAAGCACGAGTTCATCAATTTTAAGATTGCATGAATCGACGCTTGGATGCGACTGCTTTAATATTGCTTATATTTAAAATAATTTAATGAAATTTTCTGTTTTTAAGAATTAAATAAAGTTCGGTTTGACAGTGTGGGTTTCTCCCATCCCATTGGGGCGCATTGATAGAGTAGGACGCTATGCCCGGGAGTTGTTTGGATATCTTGTGCAACGAAGTATTTCCTAATTAGTTACTTGGTCTTGACGAATAAGGCATTGATTAGGTGCTAGATCATATTAACGTGACTTAGAAGAAGTGTGTAAAACAGATAGATTTAATTTCAAATCGAAGTTAACCGTGCGTATTGCTATTGTTCATGATTGGCTGATTTCATCTGCTGGAGCAGAAAAAGTATTGAGTGAAATGCTTAATTTTTTTCCTTTGGCTGATATCTTTTCGTGTATAAACTTTTTGCCGAAAAATAATAAATATGAGTTGGCTGCAAAAAAAATTAGTACTTCATTCATTCAGAATGCCCCTTTTGTAAAAAATAATTATCGTGCATATTTGCCAATTATGCCTTTGGCAATAGAACAATTTGATTTGTCAATGTATGACTTGGTAATATCCAGTTCACATGCAATTGCGAAGGGAGTGCTAACTGGACCTGAGCAACTTCATATATGTTATTGCCATACGCCTATGCGCTATGCGTGGGATTTGCAGCACCAATACTTACAAGAGTCTGGGTTGGTTCGTGGCCCTAAGGCTTGGTTAGTTAGATGGTTGCTGCACAAGCTTCGCATGTGGGACGTACGTACAGCCAACGGAGTTGATCACTTTATTACAAATTCGCATTTCATAAGTCGCCGAATTCGCAAAGCATATCGACGTGAATCGACGGTTATTTATCCTCCTGTTGATGTGGGTAACTTTGAGTTGTGTTTGCATAAAGAAGATTTTTACCTTGTTGCGTCACGCATGGTTCCATATAAAAAAATACCGATGATTGTGGAGGCTTTTAGCAGAATGCCCCAACGCAAATTGGTGGTGATTGGTGATGGTCCTGATATGGCGAAGTGCCGTTTGGCAGCAGGTCGAAATATTGAGGTTTTGGGCTACCAGTCGGATGATGTCTTGAAAGACTATATGCAGCGCGCCAAGGCATTTGTTTTTGCTGCTGAAGAGGATTTCGGTATTGCCCCAGTAGAAGCTCAGGCATGTGGAACACCTGTTGTTGCTTTTGGTAAAGGTGGCGCGCTCGAAACAATACGCGGCCTAGATACTGATGAACCTACGGGGGTGTTCTTTGGTGAACAAACACCCGAGTCACTGATTGCAGCGATTGAGCTATTTGAGAAAGAAGGCCAAAACTGCATCACAGCTGAGGCATGCCGTGATAACGCACTTCGTTTTAGTGCGGAGCGCTTTCAGCGCGAGTTTTCAAGTTTTGTTGAGGCCCGTTGGGCAGAGTTTGAGGCAGCACGCATCTCACATCAATAGTGGTAGTCCAGAAGCACTTTGGACTCGAATGAGTACGCTTCAAATTCGTTTGACCAAGCTTTTCTTGGTGATGTCGGATTTGTTGAGCTTTTTATGCTGCGGGTTTTGGGCAGCCTTTTTTGCTCAAGTGGGAGCTGATGAGTTTGCAAGCTTGGATTGGTTCATGCTTCAAGACATTCAGCGCTATTGGGCATGGTTAACAGTGGTGGCTGTAGGGCTTGGTTTTTTCTTAGTGCGGTTTCGACATTACAGCGACCGCAAACCGTTTTGGACCGAGCTGGGTGAGGTGCTGCATGTGTTGTTGATATTGGCAGTGCTCGACCTAGCCGTGTTGGCTCTAACAAGGTGGAATTCGTCACGTTTGTGGTGGCTATGGGTGTGGCCACTGGCCGCTGTGTGGGTGCCATTAGGTCGTGCGGTGACGCGTTCTGCCATGCGTCGGCTAGGGCTTTGGCAGCGTCCAACCTTGATGGTCGGTAATGGCCCCAACGCTCATGATGCAATGGCCGCTTTGCAAAGCGAGCCTTCGCTTGGCTTTGAAGTCGTGGGGTTTGTGGACGCTCGTCATTCACTTGCAGAGCTAGAGCGGTGGGCACGCGTGCCCGGTGTGCAATTTGTGGTGGCCATGGAGCATGGTGAAAATGACAAACGTGAAGATGTATTGCGCATGTTGGCTCGTCTCAAGGCAGAAGATGTGAGCGTGATACCCGCCATGCGTGGCGTGCCATTGTTTGGTACAGATATTTCGTATTTCTTTTCACACGAAGTGGCCATGCTTAAGCTACGCAACAACTTGCGTTACTGGCCTGCACGTTTACTGAAGCGAGTGTTCGATATCGTGGCTGCCAGCGTATTGCTGGTGTTTTTGGCTTTGCCCATGCTATGGATGGCATGGCGCATTCGGCAAGATGGTGGGCCTGCTGTTTTTACTCATCAGCGCGTGGGGCACGATGGCTGCGCATTTTCCTGTTTCAAGTTCAGATCGATGCATGTGGATGCAGAGGCCCGATTGCGTGAGTTACTCGCGACCGACCCTGCCATGCGTGAATCGTGGGAGCGCGAGTTCAAGCTGCGTCGTGACCCACGCATTACGAAGGTAGGGCAGTTTTTGCGCCGTACCAGTTTGGATGAGTTGCCTCAGCTGTTCAATGTGATACGGGGAGACATGAGCTTGGTAGGGCCGCGCCCTGTGATAGAGCCAGAGTTGGCGCGTTATGGTGATGATTTGGATTACTTCTTGATGGTGCGCCCAGGCATGACGGGGTTGTGGCAGGTCAGTGGCCGTAGCGATGTGGGCTACGACAGGCGTGTGTATCTAGACACGTGGTATGTGAAGAACTGGTCGCTTTGGTATGACATTGCAATTTTGTTCAAAACCATCAGAGTGGTTTTTTCTAGTAAAGGTGCGTATTAAAAATGAAGGTCCATTACGTCAAGGTGATGTTGCTTGTGTTATCCATCGCCATGCTGACTTCGGTGGCGGGTATCAACATTGCCGTGCTATTGCTGTTGTTGGCGTCTCCATGGTTTTGGCGAGATTTAGAGCTAGACCCTACGCAAAAAAAACAAACTGTTTTATTTTTTGCCTGGATAGCCGCTATGTGTGTGTGGGACGTAGTTTCTAATTTGTTGGCTGGTGCCCCATTGGGGCGATCTTTATGGGCTTTGCAGCATGACTTGCGCACATTCGCATTTGTGTTGTTGTTGTGGCCCATATTTGCTGTTGAAGGGGTCGCTCGGTTTGCGTTGTGGACGTTGGTGGCAGCTTTTGTGATGATTGGGGCTGTGAATTGGGGGGCGACATGGCTGGGGTATGTGCCACTAGGTAAGTACCTTTGGCAAACGATGCACCATTTGCATGGGCAGATGAGTGTGGGCTGTGTATTTTTGTTGGCGCAGCTGTGGTTGGTGCATCCAAGGCTGTCGTGGCGGGTGCTGGTGCCTATGGCCGTGTTGCTTGGTTCAATGGTGATGGCCAATGAGCGGCGAGCAGGACTTTTCTTGCTACTTGCTGGGCTACCGTTGTGGGTGGTTTTAAATCGAGAGCGGCTGTCTGTGGGGCGCTATCGCTGGTGGCTGTTGGTGAGTGGCGTTGTCTTGATAGGGTTCGTAGGCGCCTCATCAATTGTGCAAGCTCGGTTGTTGCTGGTGTGGCAGGAGGTAGGTCAGTATTTGCAAAGATCTTCTGTGGAGAGGGCGAACGACTTTAGTTCTGTAGGGCTCCGTTTGCAGTTTTATGTGTCTGTGTGGGAGATCATCAAAGCGCATTGGGTGTTGGGTGTGGGATCACTGCAATTTGTTGACGCATTTCAACAAGTCAATCTGACGATGGGGACGAATGAACCACAACGGTTTGTGAACCCTCACAATGAATATTTATTCATGTTGGCGACCAAGGGCCTGCTGGGCTTGGTGTTGTATCTGGGTATTTTTGTGCAAGCTTGCCGATTGGCCATGCGTAAACCTTCAGAGGTTCAATGTGTGGGTTTGCTGATGTTTGTGTATTTATTTATGGTGAGTATCTTCATGAATTCCATGATGGTGGACATGGAGGAAGGTCATTTTGCGATGCTGGTGCTTTTAATTTTTTTGGCGCCTAAGTCATTGACGCTCGTGCATGGACACGCGTGCAGCCAAGAGAAAGGCAACTAATGATGCACACGTCGCGACCACTGCACACAACCAATAGTGCGTCACTTGCCCGCTTGGTTCGTTTTGCAGCAGCATGCCGCCGACCCATGCAGCCACACCCATGGCGAACGACTGCACCGCGCCGTTGAGCGACATGAATGTGCCGCGGAATTTAGGATTGGCGGCGGAAGTGAGCAAAGCCATGCCCGGAATCATGCGTGCGTTCATGGCAAAGAACAGGGCACTGGTTACTAGCAACACCACATACAGCGGCACAGGTTCGATCAGCGTGATGGCAAACATCGGAATGATGGAGAACAGCACGGCACGTTGAAAGGTTTCGCGTTTGCCCAAACGGTCCGTGACGCCACCCACCCAGCGACCACTGAACAGCGTGACCACGCCACCGCAAAAGTACAGCCATGGAATCTCGCTAGACGCCATGATGTGGTTGTTTTGCAAATACAAGGTGATGTACGGAATGATGGTGAAGGCCGCAAACATCATGGTGGCTGATAAAAGCAAGGCCATGCGTTGGTTGGGTTCTTTCAGCACTTGGCTCATGGCGTGCAGCACGTGTTTGTCCTTAGCGTGGGCAACATGCGCGTCTAGCTTGGGCACGCTGTGGTGGGCCAACACGCCCACAGCGATGCACATCACGCCAATGGCGAAGAAAGCGGTGTGCCAGCCCCAGAGGTTGGCAAACAACAAACCTGCAGGCACACCGGCCACAGTAGCCACCGAGAACGAAGTCATCACAATGCCGGTGGCACGGCCTCGGCGCTCGAAGGGTACGACATCGCCAATGATGGTTTGTGTCATGGTGGACAACACACCGCCAAAAAATCCAGAGGCAATGCGTGCGGCCATCAACCAACCATACGTGGGTGCAACGCCGCAAGCCACGGTGGTGAGGGCGAACAACACGTACAGCGTCAGCAACAAGTGCTTGCGGTCAAAGCGGTCAATGAAGGTGGTGGCAAACAAGCCAGACAGCCCAGCTGCCACGGTGTAGGCGGAGACCAACAACCCAAATTCGGCAAAGCTGATGCCAAACAGGCGTGTGAGTTGTGGGCCCAGCGGCATCATGATCATGAAGTCCACGATGTGTGTGAACTGAATGCCGGCGAGCGACAGAAGAAGCAGAAGTTCTCTGCGAGCAGTGAGTTTGGTGTGCATATGAATCAAGCCTTCGAGGCTTGACGGGCTTTGGCTTTGGCGAGTGCGGCCTCAATGATCGCACGTTTGCGATCCACCTCGGGCGCATGCTCTGTACCTTTGGTGTGCGCGGGCAAGTCAGCGAGCTTCTTCACGGCTTTCGCCGCTAAGCGTTCGTCATGCTCAACCGCTTCGCGTTTGAGGCGTGTAGTGCGCGCGTCATAACGCTGGCGGGCGAGGTCGGCCAACTCTTGCGGCCATGAGGCCCAGCCACTCAGGTTAAGGTCAATCGGTTCGAGTGAGATGCAATCCACAGGACAAGCCGGAATGCACAGCTCGCAGCCTGTGCAGTAGGGTTCTACGACCGTGTGCATGCGCTTGTTGGCACCCACGATGGCATCGGTGGGACAAACTGCAATGCAAAGCGTGCAGCCAATACACCAAGCCTCGTCGATGATGGCGATGGTGCGTGGGCCTTCTAAGCCGTTTTCTGGGTTCAGGGGGAGGGCTGGCTTGCCGGTGAGGGCGGCCAGCCGTTCAACGCCTTCTATGCCGCCTGGTGGGCACTGGTTGATGTCAGCCTCGCCAATGGCCATGGCCTCGGCGTAGCGCTGACAGTCAGGGTAGCCACAGCGCGTGCATTGCGTTTGTGGCAGGGCGTTGTTGAGCTGTTCGACCAGACTCACTTTTTAGCGATAGCTGCTTTTTTGGCAGCAGGCTTGGCCGCAGATTTCACCGGTGCAGCTTTCTTCGCTGCAACTTTTGCTTTGGGCTTGGCGCTTGATTGGCCTTGACCTTTGTTGTGCGCCAAGATGAAGCTCTTGACGTGTGGGTACACCACTTCGCGCCAACGACGGCCACTGAAGATGCCGTAGTGACCTGCACCTTTGACTTCCAAGTGGTGCTGTTCTTTGCGCACGATGCCACTGCACAGCTTGTGAGCGGCTTCGGTTTGGCCGGAGCCAGAGATGTCGTCTAACTCGCCTTCCACGGTCAGCAACGACGTAGTGCGAATGTCTTGTGGGCGCACCAGCTCCAGCTTGCCTTGTGGGTTTTTGATTTCCCATGTGCCGCGTACCAACTTGAACTCTTGGAATACCGTATTGATGGTTTCCAAATAGTAGTCAGCGTCCATGTCGAGCACCGCGTTGTACTCGTCGTAAAAATCTCGGTGTGAATCGACGCTGGAGTTGTCACCCTTGATCAAGTCTTTGAAGTAGTCGTAATGGCTCTTCAAGTGACGGTCGGGATTCATGGCCACAAAACCTGTGTGCTGCAAGAAGCCGGGATACACGCGACGGCCTGCGCCTGGGAAGTTGTCGGGCACGCGGTAAATCACGTTGTTCTCGAACCAGCTGTGGCTCTTGTTCATCGCCAAGTTGTTCACTGCGGTGGGTGACTTGGTCGCGTCAATCGGGCCACCCATCATGGTCATGGTGATCGGGGTCTTCTCGCCACGGCTGGCCATGAGTGACACAGCGGCTAGCACGGGCACGGTGGGTTGGCACACGCTCATGATGTGGCAGTTGCCGTATTTGCTTTGCAAATCACGGATGAACTCTTGCACGTAGTTCACATAGTCGTCGAGGTGGAATTCACCTTCGCTTAAGGGTACCAAGCGTGCGTTCTTCCAATCGGTGATGTAGACCTTGTGGTCTTTGAGCATGGTGCGCACGGTGTCGCGCAACAAAGTGGCGTAGTGGCCAGACAAAGGCGCCACGATCAACACCACTGGTTGTGCTTTGAGTTTGGTCAGTGTGGCCGCGTCGTCGGTGAAACGCTTGAAGCGACGCAACTCACAAAATGGCTTGTCCATCTCGATGCGTTCATGGATGGCAACCTCAGTGCCTTCGACTTCGACCGATTTGATGCCGAATTGAGGTTTTTCGTAGTCTTTGCCCAAGCGGTACAACAAGTCATAGCCGGCAGACACACGCTGTGCCATTGGGTTTTGTGCCAGCGGGGAGTTGGTTTGACCATAGAGCTTAGAAGCTGCTTGCGCAAAGTCTGCGAATGGTTCCATCAAACTGCGTTGTGTTTCGAAGATTTGGTAAAGCATGTTTTTGTCTTAATTCTTAATGAATGTTGCTGTGCAATATAGCAGCACTACCTAGGGTGAAAATGGAGTCTGTCCCCCAATTTACTTTTGATAATTTTTGTCTAAGACCTGATGACCTCTATTTCTTCCCATCTGCGCATGCCCGTGCTCTTTGTGGGGCATGGGAGCCCGATGAATGTGATTGAAGACAGTGCCTATCGCCGAGCATGGCAGTCGTTGGGCGCTGAATTTGGTGTGCGCTGGCCCAAGCCCAAATTGATCTTGTGCATTTCTGCCCATTGGATCACCCAAGGTTGGTGGTTGACAGGCATGGCTCAGCCCAAAACCATCCATGACTTTGGCGGTTTTCCGCAAGAACTGTTTGATCAGCAATACCTAGCACCCGGTGCGCCTGAGTGGGCCGCGCAAACTGCGCAGCAACTCCGTCAGCCACACAGTGGTCAGCCTCTAGGTGTTGATTCGACGCAGTGGGGGTTGGACCATGGCGCCTGGGGTGTGCTCAAGCCGATGTTTCCTGCAGCAGATATTCCTGTGGTGCAACTGAGCATCGACTACCACCGCCCACCGGCAGAGCACTTTGCATTGGGCCAGCAACTGCGCGCTTTGCGCGAGCAGGGCGTGCTCATCTTGGCCAGTGGCAACACCGTACACAACCTGCGCACCATCGACCGCTCAGCCGCTGACAACCAAGCCTATGACTGGGCGATTACGTTTGACCAATGGGTGGCCGAGCAAATCACGTTGGGCCAATTAGAGGCTTTGGTGGACTTTCAAGCGCAAGGTGATATTGCCAAAATGTCGCACCCCAGCTATGACCATTTCTTGCCTTTGCTTTACGCCGCGGGTGCGGCAGAGGCGGGTGAGCCGGTTGAGTTTTTCAACGAGGGCTATCAGTTGGCGTCGATTGCGATGCGATCCGTCATTTGGAGTTAAAAAAAAGGGCCTGTGAAGGCCCTTTTTTTTGGCTGCACGTCAAGCGTGCAATCGGTGTGCAGTTACATCACTTTCGCAATCGCTTGGCACACGTAGTCGATGTTTTTGCTGTTGAGCGCAGCCACGCACATGCGGCCTGTGTCGGTGCCGTACACGCCAAACTCAGAGCGCAAACGCACCATTTGGTCTTTGCTCAAACCTGAGTAGCTGAACATGCCGATTTGTGTGGTGATGAAGCTCATGTCTTGCTTTACGCCAGCGGCTTTG
>JACCDG010459172.1_pt1 | contig 16557 bp, 16 predicted proteins | sample 7442471 | NCBI WGS metagenome assembly JACCDG01 (sample SAMN15323444, study PRJNA562643) | freshwater metagenome | isolation source: river surface water | place: USA:Blue River Watershed | collected 2017-08-17 | reverse complement strand
CTTTTTGAACTGGAGCAAACATGAACACCATCCACGTTGATGTGGTCAGTGCAGAAGAGTCCATCTACTCGGGCGAAGCCCGGTTCGTGGCCCTGCCCGGTGAAGCTGGCGAACTGGGCATCTACCCCCGCCACACGCCGCTGATCACCCGCATCAAGGCCGGGTCTGTTCGCATCGAGACGGCTGACGGCGGCGAGGAATTCGTCTTCGTGGCCGGTGGCATCCTGGAAGTGCAGCCCCACTGCGTGACCGTGCTGTCCGACACCGCCATCCGCGGGAAGGACCTCGACGAAGAGAAAGCCAACGCCGCCAAGCAGGCCGCCCAGGAAGCCGTCCGCAACGCCAAGAGCGAAGTGGATCTGGCCACTGCCCAGGCCGAACTGGCTGTGCTGGCCGCCCAGCTGTCTGCACTGCGCAAGTTCCGCGGCAAGAAGTGAAGCTTCACGCCACGGCGCAAAAACCCGGCACAGCGATGTGACCGGGTTTTTTGTTGGCCGTCACACGCGGCAAAATCCGGTTTTAGCCAACACTACAGCCCATGAAACGCGAACGACTTCAGGCCGCCACGGTCGGCGGTACGCCCGATGATGTGGAGCAGGCCTTCTACGAGGCCCTCAACCAGGGCGACATCGAACAGCTCATGGCTTGCTGGGCCGAGGAAGACGAGGTGGTCTGCATCCACCCCGGCGGGCAGCGCCTGATCGGGCAAGGGGCCATCCGCAGCGCATTCGAAGCCCTGTTTGCCAATGGCAGCGTTCAGGCCCGGCCCGAACGGGTCCACAGGATCGATGCGCTGGCCAGTTCCGTCCACCACCTGGTCGAGCGCATCGCGGTGCTCACGCCTCAGGGCGAACAGATCGCCTGGGTCACGGCCACCAACGTGTACCACAAGACCCCGCAGGGCTGGCGCATGGTGGCGCACCATGCGAGTCCGGGTGCCGCCCAGGACAACCCCGACCTGTCGAGCAGGCCCTCGGTACTCCACTGATGCAATACCAAGCCCCCTGGTGGTTGCCCGGCGGCCACCTGCAGACCATCTGGTCGGCACTTTATGCCCGCAAGCGCCGCGGTGCAGCGCGGCCTTTGCACCGTGAACGCTGGGTGACCCCGGACGGCGACTTCATCGACGTCGACCGCCAGCACGCCAGCGCTGCCGGGCGGCCCTTGATGGTCATGTTCCACGGCCTGGAGGGTTCGTCTGCCAGCCACTATGCGCAGGCCTGCGCTGATTGGGCTGCGGAGCACGATGTGCATTGGGTGATGCCACATTTCCGTGGCTGCAGCGGCGAGCTCAACCACGCCCCGCGTGCCTACCATTCGGGTGACCACGAAGAGATCGACTGGATATTGCGCCGTCTGCGCGCCGAACACACCGCCCATGGCGGGCGGATGGTGGCGGCGGGCGTCTCGCTGGGGGGCAACGCGCTCATGCGCTGGGCCGGAGAGCACGGCGACGCCGCCACGCGCGTGGTCGATGCCGTGGCGGCCATCTGCTCGCCGCTGGACCTTGCCGCCAGCGGCCAGGCCATCGGGCGCGGCTTCAACCGCCAGGTCTACACACGCATGTTCCTGCGCACCATGAAGCCCAAGGCGCTGGCCAAACTGCAGCAGCACCCGGGGCTGTTTCGTGCACAGCAGCTCAAAGCCGCGCGTGATCTGTTCGAATTCGACAACGTGTTCACGGCGCCGCTGCACGGCTTTCGGGACACGCACGACTATTGGCGCCGCGCATCGGCCAAGCCGCTGCTGCACCGCGTGCGTGTGCCGGCCTTGCTGGTCAATCCCGTCAATGACCCCTTTGTTCCGGCGCACAGCCTGCCCCGCAGTCAGGAGGTCAGTGCCAGCGTCACGCTCTGGCAGCCGCGCCATGGCGGGCATGTCGGCTTTGCGGCCGGGCGCTGGCCAGGCCATGTGCGCGAACTTCCCGACCGGATGGGTCAGTGGTTGCTGCAGGCCGCCGGTCACAGGACAGGAGAACTTGATGGATGACATCGTTCGGCAGGCGATGGCCAAGTGGCCGAATGTGCCTGACTGCTACGGTTGGCTGGGGCTGGACAGCCGCGGCCAATGGTACATGCGCGACGACCGCGTGCAGGCCATGGGGGGCTTTCAGAGCGGTGTGGCGGGCGCCAAGGGTTCGGTGCTGCGCCACGACAAGTTGATCGACTTCATCCACCGCAATTACGAAGCCGATGCGCAGGGGCGCTGGTACTTTCAGAACGGGCCGCAGCGCGTCTATGTGGAACTGGAAAGCACTCCGCTGATCTGGCGCGTCGAGCACGATGGCCAGATCACGGCCCACACCGGGTTGCGCAGCGATGTACTGGCCTGCCTGATGGACGAGGCTGGGCACCTTTACCTGCACACACCGCGTGGCCTGGGGCTGGTGCACACGCAGGATGTCGGGCTGGCGGCCGAGCTGATCGAGCAGGGCCGCTGGACGCTGAACGAATGCCGATGCGATGAGTTGCCGGCGCGCTTTGGCTACGTGCAAAGCCCGCAGCAACAAGCGCTGGCCTGAAAACAAAAAGCCGGCCACAGGGCCGGCTTGGAAGCGGAGGGAGAAGCCTCTTACTTCTTGCCGGTCTCGGCAGCAACGGGAGCCTTGGGCTCTTCAAACTTGCCACCGGCGTTGTTGGCCAGGTAGACCACCGCACGCGCGATCTCGGTGTCAGAGAAGTCGCCGCCAGCCTGGGCGCCCATGGCGCCTTTGCCTTTGAGGGCGGAGTTCACGAGGGTGTCCAGACCCTGCTTGATGCGGACGCCCCATGCGCCAGCATCGCCGAACTTGGGAGCGCCAGCAGCGCCCACGGCGTGGCAGGCGGCGCACTGGGCCTTGTAGACCTCTTCGCCGGCCTTGAGCGGGCGATTGGCGTCGCGCACTTCCACCGTGCCGACCTTCTGGATGCGTTCGGCGAGTGAGCGTTCTGCATCACTGGTACCGGGCGCTTCCTTGTTGGCCGAGGTGACGTAATAGACCAGACCGATGATGATGAACACGGGCAGCACAAAAGAGGCGATGCTGGCCCAGACCAATTGTTTGGGACTCTTGATGGGGCCGGTGTGGGCTTCGTGCTGATCGTGGCTGTTGCTCATGACATCCTCTGATGAATAGCCCCGCATCTGCAGGGCAGGTATTGACCGGAATCAACCGCGCATTATAGCGGCCCGTCCTTCACAGACCTTGCAGCAAGCGGCTGCGCAGCATGACCGTGCGATAATGGGCCGATACATCAAAATGCGGCTGTAGCTCAGTGGATAGAGTATTGGCCTCCGAAGCCAAGGGTCGTGGGTTCGATCCCCGCCAGCCGCACCAACAACGTTCTCAAAGGCAGCGCATCCCTGCCAAAAGCCACTTGCTGGCGTCCACCCGCCGGATCCTCACACCTTCAGAGCAATCACCAGCGCACAGTCCACAGCGTTGTGGGCAAGAGGCCTGCTGCCCCGCAGATCAGCGCAATCAGCACAATGCCGACCACTGACCACAGCAGCGACCGTCTGCGCCCGGGGGACTGCGGTGCCGTGCTGTGGACAGTGAGCTGTGCCGTGGGCTCAGCACTGACCACCAGGGTGTCACTTGCTGGTTTCATCAGGACGCCAGGAATGTCGGCTGCCACCGGCGCATGGCTCAATGCAGACGGCGGTGCCGACACATCAGTCGTCTGGCCCTCATGATTCACCGGCGTGACCAGGCGAATGTGCTTGCCTGTTGTTGGTGCAGGAGCACGATGGAGCTGATCCCAGTCCGCACCCAAAATGGCAGCGACGCGGCGCCCCGCCTGATTGCGTAACCCTTCGCTGTAGAACAAGGAGCTGGCGCCGGTTTCCAGCTGGAAGAGCTGTCGCAAGGAAATGCACGCCTTGGTCGCCAGCAAAACAGGATCCACATGCTGCTGCAGGCGCAAGGCGCGCAGGGCCTGCCCACGGGCATCCTGCCCGGCATCGGGTGGAGGGTCAATTTCGGACAGGGCGCGGGTGTTGGCCGCCAGCAAGGCGTTGGTGCTGCGGGTGCGCCTGCCCTGAGGCAACAGGCTGGCACCTTCCACCGCCGCGTCCCAGGATTTCAACTGCGACATGTCGCCACTACTCCTGTCAGGTAAGCATGCAGCCAGACCACCGACATGGGACCAGGGGCGATCTGTATGAAATTTGCACCTGTGCTCAACGTGGAGCGCAGGTTTTTCTCCTTGGTAAGCAGCACCATCGAGATCGGACGTCCGCGCTTGTTGAAGTTTTCCAGCGCTACCAGGGTCTTTTCCTGTTGCGCCCTGGGCATGGCCAGCTCGACCACCAGCAGGTCTGGTCGCTCGCTGCCCAGGTTGAGCAAGGCTTCGGTGACAGAGTCCACGAAATGCAGCTTCAGTGAGAAGTCCCAGCTGTTGCTCTGCTCACGCAGAGCCGCAAGGGTCTCGGCTGTTTCCACGGCCACCATGATGCTGGGGGCTGGCTTGGCCCGTATGGGCGTGCTGCTGACCATGCGGGCGTTGGTCTGGTAATCGTGGATGGATTGCAAAGAGATGCGCCGATGGCCGCCTCGGGTCTTCCAGCCCTGCAATTCGTTCTTGTCAACAAGTGACTGGATCAGCGTGGTCGACAGCCCCAGCATCTTGGCTGCAGCTGCGGTACTCAGAAATTGGGGAGTTTTGTCGTTCATGTGGACCTCTCGGAGGACGATCAGCGTTCACGCAAGGCCATGCTCACACTTTGCAGGGGCCGGAAGATGTATTCGAGGACGGTCTTGTGCCCTGTCCGGATGTCGACCATGGCGGTCATGCCAGGGGTGGGCTCCAGCCGCATGCCATGGCGCACTTCCCGGGCGTTCTGGATGCGCACCAGAATCCGGTAGAGGCCTTCTTCCAGCTCGACCGGTGTGCCCGGCCGCTTTTGCCGTTCGTCGCGCAGCGTGTCAGGACTGATGTAGTCGACCACGCCATCCAGACCGCCATACTTGTTGAAGTCGTAGGCGGTGAGCTTGACCGTGGCTGGCTGGCCTACCTTCAAAAAGGCCACGTCCGCAGGTTTGACATAGGCTTCCACCAGCATTTCGTCTTCGGTGGGGACGATCTCCAGGATCGGCTGACCGGCCTGGATCACGCCGCCCACAGTGGTGACCTGCACGTTTTTGACCACACCCTTCATGGGCGACCGCAAAGTTGTGCGGCGGAAGGCGTCTTCACGCGCGGAGGCGTTTTCCTTGGTCTGGGAGAGTTCGCTGTTGACCCGCACCAGCTCGTTGTTGGCGTCGGTGATGTAGCGGTTCAAGCGTTCGGCGCGCTGGCCCATCAGGTCCGACTGCTGACGGCGCAGCCGCAGCAGTTCAACCTCGGACATCACGCCTTCGGCGACCAGAGGCTCTGTGATGGTGAGTTCTCGGCGCAATGCGGCAATCGAGATGTCCAGCGCGCGCAGCGATTCATCCAGCGCACGGCGTCGGGCGCTGTAGGCTTGCGTTTCTTGCCGTATCAAGGCTGGTTCACCCTGCAACTCGGGCGGGAAGTTCAGCGACGCACCATAAGCCTCGGCACGCAGTCGCGAGGCCATGGCCAGCAAGGCCAGGTATTTTTCCTGGGCTTCGCGATAAACCGCCCCAGAGCGGGCGTCGTCGATGCGCAGCAGGATCTGGTCTTTCTCGACCAGACTGCCTTCCCGTACCAGCAGCTCGCTGAGGACACCCGCGTCGAGGCTCTGGATGACCTGTTCACGGCTGCTCGGGATCACTTTGCCCTGGGCGCGCGCGATTTCATCGAGCTCGAAAAAGCCAGCCCACAACAGCGCAATCAGCACCGTGGCCACGGTGAAGCCCAGCAACATGCGGCTGATCCGGCGTTCGTCGTGTTCGACCGTGGCGATACCAAAGCCGGCATGCTGGAGTGTTTTGTTTTTCTCGCTCATACGGCGCTTTCTCCGGCACGTTTGACGGGGACTGCGTTGACATCGATGCCACGTGCGAGCTTGGCCAGCATCTCCTGTTTGCTGCCAAAGGCAACGCATTTGCCTGCATCGATCACGGCGATCGAGTCGGCCCACTCGAGCAGCTGTGGCCGATGTGTGGACATCAGCAGCGTGCGCCCTTGCAGCCAGTCCTTGAGCACGTGGATGACGCGGGCCTCGGTGTTCTGGTCCATGTGGGCGGTGGGCTCGTCCATGAACACCAGCTTCGGGTCGCGCAGCATCATGCGGGCAATCGATACCAGCTGGCGCTGTCCGCCGGAAAGGCCGCCACCGGCTTCGGTGATCGGCATGTCCAGGCCACGTGGGTGGGCGGCCACCAGTTCATACAGGCCCAGCTTGCGCAGCACATCGTGGATGAGGGCAGTGCTGATCCAGCTGTCGGACAGCACCAGGTTGTCACGCAAGGTGCCCATGAACAATTGAGGGTCTTGACCGACATAGCCCATGGCGCTGCGCACTTCGCTGGGTTCGAGCTGCAGCATGTCCACACCATCGAGTCGCACACTGCCCGCTGACGGCGCATACAAGCCCGCCATCAGCCGCAGCAAGGTGCTCTTGCCGCTGCCGATCCGGCCCAGCATGGCCACTTTCTCGCCTGCTGCGATCTTCCAGGACAGGTTGCGGATGACCGGGATCTTGTGCTCGCCAGGGTAGGCGAATTCGAGCGCCTCGGCTTCCAGGGTGCCGGCCACCGATTCGGGCACGACATGGGTGCGGCCGGCGGTGCGGTCACGTGGGCGCTTGATGAGACCGTCGAGGGTCTCCAGTGAGGTCTTGGCCTGTTGGTAGCGCGAGGCCAGCGACATCACGCTCGCCAAAGGAGAAATGGCCCGCCCCGACAGGATGACCGATGCGATCAGGCCACCGAGGGTGAGCTGGTTGGCGTGGATCAGGTACACGCCCACCACCACCATGGCCACGGTCACCAGCTGCTGAACGGTGCTGGTCAGCCCCATGATGAGGTTGGTGAGCGAGCGGATGTTCTTGTAAGACTCTGCGCCGGCGAGGTTCGCCTGCTCCCAGCGGCGCTGCAGGTAGGTTTCGGCGTTGTGGGCCTTGAGGATTTCGAGGTTAAGCACCGCCTCGACCAAAACACTCTGCTTGTCGCCCGATTCCTTCATGTTTTCGCGCATGGCCTTCATCAGCGGGCGCTGTGCTGCCAGACCGACGGCAATCAGCAGCGGCACGACCAGCAGGGGCACCCACACCAGGTGGCCGCCGACCATTGCAATCAGTGCCAGAAACAGGATGCCGAACGGCATGTCGGCCAGCAGCACCAGCGAGGATGAGGAAAAGAAATCGCGCAACGATTCGAAGTCGCGCATCGAGCTGGCGAAGATGCCTACCGATTGCGGTCGGTGTTCCAGCCGGATCGACATGATCTCGCGCAGCAGCGTGGCGTTGATGGCGAGGTCGGCTTTCTTGCCGCCCAGATCCACCAGCTTGGCCTTGAGCCAGCGCATGACGAATTCCAGCAGCGCCGCCAGCGTGGTGCCGATGGCCAATGTCCACAGCGAGGCATACGCCTGCGTGGGCACCACGCGGTCGTAGACGTTCATCGTGAAGAACACGCTCGCCAGCGTCAGCAGATTGGCCATCACGGTGGCCACCATCGACTCGAGATAAAAATGCCGGAAACGCCAGAGCGTTCCCCAGAACCATTGGAATGCAGCCCCGTGCATCGGTGCCAGGGTTTGCTCGTGGCGCTGGGGCGGCAGCTTCACGACCAGCACTTCTTCGCGCGCCAGTGCCTGCAGCTCATTGATTGGCAGCTGGTGGTCTTCCATGCCGCTGTCGGCCCACAGCACATGGGCCATGCCATCCTTGAGCTGGCGCAAGATGCAGGCGCGCCCGTCCTTGAGCGGCATCAGCACCGGCAGCACATAGGCCGGTATGGCGGCGACTTGGGTGCGCGACCAGGCGGCCATCAGCCCGTGCTGATGCGCCATGTCGGGGTAGGCCGCCAGGGGCACGCGGCCACGCTGGTCCAGGGCAAAACCTGCGCGCAGCACCTGCTGATGCACAGGGTGACCCAGAAGCTTGGCCGCCATGGTCAGGCACACCAGCAAGGGATCGGTCAGAGGCTCTGGCTCTGGAACGGCTGGTGCGGGCTGCAGCGGCGGTGTGGTGGCTGACAAATCGATCATCGGGTATCTGGAGAAATCAGGGTGTTGGTGGCGGTGGCCTGCACAGTTCCGGATTCAAAACGGCCAGCCAGTGCGCCCATGGCGGCCAGCAGCCTTGCGCGCGCAATCCGCTCGTCGTGCACCGAGGCCAGGGCGGCGCTGCGGTAGTTGTAGGCATCTGCCTGGATGTTGAGCAGGTCCAGCAGCGAGCGTCGGGCCAGGCGAAACTGTTGGCGATAGCCCTCGACCACCTTGTCGCCGACATCCGACTGGGTGGTGCCCAGCTTTGAACGGCTGCGCGCCACTGCCCATTCCTGCCAGGCGGCGACCACCTTTTCCTTTTGCAGCAGACGCGCCTCGTCGAGCGCAGCTTGTGCAGCAGCTTGCTGTGCTACGGCCGCTTCCACCTGTGCCTGGGTGCCCATGCCGTTGTAAACCGGCATGTTCAGTTGCAGCTGGGTGAGCGATTCAAACCGCAAGGTGATGGTGTTGAACTGCCGCGACGACACCAGATCCAGCGTGGGCCAGTGCAGACCTTTGGCCTGGCGTACCGCCGCTTCTGCTGCGGCGACCTGGGCGCGCAACTGTGCCAGCACCGGCAACTGCTCGGTCACATGGCTGCTGGCTTCTTCTGCTGAAGTGGGCAACTTCCCCAGTGGCCCTTGTGGGCTCAAGGCCTCGTCCAACCCCATCGGACGAGCCGACATCTCGTCCTTCCAGAATCGCTGCAGACGCTGCATGGCCTGGATGAGGTCTGACTTGCGTTGCTGCATGCTCAGGCGCGCGTTGTCCACACGCACCTGGGCTTGCTCCAGATCGATGCGGCGTCCTGCATCGGCCTGCGCAATTTTGCGGATGTCTTCCAGGGTTTCCTGATGCCCCTGCAAGTTGCGCACGCTCAGCTGGTAGAGGTCGGCAGTTTTGGCCCAGTTCAAATAAGCCTCGGTCGCCTGCAAAGCCACGTCCTCGAGTGTGACCAGGCGCTGCGCCTCACTGGCGCTGCTCAGGGCTTCGGAGCGCTGGGCATCGGCTTCGATGCGACCCCCAGACCACAGGTTGAGTTTGGCCGAGGGCGAGAAAGTGGTGGTCCCCATCGAGGCCGGTACCGAACCCGAGGAATAGGAGTTGGCGCTCGCGCCCACGCTGATCTGAGGGTAGTGCGCGCTGCGTGCACGGGCAATGTCGGCCCGGGCGGCCTGCGCCTTGGCCAATGCAGAGGCCAGCGCCGGATAAGAGGCCATGGCATGCTGGACCACTTCGCTCAGGGTCTGTGCCTGCAGCTGGCAGCTGGCCACTGCGCAGGCCAGGCCAACGAGCCAGGGAGCAGATATCGAACGGAACAGCATTGTGCGAGAAGCCTTCGGCATCAGTAGAGAGGGGGCTGCACCGGAACGGAAATGCGAAATTTCGCGCCCAGATGTGCAGCGAAACCGGAAATCCCGGTTTGTCTGGATTTGTTGAATGAACCACGTGATTTGGTGGTTGTGACGATATGCACTTGCATGCCATTCGTCTGCCCCGAAAAGGGGGGTGAATCATGATTTAGTGCGCTTTTTTTCAAAAGACAGGCGCGAAATACGCTGGCGATTCCTGCGCGTTCGGTAAGAATAGAAATTGGAATAAACACAAAAGCCTTACCGTGAAGCGGTAAAAATCGGCAGTATTCATGCTTATGCTGTATTCAGCAATCCGCAATCAGGTCTCCGCCAAATTGAGGATCAGCGGATGCTTTCAGTGCATGCAGGCATCCACTCGGACCCGTGTCAGGGGCCTTTGCCCAATGCGCATCAGTGGAGCGGACGCATCAGCTCCATCAGTTCGGCCATGCTGTGCACATTGAGCTTCACCATGACGTTGCCCTTGTACTGCTTGGCGGTGGCGTATGAGATGCCGAGCTTCTTGCTGATGTCCTGGTTGCCAAAACCCGCCAGCAGCAATTCCATGACTCCACGCTCACGCGGCGCCAGCCGAGCCACACGACCTTGCTGTGCAAACTGGCGCAATTTTTCTGCCTGTGCGGCGCCGTCCTTGGCAATGCCTTTGGGCACGGCTTACAGCAAATCCGTGCGGCTGACTGGCTTGACCAGAAATTGCAGGGCGCCCTTGTCAAGCGCAGTCACGGCCTGCTGAACCGTGCTTTCGCCCGACACAAACACCACCGGCATGCTCAGGCCCATGTGGCTCAGGCGGCAAACGGTCAGATCGGGATAGTCTCGAATGGCACCAGGAAAGCCGTGTCAAATGCACAATCAGGCACTGCAGAGGAGCGCGATGTGAGCAGGAAATGGCTTTGGGCCTGGATGCTGGTGGTGGGCGTGTGGGCTGTTCAGGCGCAGCCTGTGTCTGCTCAATCCGCCCGGCCAGGTGTGGTGGTCGTACTGGCCGGCGGCGGGGCCAAGGGCTTTGCCCACCTGGCGGTGCTGCGGCGGCTCGAGCGCGACGGGGTACCGATCGCGCGGCTGGTGGGCACCAGCATGGGCGCCGTGATTGGCGGGCTGTATGCCAGCGGACTGGGCATCGACGAGATCGAGCGCGTGATCGGCAACCTCGACCCGACCCGTGTGGCGCTCGATCAGATCGACCGTCAGGAGTTGCCCCTGCGCGCCCGGGAGTACCAGCGCCAGTACCCGATCGAGCTGGAGTTTGGCGTCAAGGCCGGGCAGCTGAGCTTCGCGCGTGGCCTGAGTGACGGGCAGCGCTTTCTGGCCTTGTTGCAGCAGCTCACGGCCCATGTGCCGTCACAGGTGAATTTCGACGCACTGAAGATTCCTTTTCGGGCCGTGGCCACGCGCTACCGCGATGGTGAGCCGACGGTGTTTCGTGAGGGTTCGTTGCATCTCGCCATTCGGGCCAGCATGGCCGCACCTGGGGTGTTTGCACCGGTGGAAGTCGAGGGCGAGACCTATGTGGACGGTGGCCTGGTGGCCAATTTGCCAGTCGAGGTGGCCTTGCAGGAGGGCGCCGAGGTCATCGTGGCCTCTTACCTGGGACAGGCGCCAGAAAACGCCGATGCCTTGGCGGGCAACGCACTGGTGGTGGCAAACCAGATGCTCAACATCCTGATCCGGCAAAACGAGAAACGCAATCTGGCGCTGCTGCGCGAGCAGGACTTGCTGGTGCAGCCTCAACTCAGAGAAGTGGGTTTTACGGATTTCCGCCGTGTGACCGATATCGTGGCCATGGGCGAGCAGGCGGTACAGTCGCACGATGCGCGCTTTGCCGCGCTGGCGCACCAATATGGCGGGCAGATGGCGGCTCAGCCGCTGCGCCAGCGTTTTGACGAGCGTGAATTGTTGATCCAGGAGGTGCGCGTCTCCGGCACCACCCACACACAGGCCGGCTATGTGGCGGCGGAGTTCAGCGCTTTGCAGGGGCGGCAATTCTCGGCTCAGTCGGTGGCACGTGTGATCGATCAGCTCTACACCAGTGGCTATTTCGAGCGGGTCAGCTACAGCCTCGAGCAGATCCGCGACGGTCGGTATGCCCTGCTGGTCGACGTGAACGAGAAGCCCTATGGCCCGCACTATTTCAAGACCAGTCTGGGTTTTTCGGCCGAGCGCCGTGGGGTCAATCAATTTGCCGTGGGCCTGGGTTACCGGCGCCCATGGCTCACGGCCTCGGGCCTGGAGCTCGCGGTCGATGCACAGGTGGGCACCCAGACGGCGCTGGGCGCCAAGCTCTACCAACCGCTTTGGGGCGGTCTGGGCTTGCAGGCCCATGCGGATTACCAGAGCAAACTCTGGCCGGTGTATGCGCCGGTGGATGTGCCGGTGAGCACATCGGGTCGGCTGGCCTATGCACAGTTGGCGGGTCGTTCGGCCGGTGTCGATCTGGCTCAGGAGCTCGGTCGTGGTTCGGTGCTGCGCCTGGGCTGGGTGGAACGCCAGCTCGACTACCAGCTGGACACGGCGGGCAGTGTGAGCGTGCCCCTGCAGGGTGGGGGCACGTACAGCCTGGCCCTGGACGAGCAGCGGCTGCGCTACGGCGGCTGGCGTGTGCAATGGCTGGTCGATGCCCTGGACTCCGTGAATTTCCCGGAGCGCGGTCACTACGTCAACGCGGTGTTCGAGCACGGGGTGAATGGCACAGCGCTGCGCAGCCAGGCGCTCAGTGCACGGTGGGCTTACCCGTTTCGCACCCATGTGCTCAACCTGGGCCTGAACCTGGCGCAAGTCGAGCTGCCGGACGGCTGCACGGCTTGCCGCGCCCCGGCCAACCTTTATCTGGGTGGCTTTCAGAACATGGGGGCTTTTCGCATGGGTCAGCTGGTGGGCGACCGCCTCGCCCACGCCTATATCACTTACATGTACCGCTGGTCGGATGGCGGACTGCTGCGGCAGAAGACCTTTCTAGGGGTCACCGCCGAAGCGGGCGACGCCTGGTTCCGCGGTCACGAGCACAGCACCCGCTACAGCGGTACCGTCTTCATGGCGGTGGACAGCAAGATCGGCGACATCTACCTGGGCCTGGCCCGTGGGAGTGCAGGCGCCACCAATGCCTTTGTGCAGCTGGGGCGGCGTTTCGGTTGGTGAGGCGGCGTGGGCGGTGCCGTTGCGTGCGCCCGAGGTCTGCTGGCTTATCGCCCAAGGAGGATGTCGTTTTTGTGGCGCGGTGTGCCGATGGGGCGGCTGCTTTGTCCCTGCTGTGTGGCGGCGATGTCTTCGGGACTGGGGTACTGGTCCAGCAACCAGTAATCGAACACCCTGCGCACGATCGGTGCAGCGTGGGCGGCGCCAAAACCGGCGTTTTCCACAATGGCCGCTACCGCGATGCGCGGTGATTCGGCTGGCGCGAAAGCCATGTAAAGCGCGTGGTCGCGCTGGTGTTCGGCCAGCTTGGAGGCGTTGTATTTGTCTTTCTGGCCAATGGTCACCGCCTGCGCAGTGCCGGTCTTGCCGGCGCTGGTGTAAGGGGCCCCGGCAAACACCTGGGTCGAGGTGCCGCCGGTGGTCACCCCCACCAGGCCATTGCGCACCACGTTCAGGTGTTCGGGATTGAAGCTGAGCTTGACGGGGTCGGGTGTGGGTGTGTTTTGCTGCTGGTGTGTCAGTGGGTCCTGGGTGGCACGCACCACACGCGGTGTGTTGCGGATGCCGCCGTTGGCCAGCGCCGAGGTGGCCGTGGCCATTTGCAGCATGGTGAACGTGTTGTAGCCCTGCCCGATGCCCAGTGAGATGGTTTCGCCGCCGTACCACTTTTGCTGCTCGGGGCGTTTGTAGGTTTTGCGCTTCCACTCGGTGCTGGGCAGCACGCCACGCACTTCGCCGGGCAGGTCGATGCCCGTGATCTGACCAAAGCCCAGTGGTTTCATGAAGTCGTGGATGGTGTCCACGCCCATCTCATTGGCCAGCGAGTAGTAATACACATTGCTCGACAGCACGATCGAGCGGACCATGTCCACCGGTCCCAGTCCATGGTCGCCGTGGCTGCGAAAGGTGTGGCCACCATAAGTCCAGGAACCGGCGTCGTTGATGACGGTGCTGGCGCTGCGTTTTCCGGTGGTCAGAGCGGCCAATGCCATGAACGGCTTGTAGGTGGAGCCTGGCGGATAGGTGCCGCGCAGCGCGCGGTTGAGCAGGGGCTTGTCGATGGACTCGTTGAGCATTTGCCAGCTCTCCACATCGATGCCTTCGACGAACAGATTGGGATCGAAAGTGGGTTTGCTGACGAAGGCCAGAACCTCGCCGGTGTTCGGGTCCATGGCCACCAGCGCGCCCCGGCGTGAACCGTACAACTCTTCCACCAGCTTTTGCAGCTTGATGTCGATCGACAGCACCACGTTCTTGCCTGGAATGGCGGGTCGGCTTGACAGGCGGCGAATCGCTCGCCCACCTGCCGAGGTTTCGACTTCTTGCACGCCGGTGATGCCGTGCAACTCGCGTTCGTAGCTTTGCTCCACCCCCAGCTTGCCGATGTATTCGGTGCCCCGGTAGTTGCCGTTTTCATCCTCTTCTTCGATGCGATCTTTCTCCCGCGCATTGATGCGGCCGATGTAGCCGATCACATGGCTGGCCAGCTCCCCATGGGGATACTGGCGAAACAGCCGGGCCTTGATTTCGACACCCGGGAAGCGGTATTGCTGTGCTGAGAACCGGGCCACTTCTTCGTCGCTGAGGCGAGTACGGATGGGCAGGGAGTCAAAATTCTTGGATTCTTCGCGCAGCCGTTTGAAGCGCTTGCGGTCACGCGGCTGGATGTCGACGATGGTCGAGAGTTCCTGGATGGTGGCTTCGAGGTCGGGCACCTTCGATGGCGTGATGTCGAGGGTGTATGCGGAGTAGTTGCTGGCAAGGACGACGCCATTGCGGTCGAGGATGGTGCCGCGCGGTGGCACGGTGGGCAGCACCGCAGTGCGGTTGTTTTCCGCCTGCTGGAGCAGATCGTCGTGCTCCACTATCTGCAGATAGACCAGCCGTGTGATCAGCAGCACAAAGCACGCCAGCACCAGACCTTGCAGGATCAGCACTCGCTGTTTGAAGCGGTGCAGTTCAGCCTGGGTATTGCGCAGCTCGGAGAGCGAGGGCAGGTGCAGCGACATGGTCAAAGGGGACGGATGTCATCGCGGTCCACCGCACGGCGCTGGGGTGCCAGCAGCACATGCCCAAACACGGGCCACAGCACAGTTTGCAGCAGAGGTGCAATGAGTTGCGGCCACTGCGGCCAGGCGTCTTGCGTGAGCAGCCGCACCAGCCATTCGATCACGGCGGCCAGCACGAACAGCGGCAGCACTTGCAAGGGCTGTTCGCGCAGCGGGAACCACAGCACGCGCCGGTGGATCAGGTTGGCGAAGTGGCTCATGCAAATGTAGGCCAGTGCGTTTTGACCCAGCAGGGCAGACTCGTTCACATCCACCAGCAGGCCGAGCAAAAAGGCGCTCAGCATGCCGACCCGCCTTGGCTGATGCACTGTCCAGAACACCAGCACCAGTGCCAGCACGTCGGGCAGCCAGATTTGTCCGGTCAGTCCCAACAGCATGTGCAGCAGCAGGGCCAGCAGCAGGCTCAGGGCGATGAAGCGCGGGCTGGCGGGCAGCAGCAATGGCCGACCGGCGGGCATGATCATGGTGTGCCCCTTGTCGATGCCGATGCGGCTGGCGCCGCAGCAGGAACTGCAGTACTTTTGCTCCGCCCCCGCGGAGCAGGCTCTGCCTTGACCGGCCGTTCGGGCCAGTCGCTGACCGGGGGCAGCACCAGCATGTGCCGTCCACGAGCCTGCGCTATCGGCAGGGCGTGAACCTTGGCAAACGTGGTGTCGATGCGCCGGTCGATCTGGCGCACGCGCCCTACGTGCAGGCCCGCTGGATAGACACCATCGATGCCGCTGGTGCTGAGCAAGTCACCTTCTTGCAGGTCTGCACCTGCGGGCACAAAGCGCAACTCCAGCGAGCCGCCCAGCGTGAGCGGGTCGCCTGTGGCGATGTAGCGCTGGCCCGTGCGGGTATTGAGCACCGGGATGTTCTGGTCGCGGTCGGTCAACAGCGTGACCTCACTGGACAAAGGGTAAACACGCGTGACCTGACCGACCACCCCAGCCACATCCACCACGGCCGAACCCAGGGTGATGCCCGAGAGTTGTCCCTTGTCGATGACGATGTTGTGGCTGTAGGGCTCTGCGGTTTCGTAGAGCACCTGCACCGCTTTGGCGAGACCAATGGTTTCGTCACGCAGAGCCAGCAGCTGGCGCAGGTGCTGGTTTTCCTGGAGCAGCTGTTCAGCCTGCTGCAACCGCTGGGCCTGGGCAATCGTGCGTGACTGGTATTGCTGTGCTGCGTCGCGCGCTTCGTCTACGCCAGTGAAATAGGCCTGCATGGCCTGACCCATACGCTGGGGCAGCAGCACCAACCATTGCGCGGGAGCCAGTACGACGCTGATGGTCGAGCGGATCGGTGGCGACAGGCCCAGGCGGTGGTCAGCCGAAATCAGCAGGACGCACAGCAGACCGAGCAGCACCAGTTTGGACAAGGCCGGGAGGCCTTGCCTGAAAAAGGGAGGGGTGCTGCGCTCGAGCGTGTCCAGGGCCATGGGGTGCGTGTGCGTCAGTGCAAAGGCCGAAGGGACCGGGCGGCCTGCAGGCCGCCCGACGCGTGTTTATTCGCTGGTGAAGATGCTGCCCAGCTGGTCCATGCGTTCCAGGGCCATGCCGCAGCCGCGAGCCACGCAGGTCAGCGGGTCTTCGGCCACCAGGACGGGCAGGCCGGTTTCTTCGGCCAACAGACGGTCCAGGTCGCGCAGCAGTGCGCCACCACCGGTCAGCATCATGCCGCGCTCGGCAATGTCGGCGCCCAGCTCGGGTGGGGTGTGTTCTAGCGCCGTCTTGACGGCCGAAACGATCTGGTTGAGCGGATCGGTCAGGGCTTCGAGGATTTCGTTGGAGCTGATGGTGAAGCTGCGCGGCACGCCTTCGGAGAGGTTGCGGCCCTTGACTTCCATTTCCTTGACTTCGCTGCCCGGGAAGGCCGAGCCAATGCTCTTTTTGATGG
>JACCDG011423531.1_pt1 | contig 16558 bp, 16 predicted proteins | sample 7442471 | NCBI WGS metagenome assembly JACCDG01 (sample SAMN15323444, study PRJNA562643) | freshwater metagenome | isolation source: river surface water | place: USA:Blue River Watershed | collected 2017-08-17 | reverse complement strand
TACTTCCTCGGTTAAGTTGCTGACCTTTTGATTAGGGCCAGCATTTGTTGGAACGGTTGACAGGATAACCCTGCATAAATGGTAGCAACAGCATCTGCCATGTGTTCTGCAGAAGATTCAGTAACATGGGTTGATCCGTTCTTCTTATGTGTTGGCCAGTTGGCTTCAGGATGTTTTGCTACTGCCCACTCAATCATCTGAGCTTTAGTGGCAGTCTTAATACCTACTGATGCTTTTTTTACTTCTTCTGGACTAAGCTCAAAGAATGGAGTACCTCCTGATCTTATTGCACCTAGTACACCAACACATATTCCATATGAAGCCATTGCCCTAGAACTTTGGCTTCCTACAGGTACTTCAACGAATACAGCATCGGCAGTAATGATACTATCGAAGGCTGCTTTAGCTAAAGCTGCTGCTGCTAACAAGTCGAGGCTATTCTGCCTTACTTGCTTCCCTTTGGGAAGTACTGGTTGTGTAACTTCCAATAATTCTATTGAAAGTCTCCCATCTTCATTGGGATAGTACATTCCTGAGGCAATACCCCAGTTACGTAGTGAAGGATCAAATCCTACTACACGTAAACCACTATTGAAGAGTGTTGGTTTGTTGTTCATCAGTATTGTCCTCTTTACTTGTAGGAACGAAGGGAAGTTCCACAAATGCAGAAGATGCTGCAACAACTCCAGCAATAAATGCCTTACGCATCTCTCCACTGAGAGTCATGGGATGTTCTGTTCCTTCCATGACAATTACAGTCTCAGTATTCTCAGGAACATCCAACAGATGTTGAATTGTGTCCATACCATGAGAGTGCCACTCAAGGATGCTACCTATGAGCATACTCACACAGTTAGGATCGTCTGCAGACACAAAGGTAATATCTGGTTCATCTGTCATACGTTTCTCCGGGCAATAGAAAGCCGCTTTTCAGCGGCTATGTGTTGGGATGGGTATTAACCAAAGAGGCTGCTGGATGGCTTTGTAGAGGCTCCTGCAGGCTTTGGTGCACCAGCCTTAGCTCCGCCTTCACCAGCACCCTTGGCTTTGTTCTTGACCTTGCCAGCCCATTTGGTTTCCCACTGGTCAATGAAGACTGCTTTCTCTGCTTTGGCACGAATCTCAGCAGTAGTCATACGGTCTTCTGCACGGAAGAACTTGTCTACTTCATTCTCTTCCTTGGTTTCACCTGTAGCTACGTAAGTCCCTGTAGCATCCTTGGTTGTCTTATCTACGGTTTGTTTCAGTACACCGGCAATGATTTCCTTGCCAATCAAATCCATGAACATATCTACCTTGGTAGGTACCTCTGCTTTGGCATCAGAAGACCACAGGTTTACTACCTTCTGTTCGGTGTCCTGCTCAGAGATTTCCTTGCCTGTAGCCAACAGGAACAAACTGTTAGCCATCAAGAATCCTGGGAGATACTTCTTCTCACCGTTCTTGTCTTCGTAATAGTTCTTACAGCCTTTGGCTGTACCTGAGGTCATCCAGAACTGTTGACGCAGTTCCTTATCATCTTCGGTCTTACCACGGATGTTCAGGGCTACTGCACCACCTTGAGAGGTAGTGAGATAAGCCAAGGTAATCTTTAGTGGGTACAGACCAGATTCAAAGATGTTACCGCCACCTCCCAAGTTATCTTTTTCATCTTGGATGCTGGAGTCAGATTGCAGGTTTTTCAGAAAAGACATGTGAGTTTCCTCTTTAGTTGTGAGTGCTACGCTTATGCGTAGTATTGATGAAGCCGGTTGAGTACAAGTTGCAGATTGTTGTCAATGAAGGTTTCTTGCTGTGTGAACAAACCCATTGGCCCACGTAGTCTCTCATGTACGGTGTCCTTAGTCACCTGTGTTTGGTAGACATACTTGAAGCCAAGCATCTCCTCATGTGGAGTGATCACAAGTAGATCATTCTTGTAATCTTTGAGTGCTTTGAGAGGCACACGCTTTGCTGCAATTACAATGCTATAGAATGACTCAATTCCATTGTTTTTCAGTGAACCTTTAACAGGTACCTTGGTTTCCATGATCATCTCTGATTCATTCATGGTTTCCAAAGTATGTGCCAAGAACACTACATTCTTGGTGGATTTAGCTACGTACTGTTGCATAAGGTTCTTAAAGTACTGTGCAAAGTCTCCCCATGCCTTCATAGTATTGGCAGCATTCAGCACATAGAGTGATTCATACATATCAAGCAGATATGTAAGTGTATCCACCACAATGGTATGAATATGGGGCATGGCTTCTGCAGCTTCAAATGCTTCCAGAACCTGCAATGGATCGGTGATTACCAATCCCGGTTTACCATCCCTACCTTTCATAAACTTAGCAGGGAATGGTAATTTTTTACCTGCCTCGCATCCTAGATACATGACTCCTTCTGGGTTCTCCAATCCCATAAGTGATGCTGATTTACCGTTGGATGATTTGCCTACTATAAGTAGGAGGTTGTCGTTGAACTGTGTCATAAGAATCCTCTCTTTAATCGTAAGAGCGTCGAGAGACGCCCTTGTGTTACTTCTTGGCAATGGCTTTAGCAACAGTAACCATTATTGTTGACATTATCTCTGCTTCATCCAGTTTGTCAGGAATCTTCTCGTTGAGGTCTTTGACCCTAGAGTTGATCTGATCAAAACTGAAGCCAGCATCCATAAGAATCATGGCATAACGTAGCAACATGTTATTGCGATTACCATCACCGATGTTGTTCGTAACCCAACGCTCCAAGTTATCCATAGACTGTTGAGACTCAAGGAGTATCTTACGCTCCTCGTTCTTACTAGTTTTTGGAATGAATGGAAGTACATCCAGCACCTCACCTTCGTTGTACTCATAGTGTCCGTTGTGAGATAACCATTTACGTGAACGCTGGTTGGTTTGGGTATCCACAGTGAATGGAAGCCATGCATAGATGTTATTCATCAACTCCTTGTACTCCTTAGCATCAAGATTCAAGGTGTAGTTGATTGGGAGGATCAGACGGAAGCGATGCTCTGCATCTGTATGTCGCTTGGTGGTGTAGAGTAAGTACTTGTAGTTCTTGAGTAGCAACTGCACAGTGCTAAGATTAACACCACCATCAACGTCAATGACAACCAGATTAAAACCCGGTATGCAATTCTCTTCATTTCTGTAACCTTCAGTCAGATGATGTGCTACCCAGTGTAATCCAGCTTTCTGGGTTAAGATATGAAGCTTATCCCATGGAGCATACTCATTCATGTAGCCTTCAGTGATATCTGTACTGTAAGCCACAGTGAGTTTAGCTAGATTGGTTTCCTGTAAGGATTCCCCTCTCAAGAACTCAATACCATCACTAAAAGATTTCTTGATGATGATGTTGTTCTTGTAGCCCCAAGCAGTAGCTAGGATAAGCATCTCCTGCTTCTGTGCTGCAGCACCACGATAGAATGGTAAGTCCTCTACTAAATCAGCTTGTGTAATGTCCCTACGTACAGTGGCAATGTACTTAGCCAGCTTCACATAGTTACGATCACGAGTAAGCAACTGATTGAAAGCAATACCAGACTCTTCTGCCAACTTAATAGCGTTATACAGATGTTCTGACGTTAGCTCTGGTGAGTCATCAATGAACGCATAGGCACCAGCCAGCTTCAGTGCCTTGAAGTAACGGTGACTGATCTCTGCTTTCTTGATCTCCTCATGCTCAGGAAGATTGTTGGCTTCCTTCTCACACTTCAAACGGTACTCAATCAGCAACAGACTGGTTTCCTTGGACATGAGAATACGCCGATTGGCATTACTCATATCAGCCAGTTGTTCCAGTTTGTCAGAGAGGTTCTGCAGTACCATGTTACTGGCTTTGTTGGTGAGCATGTCATACACCTGTTCAGGTGTAAGATGGGTATCCTTGTTGCTTGCTCGGCTATAGCCAAACAGACATCTCCGTGCATACCCAGTTTCCAACATGGAGTAGAGTTCCTCTTCGGTCTTGCCCCCATTCAAAAGTTTGGATGGAGTACCGAAGAGCAGCATGTTGGTTGGTGTGCGTCCAACAATCTCTTCACCCCGAGTGTTCTCATTGGTGTTCTTGGTCAGTTTCTGTTTGATCAAACCAACGTCATACAACTCCAGGAATGTGCTGAGGACATCTGTGTTACCCACAAGGTTAGAGCCAATTTCATCAATCTGAAGATTGACCGCACCAGCATTTGCCATCAACAGTTTGTGACGCATCTGTTTCACTGCTGCAGGGGTACCACTGTCAAAGCTGAAAGCCAATTGTCCTGCTGCATCAAACTCTTTCTGTACACGAACCAGTTCTTCATCAGGGTCTGTAGACTTCCTGTTAGCCCGTTTAAGCGATAGTTTTGGAAGATTGATCTCAGCCAGTTGAGGAAAGGTTTCCTCCATGAAACGCTGCCTGAACAGTCCTATGACCTCATTCTCAATGATGTTGGTAGAGAAGCCTTTGCCTGATCCTGAGGTACTCAGATTCAAGGCATAGATGTTCACAGGAATGTCTCCACGGTCATGGGTGACGATGACTGCACGCATGGATGAAGCTACCACACCAAAGTAGTAGCCCACCAACACTCGGAAGAATAATGGATTGCTGTTCTGTGTCTTACTGCACAGCACTTCCACTAGACTTTCTGCTGCTGGATGGTATTCCATTTCAGCGAATGTTTTCATGTTCTCTCCTCAAAGGATAAGATCACCTGATGCAATCAGGGCATCTTTTTGTTTACAGATAGCGAATGCAGAACAGTACTTGCAAGCAGTTACTTGTCCCGGTCTTTCCACGATGATCCCTACAGAACCATCTTCGATATAACGCATACGTGCTTCTTTCATGGTGTCGAAGTTCTTGGTGCTACGAGACATCCTCTCTGGATTCTTGTAGTACTTGAACTCTGGCTCACTTCGCCATAAGTCTTTGTCTGTACATAGGGGAATCTGATCTTCTGGCTCATTCCAGTACTTCTCCAGTTGAGCAAGTTTGTTACGCACAAACCTGTCTGTCTCTGGAACAGACAGCAACTGAAAACGTTTGGTAGGGCATGGAGACTGTGGATATGACGGGTCTTGTCTTGCTTGGTTTGCTTGCCAATCTGTAAGCCAGAAGTTGATAGCAACTGTATCCTTCTTGATGATGTCTGGGTTAAGCCAACGATAGATACTTCCTTGCAGAATGTAGTCTTCGTCTTTGTTTCCCTTCTTAAGTGTGAATACTTTGGTAGACTTCAAGTCCTGCACTTCACCATCAATCACAATATCAAACTTACCTGATACAGTCTTGCCAGCTACTTCCTTGTTCATACGTTGTTCTACGTAGACAGGATGAATGCCTTCTTCCACAGTCAATGGGTTAACCTTCACAGTAGCAATGAAAGCATCTGGATAACCCAATGCTTTCAATCCTTTCTGGTAGTTGTTACGCCATGCACTTTCCATAGCATCATGAAGTGCTGTACCTAGTGAAGAGTTGATGAGTGAAGACACATCTACTACTTGTTGTTCTTGTGGTACCCGTGCAGACAGGATCACTTGTCTGATTGGCTTGAGCAGTGTGGTAGCAGAGATGACGTTATCCTGCTTGTCATAGTTATCTGTAGCAAGCATTACAGCTACAGCCAGAGAGATGTTCTGTTGGTTTGAGTAACGCATGGAGATTACCTTTAAGAGTCATGAATACGCCGGAGGCGTCTAGGTCTTATTCTTTGTTGAGTTCAAGCCAACGATTTAGAGTATCTCTGGCTTCAGTAATGTCTTGTTGTTTGGTCTTACCACCTGTACGTACACCACTCAAGAGGAGCTTCTTAGCTGCATGATGGAGAGCACCAGAAGGGTCTTGAATATCGAAGATTTTAAGTACAGCGTACACATCTACTTCAGTCATACCTTGGGTAGATTTGTAGTACTTAGGGTATTTGACTGCCAAAGATATGGTAGACAGTTCAGGTACCTTGGTTTTGAATTCTTTGTATGGTACTTGAGGGGTACACACCAATTTCTGTGAACACTTCTCACATAGTATTTGTCCTTCAATAACAAATGCTTGGCATCCAATGGTGTCACATTTCTTCATATAGACCTCTAGTGGCCCGAAGGCCACAGTTGATTAAGCTTGGCAGGAGATGCATTCATCTTTCACTACTACACCACTACGCGAGTAGATGTAGTACTGGGATAGGCAATCAGGGTGCAGTAGTACCATGGTCATAAGCTCTGCTACCAGACCTTCTGAACCCACATCTGAGATGTAGAAATTCATAGACTGTCCTTGGCAGGTATGCTTCTGACGTTGGACTGTGTGTCTGAAAAGAATCTTCTGATCCATCTCAAAGGCATTCAGAAATACCTGTTTTTCTTCTGGTGTAAGCCATTTGACATGCTGTACTGAACCAAGATTATGGATGATATCTCTGATGGTTTCTGTGCCATATACCCCTTTCTTCTTCATTAGTTCATAGAAGACTGGAGGGATTCTACGTAATTCACCTACACTGGAGCCAGCATCAAATACCATACCGGGGTCTGGAAACCATGATTCACTGACACCTCCCATAAGGAGTGCAGTGCTCTTGGTAGGTGCATAGGCAGTACGATGGGTATTACGTACTCCATAGCCTTTACACCACTCAGGTTCACCATGAATCTTTGCAAGCCATTGGCTTGCTCTCAAGGATTCATCGTTGATGTGTTTAGCCATTTCATGGCTTAGGAACTGTGCCTCTAAGCCTACATAGGCAATGTTGTTCTGTTGGAGATATGTATGGAAACCCATAGCTCCCAGTCCTATTGCTCGGCCCTTCTCAGTGAATGCACGTACCTTCTCCATGCCCGGAACACCTTTGGAGTTCTCCAAGAATTCTTGGCATAGGCAATCCAGAAACACAGTGGCAATGAATACAGACTCTGAGTTCTTGATGATGTCCCAATGTATAAGATTCATGGAAGCCAAGATACAGGAGTAGGTGTAGTCAGCAGATGAGTGAAGCATGATCTCAGTACAGAGGTTACTGGCTTTGATATCCAAGCCATGATCCTTGTACATCTGTGGTCTGTGCCTGTTGGCTTTGTCTACGCAGAAGATGTAGCCCTTGCCTGTGACAAGCTTTACATACACAAACTTGGTGAATCTGCGTTGTGCTTCAGGATCATCATTCATCAGACGTTCAATGAAGCTATCTCGTACAATCCAGCCATAGTTCTTACCATTAGGGGAATGGTTTAGAGAATCAATGGCTTCATCCCAGTCAGGGTGTTCGATATCAAGGTAAGCGCCGAAGGAGCCTCTGCGATTTCCACCTTGAGTAATCTTGGCACTGGCAGTGAAGAAGTCTTCAATTACATCCACAGGGCCATTGGCCTTACCACCACGACTGATCTTGGAGCCACGAGGACGAATCTTACTGAAGTCACCACTGGTACCAAAGGCTTGCTTGGATAAAAGTGCTGTCTCTTTCAGATTGGCATAGAAGGATTCCACATCATCTTGGATTTCCTGTCCTGAACAGGACACTACCATACCTCGGTTAGTGCCTGTGTTACCCAATGCAGGAGATGCTGGAGACAGTCTGCCTTCCCACATCTCATTGAAGAACTTGGCTTCCCATTCGTCTTCTCGTCCCTTCATATGTCTAGCTAATGTCTTGGCAATGGTACGATGACGACCAAGCAAAGCAGCTTCACCTTGTACAGTATACTTCTCCTTGAACATCTGCCAACCTTGAGTGGTATACCATGATGGTAAGGTACCTTTCTCTTGGTGCTGCTTACGTTCTTGGCTTAGTTGCTCAAACTTCTGCAGAGTAATATCGTCTACATCAACTGGATTAAAGCTCATTTGCTAACTCCTTACGGAAGGTCAATTGGTGTCTTGCCCAGTTACGACGGTACTGTAATTGGGTAGCTGCAAAGAAATCAGGTACCTTAACGGTACTGAGTTGGTCATAGAACCAACCAGACACTACTCCTGAAGGAGTGTTGAACATAGGTTCCTGTCCAAGTCTAGCCAAGACAATATTGATGCGATCTTCTGTGAAATGGTTCAACTCTTCCAAGGTAATCACACGATTCCCAGGAACTTCAAACAGAAGAGAGTTGATACGTTTTTCATGGAGAGCAATGACATGAGCCATCAATTGAATTGTGTTGCTGAGTCTCACTTCATCTTCTTTGGTATGGTTTCCATTCTCTGTTCGTTCTTTCTTGCACTGTTGAAACAACATTGCTGAACACATACTGTGAAGGTTCTCATCTTTAGCTGAGCCATCAATACCTGATACGAAGTGAGGAATGAAGTTGAAACCACGAGAATTGAATCCTTTGAAGAATCCAAATGCAGAAAAGAGTACTGCACCTTCCAAGAAGGCTACTGCTGCAGTGACTTCAAGTGCATCGTCACTAGCTGCAACTTTATGGATAAACTCAATACGTTCAGCAAGAATAGGATCAGCTTTCCATTGGGTGTAGAAGTCATCAGTAGCATTACCCATTACTTCATTACCAATGTTATAGAACGGTGCATGACTGTTGAGTTCTACATTGGAGATAACTGCACAGAGCCGTTGAATCTCAGGTCTTGGGAATAGTTTTGCAATCTTACCTCCCCAGAATTCTTCGCCACCAATCATCAACTCATACTGAGTAAGAATGGATTGTGCAGTAATGATTCCGTGTAATTCTGCTGGATTGAGGTTGGTACGGAAGTCTTGTTCGTCTTCTTCTACTCCCAGTTCTTCTGCAGGCCAGAAGATTGATTGTTGTTCTATGGCTTTCTCTACTGCCCAAGGATATCGGGCTACATAACTGTCTGTTGGTGTTTCTATTTGGCTTTTGGGAACTGTAGGCATAGGTGCCTCATCTTTCAAGGGTTAAAAAAAGAGCCATACCAATACTGGTATGGCCCCAAGGGGTACGTTGCTTTTTTAGTCTAGCCCTAGAAAGAAGCTTTGCCTAGCTCAATATGCTCCCTGAGTGAGTGCAGCCCAAGACACTGGATACAAGGGGGCAATGATCTGATTCACTTGTTCAGCAAGGTCTTGAATTTCCTGTTGAGCATGACTATCAGAACGTTGGTTATAGAAGTTAGCATAGGCATATAGAGAACCTGTCCATACCCAATTTACTTCACACCCTTGAGGCAGGATAAGTCTGGCTTGCTCTGGACACACTCCATCAGCAATCATGGCTTCATAGGTATCCAGTGCTTGTGTACAGTGTTCTACATAGACAGCCTTCCATTGTTCAGACTCTGTGTGTGGGCCAGCACTTCCTTGCTTAACAGAAGCTGCTGCTGCTCTAAAATGCTTAGGTATGAACAGTTCAGGACGACTAGAGATATATCGTCGGGACTCCTCTGACTCAACAAATCCTACCTTATGTTTAAAACTTTGCACCCTAATAGGGATAGGTGCTTGCATACGAAGGGTGATCTGTGGATGTCCAAAGGGAACCCAATGCTCAGGGATGTTACGCAGGTAGGTAGCCAATTCCTTTGCTTCTTCCATAGCTACACCAACACTGTTGTTACCTATTTGGATCATCTGTTCAATCAGAGCCATCCAATCCTTTGAAGCCATACCTCTAGCCAAGAACTTGATTAGGTTATGGTTTTGTTCTGGTGTGAATTGTTCTGCTACCTTGGCAAAGCTTTGTCTAGCAAAGTTAGCTACATCGGTGTCTGACAGGTAGTGGTCTTGGTATACCGCTTTCATTGTGTATCTCTCTGGTGGGTGTAAAAAAGTAGGATATTTTTAAATGATTCTGTGATAATAACTATCATGTCCAAAAAATGTTAATACATAGAGGTGCGAAGTGTCTTCCATTATTTTTACTTTAGTAGGTTTAGACGGTGAAGTTATACCTCTTACCTCTTTCAAGATTGAGGCTGCTGCTCCAGATGGCGTCTATGATCCTTTGTATGTCGTCCCTGCTCCAGTAACTATCACTACAGATGAAAATGGTGTTGCTACTGTAGAGTTGGAGGCTACTACTGCACCTTATTTCATTACTCGATTGACTGGGAGTATTGATGACTTTGTTGCTCTGAAGTTCTTTGTTCCACAGTCTTCTACACCACTCCAAGCAGAGATGTTGTATGTAGACTTGGCTAGACATCAGAAGTTGTACACTGATCGTGCTTTGTATGCTTTGATTGAAACCAAAGTAGCTATGACTAACCTGTACAACATGGCCAGTGTTAGACAACAAAGTATTGAGGATATTGATGCAACAACTACGGCACAAGCAGCCATTGCAATAGAGAAGGCTGCACTTACTGCTGCAGATCGTGTACAGACCGGACTCGACCGCGAAAGTGCCACGACTGCCGCCGGTGTAGCCGCCGCTGCCGCCCGCATCTACGCCACCACATCCGCAGGCATCGCAGCCACAACAACCGGCCAGTATTTCTACATTCCATCCGCAACGTCTGCCGGATTTGTTGACCTGTACTTGAACAGCACCGGAACTGCAGTCTACCAGAAAACTTCTCCATCTGAGGTGCAGGTTGCAACTAACACTTCCGACATAACTGCCTTGCAGACACGTGCTGCAAACCTGTGGCCGTTCAAAAACTACGAAGGGGAAATGCAGGCAACGCTGGAAGGAAGTGCTGTGATGCACGTGCTCGCAGCACGCGATGCCAGTGGCAACCTGTACAACCTGTTCGCCATGCTTGCTGATGGGACAATTGAAAGCCTGCCTCTGTCAAATTATGTTGAGGGCAAGCTCACAGATATTAACTCACGGCTTGTTGAACTTGCTCCTTATAAGAGTGCAACTGGGTTGGATGAAGCGTATCTCGACGGAACCGCAACAGGTGGAGGGCATCTAGCGATGCGTGGTGCTGACGGACTGCTGTATAGCGTGCTGAGTGTACTTTCTGACGGTAGCCTCGACAGCCTTCCGCTTGCGAACTTTGTTGATGGCCGCAACGGTGGCATTGTCACATCAACGACAGATGCTGAGGGCTGGGGCGAATACGTTGTTGCTAAGCGCGGATCGGACGGCCTGCTTTATGCGATTTTCGGCGTGTTGTCTGATAACTCGTTCTATGGGCAAAACATCAGCGCAGGCGGTGCGGAAAAAATCATTCATATCCCGCTGCTGGGACAGTCAAACATGGCGGCTGACCAGTCAACGCCGCCGCTGTCCACATCGGCAACTGGATGGGGCAATTATCGGTTTGTTCGCGGGGTGCAGACATGGGCTACATCTGATAACCCGACGACTCCAGCCAGCCGTGCGGCGTCAGGTTTCGAGTTTACAGCGCTGACGGCAGGGGCGGTTGAGACGCGGGCAAACGGGCTGGCTGATGCGTACAAGTGTGCATTGAATGACGCCAGCCGGTACTCGCCGGACGATCAGACCGGAAGTCCGCACATGCTGATTTCTTTTAGTGGAATTGGCAGTCGCCGGCTCACTGATCTTGGGCCGGTTGATTCAGGTTACACAGATGCTGGAAATACACATGCTGCTCCCGGTGGATATTGGCCTACCATGCTTGATGATATTGCCCGAGCAATGGCGCAAGCTGCAACTCTTGGTATGGACTACAGTGTTCCATGCTGGTTTTATGATCAAGGGGAGCGTGAGGGTGACGGTAAGTTGTATGAGACCGGCTCAGTGCTGTCCAACAGCGCCCTGATCTCTGGCTATGCGGCTCTGGCTGCAAGCATGGCGTCCACATTTGACAGTGCTGTGCGTGGGATTACCGGGCAGACTCGCCCAATCCCACTGCTTGTTACTCCTGCATCTAGCACATTACTTACGCCGACAGCATGGCTGGATACTGCCGACGTATCATCTCTGGTTTACATTGTTGGCCCACGTTACCAAATGCCTTCTGCAATTAACGCATCTTCTGGAACTGGTGGCTCACAAGTGTGGGGAGATGTAATTCACCATAGTCCTGATGGACACCGTTGGATTGGTGAAATGTGTGCAAAGGTAATGCACAGGTTGCTTAATAAAGGAGAATGCTGGCAACCACTGCGAGCATTATCTGCAAGTAAGATTGATGCAACTACAGTGGATGTTGTGTTTAATGTGCCTCGTCCGCCTATGGTAATTGACACTACGCTTCTTGCAAAAGTGCAAGGGTATGGTTTCTCTGTGTATGGAGGCACAGTAGATAGTCCCACTGGACGTATATACGCTACTGGTGCTGCGCTGCAAGCTGATGGTAGAACCGTACGTCTCACGTTTGGTAGCAGTGTTCCAGCATCTGCCAAGCTTGCTATTGGGTATGCAAGCCAGTGTGAACTTGGCAGCAACCCAGTAATTGCGTCAGTTGGGTCTGGTGCAGCAACTGCGGATGGTTGGGCAACCTACACATTAACCATATCTGGGGATATTACTGGTATCCTTGCGCCACTTATTAACGAAGGAGCGTTCTACGCTTATGGCAGCAATCCCTCGCGTGGTGTTATTCGCAGTGCTGTGTATGCTGCAGGTGAAACTGTGCTGACGGGAGAAACCCGTGAGTTGCGGAGTGATGGTAGTTATGTAGCATTCACTGCTGGTAACGCACTTACGTTTGGCCGCCCAACCGCCTATACAAACCTGCGCGACAGTGATCCATCACTTGCTTTAAATACATTCGCATCCGGCCCTAAAGCCGGTAAACTCTACCCCTTATATAACTGGGCCTGCCAATACGACGGCATGACCATCACTGGAGCATAACCATGACGATTTTAATTGAACTCCCCGGCACGCTGGCTTCGACGACCGGTATGCGCCGCGTAGTCACGACCAACAACGGATTCCCGGATGACGGACTGACCGGCTTGCACCTGTTTACCGAGGGAACCGGAACATCCGTTGCCAACTCGGTATCCGGCGGGTCTGCTGGATTGATTGAGCATCCAGTGGCCAGCAATAACGCCTACTCCTGGATGAGCGGCGGCGGCATCCAGTTGGACGGCACGGAAATCGTGTCCTTTCCGACAATTGACGTGACCGGCGCGTGGTCGCTTGTTTCAATGGGTAGCGTCACTGGCTCTGTGGGAGGTACAGCGTCTGAGCGGATTACTGGGCTGCTGGGCTTCCGCGACTATTCTCAGGCGTCCATTCGCGGCAACTTGCTGTATCTGCGCGGCGGCGGAAATGACTGGAATAGTGGCTCGCCAGCACCGTATTACCAGCAGCGCCCCAGCAACGGCGCTGGTAGTCAAGGAACCGCCGTCAACTTAACGCCGTCGTCCGGACTGACAACCATCGGCCAGAAACGGCTGCGGGTGATGACGTACAACGGGACTGATACGGTCACGTCCACAATCTACGACAAGACCGGCGCTGTTATCGCCACTGGATCAATTACTGTTTCCGATGCCCAGTTGTCCACTGGGACGGGCGGCGTCGTTGTCACCAACCTACAGCCAATCGTTGGCGGCCCTAACGGATCGTACAACGGCGGCCGTCAGGTTGTGGAGGCCTTCGCAGCGTATAACCGAGTGCTGGGAGCGTCGGATATCAGCACGCTGCTGACGAAGGCTGTGGCTCTGGGTACGGCTCGTGGTCGGGCTTGGTAATTCTAGTAGGGTGTCTTTTTACGTTAAATTGGCACCCTATGTTAAATACCTTTTGAGGTGATGTATGACTACTGTGAATTTCACACTTACAGGTATAGATGGAAATGTCCTTCCTTACACTGTATTCAAGATAGAAGCTGCCGCACCTAATGGGGTACCTGATCCTCTGCATCCTGTACCTGCTCCTGTATTGATTACCACCAATGTAAGTGGTGTGGCTACAGCTATACTTACAGCAACAGGTGCACCCTATTATTTAACCAAGATGACAGGTACTACCGATGACTTGATTGCTTTTAAGTTCTTTGTTCCTGATTCTGATGTTGCACTCAATCTTGATGTTCTATACGTAGACTTAGGTAAGCATCTTAAAGTCAATACAGATAGGGCTTTGTACTCTCTTATTGAAACCAAAGTATCAATGCTTAATGCATTGAACATTGCTAAAGCATATCAAGCCAATGTACTTGCAGCTATTGCAGGCATCTCTGTAGATGTTGCTGGTGTAGCGTCTACAGCTATCATTGCTCACAATGCAGCTACTGACCCCCATGGAGATAGGGCTTATGTAGATGGTTTGTTAGCAGCTATGGACAGTGTTCCTATGACTAACCATATACACCGTAGAACTAAATTTGGTAATCATACTAACTTCACGGTAGCTGTTCCAAACTGTCCTTATCAAAGCCGGTATCAAAGTACACAAGTAACTGTCTCTGCATCCGAGTTAGCAGCACTTACAAATAGTGCAAATGTTGTAGATTGTGCACATTTACAATTGAGTTCAACTACTGCAAATGAAGCTGCATATCTTACACTTTATGGTAAAGACCTTACTGTAACCACAGCACAACAGCATTGGACTACAGGATCAGATTTACAAGCCATTCTGTCTGTAGCTTTGTCAGACACACTGCCTACAGGAGATACTTTCTCTTACCGTATTGGTTTGTCTGATGGTAATAGAGCAGGGGCAGTAATGTCTGATCCGTTCTATGTGTACCCATCAGAGTCAGGTACTACACGCACAGGTTGCGGTGCTTTGTTTTTCCTGTCTTCCAGTTCCCTGTATTGGCAATGTATGTCTGGTAGGGGTGCAAATACAGAAACCACTGTAACTACAGTTCTTGGTGCATTAGATAAATTTACTACTTTCCATGTACGTGTAACAGCTACAGGCAATGTAGAATTCCGTATTAATGGAACACTGGTAGCTACACACTCTGGAATAGGTAAGATACCTAATGGTGCGTTTCTTTCTGAATCATTAGGTGTAGCCAACTTAGCTACTACCACTGCAACAGCAAAAGGATTTTACATAGACGAGATTGCTTATTTGCACCAACTGCCAAATAGTCGTGCAGGAATGGTGTTTGTATAATTTTAAGAGAATAGGGGGAGGTATATTTTGGAATCCTTAGACGATATACCTGAAAACTTACGAGCGCATCATGCGCTCATTATTAAACATATTGATGAACGCTTTTGTGCACTGGACGAGAAGCTTAAAACAGGGTTTCCTTATGGTGATCTTGTTGAGCATCGAAAGGTGCATGAACAGTACATCAAAAATGCAGCAGAGAGGGCATCACTATGGAAGTCAGTTCGAGAAAAAACCATCACTGGGATTATATGGGCAGGTTTAATACTCTTAAGCACCTCGTTATGGGAGTATCTGAAGACTCTTGTGAAACAGTGAGTAAACACACCACGATAGCTTTACGATGCTGGCCCTTTATTCTTGGTATGCTCATAGTGTTAGGGATCAACAAAATAGAGCATTGGTTCTTTCCTGTCATTGAAGATTTTCATGTATCAAGTATTGAGCGTAAAGGAGAATACTTGATCATGTCTGGTTTCATGCGTAAGACCAGAGATTGTAAGTTTTCAGGTGTATCTGCTGTCATTGCTACAGGAAATTCTGTTGTTGAAGTACCTATTACATACCTTAACACTACAGTACCTCATACACTAAGCGTTGATATGGGGACTCGTGGATGGGGACCATGGCAGTTAGCTATTCCTAAAACCAACGGTAATATTGAGCTTACTGCTAGCCATGTATGTCATTCATGGTGGACTAGCCAAACACATCTGGCAAAGATACCTGCCAATTTCTTTTAGGTGATTTATGGGTGCAATTCTATCGTTTCTTGGTGGTTCAGTATTTCGTATGATGTGGGGAGAGGTATCTGCTTATGTTACGAAGAACCAAGACCATAAGCATGAAAAAGAGATGCTGGTACTACAACAAGAAGCTGAAGTTAAGCTTCATGCGCGTAACTTGGGGAACCTCAAGGTACAAAGTGATCTTGGTATCAAGAAGATATACACAGAGCATCAAGCTGTCCTTGAAGAAGGTGAATTGGATGCATGGATTGAAGCCAGTAAAGCTACAAGCTCTCGTACAGGAGTTACATGGATTGATGGCTGGAATCAGTCTATCCGTCCCGGTGTAGCTACTATTGCTGTGGTTGCCATGCTCATTGAGATTGCACTCTTAGGTCATCTTACGGACTGGCATCGTGAAGTATTTAGTGCTGCTCTTGGTTTGTTCTTGGCAGATCGTTCTCTTACCAAGCGAGGTAAGTGATGGATAAGGTACTGGTACTCAAGTTGGCTTCAGCATTATGCAGACGCTTTGAGGGTCTGTACCTATCCCCATATCTGTGTCCTGCTGGAGTCCCTACAATCGGTTATGGGGCTACCTTCTATGAGGATGGTAGAAAGGTATCCCTGCGTGATAAACCAATCACCAAAGCCCGTGCAGAGGCTCTCCTGATATGGCATCTTGAGCATGGTTTCCTTCCCGGTGTAACTCGTCTATGTACTGGTGTGGATACCCCAGAACGCTTGGCTGCGCTCCTGGATTTTGCTTTCAATCTTGGCTTGGGAAACCTGAAAGCCAGTACCTTACGTAAACGTGTGAATCAAGGTGACTGGCTTGATGCCAAGGTACAGATCATGAAGTGGAACAAGGCAGGAGGTAAAATACTCAAGGGACTGACACGCAGAAGAGAAGCTGAGAGGCAGCTTCTTTAGTAT
>JACCDG011743476.1_pt1 | contig 16560 bp, 17 predicted proteins | sample 7442471 | NCBI WGS metagenome assembly JACCDG01 (sample SAMN15323444, study PRJNA562643) | freshwater metagenome | isolation source: river surface water | place: USA:Blue River Watershed | collected 2017-08-17 | reverse complement strand
TGCCTTCCTCGAAGACATGACCGTGCCACCAGAGAATCTCGGCAAGTTCTTCCTCGAGATTAAGTCACTCTTCAAGGAGTTCAACGTGAAGTCAGCTATCCACGGTCATGGCGGCAACGGTCACTTCCACTTCTATCCACTCCTCGATTTCACCAATAAGACCACACCAGTACTGGTAGAGAAAATGGCGGACGCGTTCTATGACACCGCTATCAAGTTCAAGGGTGATATCTGTGGTGAGCATAATGACGGCATCATTCGTACTCCGTATCTTCATAAAATGTTTACCAAGAAAATGCTTGAAATATTTAAGGAGACAGAGCACATCTTTGACCCTGAAGACATATTTAACCCTGGCAAAAAGGTTAATCCTCGCTTTGATATTCGTCACAATATACGCCACACAAATTAGTTGCAACTTGGTGATATTTTGATAGATTTCCTATAGGTTTGTTCGACCCGCCCATGGCGGGTCTTTGAAATTACATTGAAAGGAGAGCCATAATTAATCTTTCGGGAAAGCTGGCTGATCCTATCACCAGAAAATCACTCGGGTGCAATCTTTTGTGTGCACTACAGATACGAAACCGTACCCTCGAAGAGTTCGCAAAGATGAGTGGCCTGAACACCCATCTTCTGCACGAACTATGTGATGGTCAGGTCGAATTATCTGTCGAGCTTGTTGTTGTAGTTTCGGCTGCAATCAGCATTCTTCCGAATGTTCTATTCACCGAATTCAAAAGTGATGAAGAGCGGAGTGCTGCTCTTCTCTTAGTAATTCAAGGAAAACCCCTAGGAGGAGGAAAAGAAATGTCTTCAAATATCAATTTGTCGCAAGGACTTCTCAACGATCCACAGTGGCGGCAAAACTTCGGAGTAAATGTCGGCTTTTGCCTTCAACATACCGGAATGACCGCAGCCTCGCTCGGCGTACGTGCTGAAATATCCGAAGACAACGTGAAGCTGTTGCTGGCTGGAAAACTTTCACTCAGCAACAACGACGTGCAAGCGATTTCAGAAGAAATCGGTTTGTCGATCAATAATCTGATTATGGATTACATCAGTAACGATCGTCGGAACGACTTGCTTTTAGCAAAACTCAAAGCGGCCGGTCGCATTAAATCGCAGCCAGAAACATGTTCAACGCAAGCGTCGGAAGTGGCTTCGACGTCGTCTCCGGCAGCTTTTGAAATTGACAGTCCGCATGGACCAGTGACAATCGGGCCGGCGTCCTTAGCAACGGATCAAAATGACAGTACCGGCTCGGCGCCGATCGTCGAAGAAGTTTCAGAAAAGGAAAAAATGATGGATAAGTCAGAAAAAATTATCTGGGAAGAAGATGACATCACAGGTACGATAAATGGCCGTACCTTTCACCTTCGAAAAAAGGAACTACGCAAAACAATCGGCGAGCGAATCAAGGCCGCCAAAGACGAGAAACGTCCCGAATTAACCTGGAGTGAAATTCTCAACAAATGCCACCTACTTAATAGGTCGGCGAACTGGATACATAACGTAAGTTATGGAACTGGGACTATCGATGCCACCGAACTTGAAACCCTTGCCGAATTCTTCGGAGTTTCAGTTCTGTGGCTTTTGGCGGGTGAATCTGATTCTTCGACTACTGAGCTTTCGCACAACTTGGTATGGTCGAAAGACGGTATTACCGCCACCGATGAGGGTAGCGGAAAAGTGTTCGATCTCCGCGACCCAATTTTGAGTACGGAAATTATTAAACGTGCACAAGCTCTTTGCCCTAGCGATACTACACTGGTCATTATGCTTGAAGAAAACGGCATAAACGAAACTTCGCAATGGGTTAAAGCCGTTGAAAATAATGATGTTTTTATGGAAGAATGTCATATACAAGCGTTTGCTGAAGCGTTCAATGTCTCCGAATTCGCGTTATTGTCAGGCGAGGGATTAAATCTTCCGGATGTGGTAGTCGAAACCGCGGAAGCATCGTTGGTTGATGACGCTACCGACAAGGCACCTGAAGCGCAACCGGAAGTTGTCTTGCCGGAAGAATCGGCAGTGGCTACAGCGACAGAGGTAGATACCGAAGCGGTTTTTGAAGCCATTGAAGCACAACCTTGTTCGACCGCAATCCAAGTACATTTTCGTCAAAGGTTGCTGTCAGAAGACTTTGGGCTGGCGGAAGGCGTCTCTCCTCGTACGCTACTGGCGGCAACGCAAGCGAGCCATGTCGATTGGGTTACAGTGTATTTCACGATGACTGATGTAGGTGTTCACACTCTCGAGCAAGTGCATGCACTTGCAGAACAATTTGGTGGTGAGCCCAGTCTAAACTCGGAAATTGTGGGCCGTATCCTTTCAATGAGCCGTATCCGGTAAGCTATCGGGTATTGCAACTACAGCCGTGCACTCTGTTAAGGGTGCGCGGCTATTGTTTTACTTATGCACCAATTACCCTTTTACATATTTTTTCGGTGATAAAATTAAGTCAGACCTGTACAAAGAGATCTCTTACTTAATTTAAGAACAATTTGCATTATGCAACAAAAACTTATTGCAGAGGCCTTTGGAACATTTACCCTTGCGCTTGCAGTGCTAGCCACTCTCGGTAGCGAAATGCCCGCTGTCGCAACACCAGTTGCGGCGGCGCTCGTGCTCGCTTTGTTTGTCTACACCATCGGTGCGAAGTCAGGCTGTCATATCAATCCTGCGGTTACCCTTGGACTCTGGTCAATCAACAAAATCAAAACTAACGACGCCATTTCTTATATCATCGCTCAGGTTCTTGGTGGACTTATAGCCTTTGGTCTTGCTTCAGCGATGCTAGGTAGCGGCCTCGCTCTCGGCATGGTACCTGAATCAATGAACATCTTCTTAGCAGAACTTATCGGCGCCACGCTGTTTGCCTTTGGTATTGCCGGAGTTGTCCATGGTCGAGTTCGTGATGACATGTCAGGGGTTGTAATCGGTGGATCACTGCTTCTTGGTATCACTATTGCCGCAGCTCTTGGTTCAGCCGGGATTCTAAACCCAGCTGTTGCCATTGCGCTCGGGTCATTAAACTTGAGCTATGCTCTTGGCTCAATCATTGGAGCCATGCTTGGTTTCAACTTCTACAAGTACATTAATTAAATCTTTTCATCAAAGGGGGCACGTACCGTCGGTGCGTGCCCCCTTTGAAATTTCTTTGAAAAATTGCTATAACTAGCGCACTCAAATTCTTCGGAATTTGAGTGCGGCCCTATCGTCTAACGGCTAGGACACATGGTTCTCATCCATGAAATCGGAGTTCGATTCTCCGTAGGGTCACAATTGACAAAATATAAAAATACTTGTGTCATAAGACACAAGTATTTTTATATTTTAGTAAGCAAACTGCTTTGCTTACAGGTCAATTGTGAAGCCGCAGGCATGTTTCTATCCCCCATTCTAGGGATAGAAACGGCCGAGCCGGGTGAGAAATGGGATGGGACCCATTTCGCAAGACTTATTGAGATACTTTTGAGTTTGCGAAGAAAGTATCCGATGAGTGGACAGAATCTGTAAGATTCGGCAAGTACTTAGCAAAATAGTCGCCTTTGCGACTATTTTGGTTAGTAACTTGTGACCACAAATAATTTACGTGTCGCTGTGACAGCCGGAACGATGTGAGCCAGCGAACAAGTGAGGTAGGATCGAGAACACTTAGTAGATTTGAAGTCGTAGACGAATAAATATATGTGGTGATTCGTGACCACAGGACAACCGCTTCTATACGTCCCAAACAACCCTTCTTCTATAAAACTTGCAAAATTTTAAACCTATGTTATTGTAGCGCGCTGGCAATTTCCGCCAGTAATTCAAAGAAAGAGGGTTTCTCTATGAAACATTTGAACGTTGCTCACCATGGTTTTGCCGTCGCCAGCATTGCCGCCATCGTCATTTCGACAAATCTGGCCGCGACCAGCTTTGACCAGGCCACGACCGAAATCATGCTGAAAACGACAAGCGAGGACAAAACGTCCGACCACAGCACGATGCTGCAGGCTGCAGTCGACAACATCGCCACGGCCCGCAAGAATATCGAGCAGGTCTTCGCGAAATTCCGCGCCGAAGAAAATGACGCTGTCGAAGCCAAGGATGTCGACCACGTGGTTGCGCAACTGGCCGAAAACGGATATTTGTCCGAAAATTCGCCCGTCGTCGATGTTGTCATGAAGCAGGGTCTCGATTCTGCTTTCAGCCAGCTCGATATCCTTGCCGGAATTGCAACGGACAAAATGGCCGCAGCGCAGACGAATATTGTGGTCGATGGCACTGACTTCTATCTCGGCTACACGTCGCCGGCGCGCATGGCGGTCAATGACATGAAAATGTTCGCCAACGACCTGCAGGTGATCATTTCCGCCACCTGGCGCGACCACAACAAACAGCCGAGCTTCATCCTCTACAATGGTGAACCGGCGGCCAAAAAGGTTGTGAACGCCTAAACGTTCGGTCACGAAGGACAGGTATCCTTCGTACAGTTCCCCCCGATGGTTCGGGGTCCGTACTCATGTGAGTGCGGGCCTCGGCCATTTTTTTATATTCCACATACGCAAGAAACAAGTTGCCTCTTCGTATATACTAGTGCTATGCAATACAAGAAATACGTTCTCATTATTATCGGTATTTTTATCGTTAGCTTTTTAGGTAGCTATCTACTAACCGGAACAGATCCGTATCATTTTATGAAGGGTTTGTGGAGTCCTGCTCAAACCACTTCTGTAGACAGTATGTCTGATAGCGACGCGAATCATGCTGAACACGAAACATCTGCAGCTGTAGGTATTACGGAGCGGGCGTTTCTTGAGCATATGATTCCTCATCACCAAGAAGCCATTGATACCGCCAACCAGGTTTTACTCCGTAGTGAGCATCCTGAGGTAGTAGCTCTAGCAAAAAGTATCATAGCTGCTCAAGAGAAAGAACTCTCTGACATGAAAGCATGGTACCAGACATGGTATGGACAACCCTACCAGAATTCAAACGCATACGAGCCCATGATGCGCGACCTCTCTTCGCTTAGAGGCAGTGATGTAGACCGGGCATTTCTGGAGGATATGATTGAGCATCATATGGAAGCACTCACCACTAACCAACAGGTAGTACCAAACATTGAGCATACGCAGATAAAGACACTCACAGCCAATATCGCCTCCTCTCAATCAGAAGAGATTATCACCATGAGAATTCTTCTGAAGCAAATGTAGTACCTAACAACACGGACCAGCTAACTGGCCCGTATTGTTATTCGCGACACTTCCCTCTTACAATCACTTCCAGTTCTTCAACTGCAAAATCTTCGAGACCAAGCAACTTTATAATTTTTTTGTCAGGCGCTTTAAAGTGAAGTACCTTATCGCAGTCGGTACAAATGGCGTGATGGTGCGGCTCGTGTTGAAATTCAAAATGCGTTTCAGTGCCATCAAAATGAAGTTTTTTGACCAGTTTTGCTTCAGCAAACAATTCAAGATTTCGATAAATAGTTACCAGGTCTATCTCGGGTAATTTTTCATGGAGCATCGACGCAGAAAGTGAATGGTGACTGTTTTTAAGAGCCTCAAGAATTGCGTCTCGCTTTTTACTTCGTCTCTGATTCATAGATATACAATAGTATACTATGGCTACTATTGCAAATAATTTGCATTTATGTACAATGATTTTATGATAATCAATGCAATTATAGCTGCTTCATTGGTAGCAGCGGCATCACTTATTGGTGCATTTATGTTTGGTAGTAAGGAGTCCATCGCTAAAAGCGAGCGTTTCTTCATACCGTTAGCAGTTGGGGTATTTCTCAGTTTGGCACTTTTTGAACTGATTCCTGAGACATTACTCTCTTCTCCAGAGTTTGGCGGGATTGCGGTGATGGCAGGGTTTGTGGGATTCTATATTCTTTCAAACATATTACACAAGCGATATCACCATCTTGAGACGGAGGATTGCAATAAGCGTGGTGCAGCGGCACTTATTCTAACCGGAGATGCCATTCACAATCTCGCTGATGGTTTTATTCTAGGAGGAGCGTTCCTCGTTGACCCAGCTGTTGGTGTCGCTGTTGCTTTTGGGTTGGCTATACATGAAATACCGCAAGAAATCGTTGAGTTTGGTGTACTGTTACGTGCAGGTTACAGCAAAACAGAAGCAGCTCTACGAAATCTTTTATCTGCAAGTAGCATTATTCTTGGTACAGTTATCATTCTTCTTATCGCTGACCATGCTGATGAGTACGTTTGGATACTGACTGGTATCGCGGCAGGTAATCTTCTCTACTTGGCTGCGAGCGATCTTCTTCCACGAATACATGGCTCCCTCAAAGAATACGGTGGTATGAATAGAGCCGCTATGTTGATTGTAGTCGGCTTTGCTATCATGAGTTCTGTTATCACCTGGACACACGAAACATTCGGGCACGGCCATGAACACGATACGGAAGTGCACGATGAAGCTGAACACACTGAGGAGGAAATTTCTCACTAAAAATGTAAAAAGCGATACTGAGGTATCGCTTTTTACAGCCCGAGAGCCTTTAGGTCTTTAAGTATTTCATATGCATGAGCTGCCGGATCAACGTTGGGGTAAGATTTTAGAATCACTAAGTCTTTTCCTATAAGGTAAGAAATCCTGGCAATACCCATAAAGCTTCTCCCAAACAGTGATTTGTTTTGCCACGCACCGTATATATCGATAACGTCCCCTTCCCTGTCTGACAGCAGTCGAAACGGGAGATTGTATTTTTCCGCAAACTTCTTGTGAGATTTTGGTGAGTCCTTACTCACTCCAAGTACAGTAACACCAAGCGTTTCAAATTCCTGATACATCTCAGCTATGACACAGGCTTCTTTGGTGCATCCCGGCGTGTCATCTTTTGGATAAAAGTATAAAAGCGTGTATGTGTCATGATAATCATGAAGAGACACGTAGGATTCGTTCTGGTCTTGAAGTGTAAAATCTGGTGCTATTGTTCCAATTGAAAGCATACTTACCGTTTTATCCACTCAATATCCTGGCGAACCAGAAGCTTTGGCGCGTCTTCTGGGCGTGCCATTACTTCTTCAACAATCTTTTCTGCACGAATTCCTTGAGACGCTTTTACGAGTACCACATCCCCAGATTTCAAAAGATTCTGTAATTCCCTTCCAGCCCTCTCTGAATCTTCATACTGCAAGATGCACTCTTCGTCCATTCCAGCCTGAAGCGCAGCTTCTGCAATCTTTCTCGCTCGAATACCAACGGTAAAAAGCATATCAGCTGCTCTTGGCACCAACGCACCAATCTTTTGATGTTCCTCAGTAGAAAATCTACCCAGCTCCAACATGTCACCAAGTACAGCAATCTTTCGCGTAGCAAACCGTACCTCAGCAAGAGTTGCTAGTGACAATTCTGCAGCGGTGGGTGAAGAATTATACGTATCATCAACAATCATTGTTGCCTTAATTCCGGGAATAAGTCTCATTCTGCCAGAAGGTGTTTCCAAATCCTCCAAAGCTTTCACCGATACCCCAAGCGGAATACCGAGTACATCGGCTACAGCCACAGCTGCAGTGCACGCATACACATGCTGCGTTCCGAGTGTACCCTCTAGCGTCAGAAGCTCTTCTTGATTGTCGTGTGCAATTGCAAAAGCTGTTCCAACCGGAAGATTATCCCGATACACGATTCTGTCGTTACTGCCGGTAAAATCTGACGGCACATAGCGACTAAACCCAAGTGCCCGTGGTAGCACGGTACTAAGCTGACTTCGGATAATTTCGTCGTCATGATTGTAAATAAAGACACCTTCGGGTTTTAAGGCTGTCACTAGTTTCATTTTTTCTTCTACGACAGCTTCAGGGCTACCAAAGTATTCAACATGTACCGGGACAGATGGTAGTCTCGTAACTACAGCAATATCTGGCGTTATCCAAGACGTTAGTCGCTCCATATCACCTGGTCTATCTATTCCCATCTCAAGCACGAGAACTGCCGGATACTCCTTGGAAAAAAAGGCAACAAAAAATCCATCGACAATATTTTTTGCCCAGAGGAATGGATTGTTCCATCCATTCTTTAGTCCAAGAACTGTTACTGGTACACCGATTTCGGAGTTAAAACTTTTTTCACTTTTCCGGGCTGAAACTGAATTTTTTATAGCTGCGTAAATAGCATCTTTTGTGGTTGTTTTTCCTACATTACCAGTAACTCCAACAATGGTAGGTTTATGGCGTCGTATGAGCGTCTTTGCTTCCCAGGTTAAAATAACAACAACAATTTTCTTAAGAAAAGATTTCATACTAGCGATCAGGCGGGATTGAATAATAGTTTATTAAAAAGCGTGCAATCTGCATAAATGGGTCAGTGAGCGTCTCTGACGCGTACCAAACACCCTGTGGCTCTACAGTATACATGAAAACAATAAACTGTGGGTCAAACGCAGGAAAATAGCCAAAAAATGAGTGAAGATACTTATCTTCATAATAGCCACCTCCGTCAGGGTTTGCTATCTGAGCTGTTCCTGTTTTGGCTCCGATTGAATGGTGTGGGAGAGAAACCGCACCTCCCCGCAGAGCATCATCAACCACAACCGAAAGCATGCGAGAAATTTCTTCACTTGTCTCTGGTTTCAATACCTGTTCGCCAGCCGGATAGGTGATATCTTTCACTGTTCCGTCTTCGTACTTCACCTGCTTTACCAAATGTGGTGTAACAAGTTTTCCTCCGTTTGCAAGTGTGGCAAGTGCTCGCACGGTTGCGATTGGCGTTAGCGCGATACCCTGTCCAAATGATGCTGTGGCGTACTCGACGTCACGGGGTGAGGTGAGATTATCAATAAGAGGCGAGCCCTCGTTTGGCAAATCAACTCCTGTTTCTTTATCAAGACCGTAAGCGTAGAAATAATCACGGAATCTCTCTTTACCCATTTGATTTACGATATATGACACACCGGTGTTAAGCGATTGGTTGAGTACCTGCTGCATATCGACTGTTCCCCGCCCCTTTTTATCAAAGTTACAGATTGTGTGCGTGTTAAGGTCGATGCAGCCAGGGTCATAGTATGTGGTAGAGCGACTCACTGCGCCCGAATCGATACCAGCAGCAACTGTGAGGGGTTTGATAATCGAACCCATCTCATACACATCTTCCACAAGCGGATTTCGGAACTCCTCAATAGTTGCTTCGCCTCGGGTATTGAGGTCAAAACTAGGCACAACGTTCATGGCGTATATGGCTCCTGTCTTTGGATCCATAACAATCGCGCCTGTCATTTTACTTTTATAAAAATCGTTTGTTTCTTGAAGGACGGTATCAAGCAACCGTGAGACAGCCGGCTCGAGAGTTGTGACAACATCACCACGTTTTGTTTCTTCACTATTTGTAACCATCTCATCGACGTTACTAAAAAGCTCGGCGAAAAAGTTTACCGACAATACTTCACGTTTCTTAAAAAGAACATTGTCGTACGAGCGTTCCAGTCCGAATTTGCCTCGAAGTTCGCTTCCGTCACTATCAGTAAAACCAACAAACCCAATAGAACGAGCTGCTACTGAGCCTCCCGGATAATAACGCCACTGATTTTTATACAACAACGCTCCGTCAAGGTGCTTTGCTTCAAGCTCGGCTGCCTGTTCATTCGTGAGCCGTTCGGCAAGCTCAACATACGTGCGTCTCTCCAATGACGCTCTCTCAATACAGAGCGACTCTTCAATCACGATGTATGCTTTCACTTCACGACAAAAGGCTTGCGGGTCAGTTATGTGACTGGGATTAGCCGCGAGCAAATAGCCCGCTTGCACTGCAGCGGCAGAAAGAGCTTCACCATCTCGGGTTGAGAAATATATCGAGCCACGAGAATACAAATCTGATTTTGTGTGAACGTACTGTCGTTCTGCCTTTTCCGCGTAGTAATCAGCATGAACAACCTGTAGGTAGTACAGACGAACGAGAATGATTGCTCCAACAAGTGCTACCGCTATTCCAAGAATGCGTATGCGAGTAGTGAGCATTTTCCGCTGCATACAGATTAATTATCACGAAGTACAAGACTTTCCTGTCCTCGAGTAACAAATATTTTTGCTGTATCGATACTATAGCCATCCAGATGAGCGATGCGGCCCGCTATTTTGTGCTGCGCTTCAATGTATGACGCCTCAAGTGCCGCAATTTCCGTTCGCACCTGATTTTGTTCTCCGATCACTTCTTTTCGCATCACAACATGCACAACTGAAAGATTAAGAAAATAGAGATACACACCCACGAATAGCATGAGTAAAGTCCCCAATAAAATGGTCTGTTCTCCGGTATTAAGCTGTAAACGTTGTACGTACTTCATGGCTATAGTTTTTGGATAACTCGTAACTTGGCACTACGGGCACGAGGATTATTGGCTAACTCGTCACCTGTAGGGGTTATTGGTTTCTTGGTGACAGCGATGGCTAAATTGGCTGCAACCAAGTCTTTGAATGAATGCTTCACCACTCTGTCTTCGAGGCTATGGAATGTGATGATGGACATTCTTCCTCCTGAAGTAAGTGAACTGAAACTTTCATTTAGAAAGGTTTCTAATACTGACAGCTCATCGTTAACAGCAATTCTGAGTGCTTGAAACGTCTTTGTGGCCGGATTGATCTTACTTTTTTTATCGCGCCGGACAACTGATTCAATGCAATCGACCAATTGTTTGGTGGTCAAAATAGGTGCTTTCTTTCGCTCCAGGACGATTGCTCTGGCTATTCTGCGAGCTGCACGCTCTTCACCGTATGCAAAGATAACGTCAGCAAGGGAGGCTTCTTCCCAGGAGTTCACAATGTCGTAAGCGGTAAAATCGTATTGTGTCGGCTCACCGAAGGTCATGTAAAGTGGCTCATCTTTCATAAATGAAAAACCCTTTCCACCGTCTGTGAACTGATCTTGCCTCCACCCAAGGTCTGCTAAGATGGCATCAGTATATGTAATATGTAAAGAACGAAGAATTTCTGTAATGTTTTTAAAGTTGTCATTAACCAGATGAATGGTAGCCTGACTATCTTTGAAGGTATGTCCTATAAATGCAGTTCTATCTGCATCAATGCCGACATACGTTCCTTTTGATCCAAGTTTTTCGATGATGGTCTTTGCATGACCCCCCGCACCAAACGTAGCGTCAACGACAACTGACTCTTTGGTAAGTGACAAAGCGTCAACCGCTTCTTGTAAAAGCACTGTAATGTGTTGCATACGGCAGTTTCTAGAGGACGCCAATCTCGCCAAGCTTTTCCGCAAGTGCGTCAGCTTGTGCTTCGATAGAGCGCTTATACGTCTCCCATCGTTTCTCATCCCAAATCTCGATTCGGTTATGGATACCGGCCAAGACTACGCTTGACTCGAGCTTTCCAAATTCTTTCAAGAAGTCTGGCACGAGAATACGTCCAACTGAATCTACCTCCACCTCTGTGGCTCCTGACAAGAAGAATCGGTTGAAACTTCTTGTATCCGCCTGTCCGAGTGGGAGTTGACCAATTTTTTCAGTGATCTTCTCCCACTCATGTTGCGGATATACGAAGAGACAGTTATCAAGTCCGCGTGTTATGACGAGCACTTTCCCAAGTTCCTTCCGCCACTTAGACGGTAAGGACAGCCGTTTCTTGGGATCCAACGTGTGCTTGTATTCGCCGATTAACATAAACTTGATAGCTGAGCTGGTCTGGTAACCTTCCACAATTTGATGTGGAGATCATTGCGGAGGGTTACCAAACCAACTCAGCATACTTCTCACGAAGTATACCACTATCTCCCACCACTTCTATATTCTATACCACTTTCACCCACCAACAACCACAGTTATACACAAGAGGCGTATTTTCTAGAAAAGAAAATAATGTCGCTATGCTCGAAGTCGAAAAAACCAAAGCTGAAGCTTTGGTTTTTTCGACTTCTACGCAGTATCATTCTAAACATTACTACCTATCCCAAACCTGTTCAGGACACTCATCATAACGTGAGTCGCATATATTACTTTCATATGAAAAACCAAAATCTTTTATGCATGCATTTTTACATACACTATTTGGTATAAAAAGTACCCATAATAGCCCTCCCAACATTAATATGCCCAGCGTACCGGCGACAAAACTTTTTGCTGATGCACCGTGTTCTGCTGCTTCTGCTTCACTCGAGTCCAACCATTTCCCGAAACTGTAAAATACTATTGGCAGTACTATAACCAAAAATAGAGTTTCCGGTGACATAATTTACAAATTTACTATTCCTCTCCTCGTAGACGTTTGAGAAGAAAATCTTTATCGAGGGTACTTAAAAACCAGCCGACTTTTGGACCGCTGTTTTTGCCCAAAAAGACGGTATAGATAGCGCCGAAGAATTCTTGTGGCGTAAGTCCTGACTCCCCTTTTACCTCATGAATGAGCTCGTGCAGAATTTGACCATCAATCGTTTCAAGTAATTCAATTTTATCGGAGAGAAGCTTTAGGGCTGACTGTTGTGTTTCAGTAAGAGTGTCTGCTACTTCAGGAATAGTTTCCTGAAGCGTAAAGATGAACTTATCGTCAGCATATTCCTTGAGCCATCGCTTAGCGTACACAATTCGTTCGTCGAGTTCAGCGACATCAACATCAGTAAGTTCGCTCTCTTTCATCTTGGCCACTTCATCATAGATATCCATGTGTGGCATCTGTACCAAGAACGCTACTTGAGAGAAACGAGGGAGGTATCGCACAGGAAATTCTCCTCGTTCATCCGGCAGATGAATGAAGTTGAAGACTTGTGAGTCGTCATCACGAACTCCGCTCCAGTATTTTTCAGCCAGCTTATCGTAGGTATCAAAGAGAATCGGAATAGCGTCCCCTTCTGGGTCGAAATCGAGCTGGCGGTTGATTGGAGTCTTAAGGAGTAGTAAACGCAAGATGTGTGATGGAAGAATTTCTGTCATCTCGCCAGCAGACGCAGCATTCCCTTTTGATGATGACATTTTCTTGCCGCCAACAAGGAAGAACTCGTTGAAGACACCGTACGGTGGCTCATGATCGAAAATCTCACGACAAATCGCTTCTGCTACTTGGCGTGAGCCGCCTTTGGTGTAGTGATCTTTTCCTCCGCCTTCGAAGTTTACATTCTGCGCCACGAACTTCGCTGCCCAATCGAGCTTCCACGGAAACTTGGCGTTGCCATTGTACGGTGACATACGACCAGTATGACCGCAGCCTTTCGCCCATGAAATAGTATCTGAGCTACAGGTATAGTCGACAAGCTCTCCGTCGAAGCTAGTAATCTTTGTTGCACTTAGGTTACCGCACTTTTCACAGATAACATTCAGTGGATACCAGTCTTCTGGTTTTTCACTTTTTGAGATGCGGAAGTAGATATCCCGCACCAGCGCACGTCGTTCAAGTGCTTTCTTAATCATCTCGTTCATTGCACCACTCCGATACAGTTCACTAGCACGATACACCCCGGCGCCGAAGCCAACTTTCTCAAGCACCTTCACATATTCTTGCCCATAGTACTCAGCAAAATTATCAAAGCCCTCTACGGGTGACGGAATGTTACACAGCGGTACGCCCATGTACTGTTCATACGTCGCAGTATCAAGATAGCTTGGAATACCATCCATCGGATCAAAGTCGTTAATCTCAAAAAGAAACTTCACGTTGTGTCCACGACTACGAAGAACATCAGCAACGAGCGCATGCATCGAAGCACTCCGGAGTGACCCTACATGGACACGCCCTGAGGCGGTTTTTTCGTCACGAACAACCAGTGGTTTACCGTCTTTAAGAGTCGCCTGGTAGCGGCGCTCTACCTCATCTGCAATAGTATCTGCCCAAAACATAGATAAGGCTTATCGTAGCGTGAGTTTGGTAAAAAAGAAAGACCTCCTGTGTAGCTCGCTACAGCCTATTTTCTCCCTAGGAAGGGTCGAAAATATGCTAAGCGCCTGCAGTACCACAAGAGTATTCCCGTTTTTTATGGTCAAGATAAACTCTTCCTAAAAACTAGGTTAAACTCACAATAGTCCGTTCATGCGCTCGTTTGCTCATTTAAAAAGAAAGGTATGGGTTCAACGTGAACCCATACCTAGTTATATGATTAGCTGAGATTGACCCGTCCTCTTTGAATCATTCGACAGAATTGGTCAGCTAGCCGGCGACGCTGTCCCTTGGATAGACTCTGTCCATATAGAATCTCATAGGCTTGTTGTCCATCAATTAATACCTTTATCTCGGTATATGTTGTGCCATCGATTTCGACGATGCCTAGCTCTTGCTGCCATACTGCCGCTTCAGGCCAATTGAGACACCGCCTTCCTACACTGGTATTACTAAACGAAAGTTTCTCAAGATCAGGTATTTCACGGTACACAGCTTCAATAGCCTTGTCGATGATACCGTTCGTATCAGGCATGGTGTCACCTTCACGTGAGCCAAGCTTCCATAGGGCAGCTACACATTCAGCTAAAAGAATTGCTTTATCTTTCACAACACTTCTCCCTCGTTGCTATTCCGTACTCACTATACAAAATACCAAGAAAAAGAAAAAGCCGACGCGTTAGCGTCGGCTTTTTCTTTTTGCCTTTCGTTCTTTTGAACTCATCAGCATGGACTGCATCCATGAAGGCTGGGCAGATAGAGATATCGGTGACAAAGTGTCCGTGATATGTCTATCTGCCTCTATTTGAAGATCGAAGCTTACCGTGAGCTTTATATAATAATATACTCATGAAATTCAAAGTCAATAACTTTTCCACATATAAAAAATGGTCCAATTTGGACCATTTTTTAGATTATTCGACTTTAAGGACTTTATATTTTTGCTTTCCGAGCGGAGTCTCAAACTCAAACTCATCCCCCTTCTTCTTCCCCATGAGTGCTTCTCCAAGTGGTGAAAGGTATGAAAGCTTGTGGTCGTGAATATTTGCCTCATCTGAACCAACAATGGTGTATTCACGCTTCTCTTTATCCTTGTCTTTTTGGATAGACACAACCGAGCCAAGTCCGACTACGTCTCCATGCTTATCGTGGGCAACAATCTTAGCTTCTTTGATAGTTTTCTCAAGGTAACCAATACGCTCTTCAATAGCAGCCTGCATATCGCGAGCCTCTTGGTATTCAGCGTTTTCTGAAAGGTCACCGAGACTCCGAGCGTACTCGAGTGATTCAGCAACTTCCTTGCGACGAACTGTTTTTAGGTGATCGAGTTCCTTTTTTAATTCTTCGAACTTTTCTGGGGTAAGAAACGCTTGTGTATCCATAATGTAAAAATTTCTCTCAATTATACGCACTATGTGCGGTCGGTCAAACTGTGAGTTATGGTGTAGTTTCAAGTTCTGATTCCGCTTTTAAATACTCAGGTCGATTTACACTCATCCACTGTACAATATCGCCCATAATGCGCCCGGCTCCGAGTGCGTTGCTTCGTGGAGCATGGTCCATCATTAGAATGTACGCGAAGCGAGGCTCCTCGTATGGCCAAAAGCCAGCAGACCATGAATTCACGTACGCGTTCCCTGCACCAACTTCAGCGGTACCTGATTTAGACGCAAACGGTACATCCTTTCGCTCAAGACCCCGAGCAGTTCCTCCATCAGCAATAACTGTTTTTCTCATACCTTCATGAATGACACGGAGGTGTTCAGGTTTGAGGCCGATATCTTTTCCTTCTGCGGTAACACCCTTCTCAACATGCGGAGTAAGTAATGTCCCGCCGTTGGCGAGCGCCGCGTATGCTCGGAGCATCTGAATAGGAGTGGTGAGAAAGCCGAACTGCCCAATCGCTGTAAAATACGTGTCACCAAGTCTCCAATCATCATTGAAGGTTTTTTGCTTCCAGGCAGGATCAGGAACGACGCCTACCTGCTCCTCTGCCAGGTTTACACCCGTCAACTCTCCCATTCCAAATCGTCGGTAATTTGCGGCCATCTTAGTAATACCAAGTCCGGGTTGATCACCATACCCACCACCAATGATGTAAAAGTACACGTTAGATGAATACGCAATGGCCTCACGCATCGTCATTACACCGTGCGCTCTCCAGTCATTAAAGCGAGAAGGATTCGATGGGTTGTATGGATTTGGAACAATAAGTGATCCGTTACTCACAATTACCTTTGAAGGACTGATAATTCCCTCTTCTAGTGCAGCATACGCCACGAACGGTTTCACAATAGAACCAGGTGTGTAAGCACCGCCGATAATCTTATTGAGAAATGGGAGACGGTCATCTTGGTTATAGGTCTCAATGGTAGCAATATCATCACCATCTGCCATAACTTCAGGATCGTATGATGGGAAGCTCGTCAGCGCCAAAAGTTCACCGGTCTTTACGTCCATAATGGCAGCTGCTCCGCTGCGAAATCCTGCTTTCTCGCTTGATGAGGCAATTATTTGATACATTGCTTCAGACAACTCGGCATCGATAGATAGATGAAGTGCTTGTCCACTTTGCGGAAGATTAATTTCTGATTCACTCACGGTGTGCCGCAGCGCATCAACCTCTACCACTTTATTACCATTGGTACCCTTCAATACTGAATCAAACGCCAACTCTACCCCGCTTCGACCAAGGTAATCAGTTCTAAAGAAGTATCCTCGGCCG
>JACCDG011545945.1_pt1 | contig 16564 bp, 16 predicted proteins | sample 7442471 | NCBI WGS metagenome assembly JACCDG01 (sample SAMN15323444, study PRJNA562643) | freshwater metagenome | isolation source: river surface water | place: USA:Blue River Watershed | collected 2017-08-17 | reverse complement strand
TCATCTTTTGGAGAAAATTTCTGGGTAGATGACGAACATATCATCAGAAGGAAGGGAGACTTAAAACCAATTGGCAAATATAATGTAGAGTCTAAGCATTGTATCCTCTTTCAAATAGATGAGTAGTTTTAGTCTTGGGAGACCATATACAAAGAAAGAACAGAAAGAACGAGAACTTCTCCGAAACAGAAAGAAGAAGACGAATAAAAAAAATGTCTACACAGGGTCAGAGAAACTCTATGAACCTCTTTTTTTACGCAGTTGGTTTTTACAAGACGATGAAGTTGTAGAACTATGCCTCTCGTCTCCATCCATTTCCTTTACAGAACGTTACAACCGCGTGGAACATTTTGGCGAAGACGCAAACTTTTTTGAGGAATCCTTTTTAAAAGCATTGGGGAGACAAAGACCAACAAAGGAAGAAGTGTTTTCTAAGTATTTTAAAAATCAACAACTTCGTTGGAGCTTTAAGAAACTTGTGCTACAATGGAAACTCAAGCAGTTCGTCATGATGAATGATACAGATATTATTACATTTGAGGAGCCAAAATATCCAATTATTATTTATGATTTTCCATCCAAAAAGAAATATCAACTGGAGGCTCGCCCATTTTTAGTGGATTGTATCAATCGTCTTTTGCTTCATAGTGATTTTTTTCCTGAAGCAAAGCTTCCACGAAATCTTATCACCAATCAAGACCTGACTTGGAATCAACTCTGGTCAGTTTCAAGGCAATTTCAGCATCATGGAGTTTCACACTGGATTTGGGAGGGGTTTGTGAGGACACAATTTTGTTTTCTTGATTTTTTCTATCATTTTGAAATTCCACTCAAATATGAAATGGTAGACAGATGTTTTCACGATGCTTCACAACGAGATGCGAATTGGTATGTGACTGAGCTCATCTCAAATCATACATCAGGATTTGTGAAATCCTATCTCACATGGGCAGTGTATCGTATGCCAACAAATGAGCATATCAAAAAATGGAAAGAACTTTGTTATCGCTACTGGAAATTGGCTGTCGCAAAGGGGGAACATCATGCGGAAGAACATCCAGTCATTGTTTCAGGAATTACAAAATTACTAGAAGATACAAAAGCTCTTCTTGAAATACGTTTAACGTATAAAAAAGAACATCCTCTTTCCTAAGTAGATATGGCAGTTGCGGTCTTTCATTCTCCGAAGGTGGAAGGAGAAGTTGTCTTTCTAAATACTCCAAAAGGTGTTCGTGTCAATGCTCTCTTTACAAAACTACCACCTGGTGACCATGGATTTCATATTCACAAAGCGGGAGATTTACGTGGAGAAGGTTGTAAAGGTGCGTGTGACCATTATTCACTCAATCCAGAGGCTCATCATGGAGGCCCACCTGGTTCAGGCGGCGAACGACACACCGGTGATTTAGGAAATGTATCGTGTGACCGCGGAACCTATGAAAATTCATATTATCTTAGTGGTGTTTCTGTAGAAGATTTATGGGGTCGCTCTGTAATCGTCCATGCGGACCCTGATGACCTTGGAAAAGGTCCCTTTGAAGATAGTGTTACAACTGGTCATAGTGGAAAACGTATCGCATGCGCAATTATTGGCAGAACTTCTAAATGTAAGTAAGAGATGGGCTCTTGTCTTACAAAATGTATTGACCCTCCGTTTTTAGGAATTTATTCTGAACAGAAGGAAAAACGGATTTCTAAGAAAGAATTTTTACGTTGTAAAAATATGGATGATTTAATTCGAAAAGCGGGCTTCTTTCCTATCGCTCGCATAGTTTCTATGAAGACAAGCGATAAGGGAGTGTTTCCGTGGGATACACCTACAATTTATCCAGAGCTAGATATTTGTGTAGAAGATTTGTATGGAATGAAGAAAACATACAGGATTTACATGAAGGCTTTATACAGACATTAATCTTTTCGCAACTTGCGTGTTCGTCTTCCTCCCTTGGTTCGTTTTCCTGATTCTTCCATAATTTCTTTGAGAAGGTCCTCGAGTGTTTGTAAACGCTCCAGTGCGTTCGTATTTTTGTTTTGAAGAACTGAGATTCCGCGGTTGCGATACGTCTTCTTTTCATTCTTTGAAAATTTTGCGCCAACTGATTTTATATAAGTATTCACATTTTGATAGGCAGTTGTTATTTTATCAGGCGCAAGAAGACGACGAGTTGTATTTTGAACATTTTGTTTTGTTTGTTTGAGAGTTCTTGCTTTATTTACAGCAAGTTGCGCCTCCTTTTTTCCACCCCTATTGATAATTGCTTTACATTCTTCTAGCAACCGAATCGTATTCTGAACAACAGGTTTGAAATTTTCCAATGTTAATTCTCTGGCATCTACATATTCTTGAAAACTTTTCAAATAGACTTCATCTGTATGTTCAGTATGCTTTTCTTCAAACTCGTTGATTTCGTTGCGTAATTCTTCTTTGTATCGAATTTCTGAAATGGGTTTTTGGAGAAGTCCAGAAAAGAATTCTATTCCATTGTCCACACTATATTTATTTGAATATCCATAGTAACAAAGTTCTTTCAAAATCTTTTCTTTCACAATTGGAGGCTGTTTCTTAAAATAATCTGCGAAAATATCACTATTATTATCTGCTATATGGTTGGGTTCTACACCTTTCACAAGAAGAAGTTTTACAAGTTTATAGGATTGCTCAGTTGTCCAAGGAATATATTGATACGAGATATTGATTAAATTATAATTGTTAAAATCAGGATAGATTGACTTAGAAAAATCAAGTGTGGTATGTTCAGAGAGATATTGAACTATAGAAAGGAACTGACGAGCCACAGCATTGAATAAGACACCTATTCGGTCAGGAGATTGGTCTGTAAAAAACTCAGGTTCGAGTTCAAGCAACTTGATAAGGACTCGCAAACACCCTTCTTCTTTTACAAATTCACTACTCATTAACTCTTCAATGAAGGAATTATTGCTTTCATTTAGTGAATCCAAAGGCAATGTGATTTTTCGCTTGAGAATATACAGAAGAGATTCAACACATCCTCCCATAGAGAGCACATGAAGAAGTGTTCCATCTCCATCTGCGTATTTGAAAATACCCATTTCTGTTTGCTTGAGACCTTGAAGCATTGTCAAAGTCTCTTTATCTTTTTCAGCGCCTGGCTTCTGCGCATATGCTACATCTTTAAATTTTTGAAATAATGTAAAGAGAATTGATTTTTGATTAAAGTCTCTTGCGATATTCTCTGCTCGTTTGTATGGATTTATAATCTTACAGCTTCCTTCAGGGTCCGCACAGGAGATTCCATCTGTACTTGAAAATGTATAGGAGGCTGGATTTTCAAGGATGTCACGATCAAAACTTCCATCCCCTTTTATAAATTTCCGCATTTTCTCCAAAATCTTCTCTTTTGTAAATTTTACGCACTGCCGTTTACGAAAATTCTCTAAGAACATACTGCGAAATCTATCGAGTTTGGCTTTACAACAATCAACAAGGGGATTCCATTCATCGTATTTTGCTTGCGATACATTATAGTCATTTAGTTCAGTTGCTCCAGGTGAGCCAAAATCCTCTACTAATTGTTTGTAATCTTTGTCTCTGTCATCATAGGTACAGCTCATATTGGGGAGTGACACATGTGATAATTTACAGGCATAAATTTCATCCATATAAATGTGAACAAGGTCTTCAAATGCCATCACAACTGCGTTACTTTCTCTCCATATCTCCTTTTCATTCGCTTCTTTGGCGAGTGTAGAACCCAAGCAAGCAACAAGTAAAATGATGGTAGGCTCATGAATCGTATCCAAAGAATCTTCAATTGGTTGTAGATAATCTTGTTTACATACTTCAATATGACCTATAAAAAGTTTCAAGTGAACACCGAGTTCATCGGCTATTTCTTTTAACATAGCGTAGAGACGATTGACAGCATGTCCATGGAATCTCATATATTCTAATTCTGTTTTCAATTCAGTTAGCTCATCTTCTTCAAAATCAAAGATTAAATTTCCCAAGGTAAATTGGTCCTTCTCTCCCTGAATACAACCTTCTATTAAGTCAGCTCGGATATAAGGTGTTGTATTGACTTCAATATGAACGTGTTTACTAGATTTATTTTGTTGAGGAGGATTATACTCAGATTGGTTATTATTATGATTATACAGCCATTCAGATGAAGTATTATTATTCCAATTATTATTCCAAGGCATACCTACTTAGTCTGAAGAAAATTCCAAGCACGTGCGAGGCGTGTTAATCCGATACCTCCACCATAGCGAGGGAAGAAGTCATGGGATAAGAATTCTTCAAGCTCCTTCTCAACTCTCTCCTTTCCAAAGAGTTCAAAGAGTTTTGCGGCATAGCCTCCCTCGGAAATAGTGTAAAAGGTGTGTCTCATCTCCTCTGGATTACAAGAACGCTCTGCGGAACCAATCGTCTCCTGTCCATACATGATAACATCAATCTTGTTATAGATTCCTTCACCACGATGTTTCATATTCCAGAAAGGACTTGTTCGCTCAGGGAAACTCTGTAAGCTAACAATGTTTCCCTTCTCTTTCCACATACGTGTTTCATGTTCATCTTCTAAGATTGGAACACCACCATATTCTTCACATGTCTTGTCATAGTCAGCCACAACAGGTTGTTCAAATCCCAAATGTGCCAAAAGTTCAGATTCTAAGGCGGCGAGGTCGGTCATGGTTCCCTTGCTTTCAAATTCAAACATGGGGAAGATTTTCTCGTGGCGGCCAGGAATTGGCTCTTTTTCATCACGATAGGAAGTGCTTACGCAGAAAACACCTGGCCACTCAGGATTCTTCAAAAGTTCGTATTCCAACCACATCTGTCCTGTTTGCGGAAGAGGCCAGACAAGTCCATTGTATTGGAATGTCGCAACAGAGTGGGGATTCTCACACGCAGCAAGGATAGACAAGCGTGATTGAGTAGGGACTTCCTTAAAGCCCTTGGATAAAAAGAAATCACGAAGACGTGTGACGATTTCGTGGTAACTTTGTGTATCTCTCATGGAGTTTCTACAAAGAGAGTTTAGATTTTTTTTCCGGAAAGTTTCCTAGCGTTTAATCCACCTCTTCCACCTTCGGACCAGGAGCTTCACCTTGCTGACCCATCATACCAGGCATCATACCCTCAGCACCATCAGGACCCGATGAACCAGCATAGAGCTTCATCATGAGAGGATTCATCTTAGCCTCATAGTCCTTGCGTTTCTCCTTGTATTCGTCAGCAGAGGCATCCTGATTCTCATCCAACCAACGAATACCCTCTTCCGCAAGGGTTTCACCCTTCTTCGCATCCTCGCCAAGTTTCTCCTTCACCTTATCCTCGCGGAAACTATTGCGACAATTGTAAAGATAGGACTCAAGTTCATTCTTTGCCTCTACCTTGGCCATGTTGGCCTTGTCTTCAGCCTCGTGTTCAGCAGCAGCAGCAACCATCTTCTCAATCTGCTCCTTGCTGAGACGGCTCTTGTCATTGGTAATGGTAATCTTATTTGTCTTCCCCGTGCTCTTCTCAATCGCAGACACATTCAAAATGCCGTTCGCATCCACATCATAGGTAATCTCAATTTGGGGAACACCACGAGGCATGGGAGGAATGCCTTCAAGGCGGAACGTGCCAAGAAGATTGTTGTCCTTCGTGAAATTACGTTCACCTTCAAAGATACGGATGTCTACCGCAGGCTGGTTATCAGAATAGGTAGAGAAGGTTTGAGTCTTCTTACAAGGAATGGTCGTATTACGCTTGATGAGCGCAGTCATGATGCCACCCGCAGTTTCAATGCCGAGTGTAAGAGGAGCAACATCGAGGAGCACAAGGTCAGATGTCGCATCGGTTGTCTTGTTGTCTGAGGTGAGAATGTGGGCCTGAACTGCCGCACCATAGGCAACGGCTTCATCAGGGTTTACACTATCATTGAGCTTCTTACCATTGAAGTAGTCGGTCAAAAGCTGACGAACACGAGGGATACGAGAAGAACCACCCACCATGACAATCTCATCCACCTTGTCCTTGCTAATCTTCGCATCACGCAAAAGTTGGTCAAGGGGCTGGATACAACGCTGGAAGAGAGAGTCGCAAAGGCTCTCAAACTTCGCACGGCTGATGATAATATTACAATCTACGCCTTCCATGAGAGAATCAACCTCTACACTCGCCTGAGAAGCCGAGGAGAGAGTGCGCTTCGCACGTTCACAGGCCGTGCGGAGACGACGGAGCGCACGCGCATTATCCTTCACATCCAACTTACTCTTGCGCTTGAACTCACTTGCGCAATAATCTACGAGGATGCTATCAAAGTCCTCACCACCCAAGTGCGTATCACCCGCAGTGGCTCTTACTTCAAAGACACCCGTGTCAATCGTAAGAATAGAAAGGTCAAATGTACCACCACCAAAATCAAAAATGAGAACATTGTGTTCCGCATCCTTCAACTTATCAAGTCCATAGGCAATCGCGGCAGCGGTGGGCTCGTTGATGATACGAAGAACCTGGAGACCCGCAATCGTGCCCGCATCCTTCGTAGCCTGGCGCTGCGCATCATTGAAATACGCAGGAACAGTGATTACAGCCTGCTTCACCTCTCCACCAAGATAACTTTCAGCCGTCTGCTTCATCTTTTGAAGAACAGCCGCACTGATTTCCTCAGGAAGATAACGCTTGGCCTCACCCTTGTATTGAACTTCAATTTCAGGCTTCTCATTGCGACCCTCTACAACCTTGAAAGGCCAATGCTTCATATCACTTTGAACAATGGTGTCCTTGAAGCGACGACCAATGAGACGCTTCGCATCAAAAATAGTATTCGTAGGATTGGCAGCTGCTACACTCTTGGCGGCATCACCAACAAGACGCTCGTCGGCAAAGGACACATACGAAGGCGTCGTGCGATTTCCTTGGTCATTCGCGATAATTTCTACACGACCATTTTGCCAGACACCTACGCATGAATATGTAGTTCCCAAATCAATACCGATAGCAGGGGCAGAAGGCATTCTAGAAGGATTGGTTGCGAAAGTTTTAGACCTTTATTTTCATTTTTTCACAACTATCTTTTTCTTTCGGGGCTCATACATCCACTCAATCTCCAATGGTTTTGCGTAAGCCTCTTCAAAAGATGTCCATTCCCAGTTATACTTTTTCAACGCATCATCTGTAAAGCTTAGAAGTCCCAGGGAAGGCATGCGACCAATCAAAGAACGCCATCCTTTGAATTGTTGATTGGCTTTGTTTGTTCCAATTAACATTCCATACCCATGACTTTTTTCTCTATCTTTCACAGACCATTCATCAGGAATATCATCAGGGAAATACATTTCGTAAAAGGCTTCACGAATCTCATCTGCTTTGCGAATGTGTTTCCAACTTCCCATACTTGTTGCGACTTCTTCCCAATAGGGAGAGTCTTTGAGACTTGGTTCTATTCTTAAAAGCTCTCCCATATTTGTTTGTGTATTAGGCTCCAAGGAACGCCTTGTTCCCCAAAGAATTGCTTCTGTGGGAATCTTATGGACACGTCTCGCTCGTTTTCCTTCCAACGCTGTCCATTCCTCTTTTTTTATTACAAGGGATGGAGGAACCTCACACATTTCAATCTTCTGAAATGCTTTTTTTTCACTACACAAGCAAAGAAGAACTAAGGCCCTCTGTTCCCATTTGTATTCATCAAAGAAAGAGGATGTTTTCAAAATATCCAGAGTTGCTTGTTGATAAGGCTCCGCAGTTTGTTCAAGAAATTCCCAGATATTCTCTGTAGACCAGAGGGAACGAAGCAAAGTCCACGCAAGAAGATATTTCTTTTGCTTTATCGCACGAAATGTACATTGATGGTGAGGAGAAAGATTTTCACACCAATCAGGAAGCGTCATAGGAACGACAGAATCTACTTGTGTTGTGACCATTGCCCCCTTTAAGAGAAGTCCATAAACACTTGAATCTCTTGAACTGAAATACATGAGAGTTATGAGGAGTCTATAAAGTTGGTCCTCTTCAATTGTTTCTTGACTTGAAAGGTCTTGAAAGAGGGACAGAAATCCAAATCCAGAGCATCCAATTCCTGTTAGCCATGCTTTCCAGAAGATATTTACACTATCTCCTCCTCCCAATGAATCGAAAAGTTCCATACACCAGAAAAGGCCCTCTTCATAACGTTTTACAAGTATACAATACAGAAGACTAGCTTTTACTTCGTCATATCGATACAAATGGCGCGATAACATGGTTGATAACTGGATGGAACTCGCTCCATATCAATTTTAAGCGTTACACTAGCCTCCGAAACTTCTTTCAGCTACTATAGATGTTTGTTCTCCCTGTTGGAAATAATGCTGATGAAATACTTCCTGGGCTTTGGTTGGGAAATTCAAAAGCATCGCAAGACATCCAGTTTCTTAAGGAAAAAAATATAAAAGCTGTCTTTAATTGTTCCAAAGACATCCCTTTTGCGCCAATTCAGGCGAATAAGTATCGTATTCCTGTTGATGATAATTTACAATCAGCAGAATTACGGAATCTAGAACTTTGGTCTTTTGAAATTGTGACAAAAATAGCGAAAGAAAGAAGACAAAACCATAATATTCTTGTTCATTGCGCAGCGGGAATGCAACGTTCTGCCGCAGTCGTGGCAATGTATCTCATTGCCACTCAACAAATCTCCAAAGATGAAGCTATCCAGTTTATACGAGACAAACGAAAGATTGCTTTCATGCCCATGGCGAATTTTGGCAGCTCAATTTCGGGCTTTGAACGTTCCCTGGTGAAACTTCTGCTTCAAAAAACGTAAGTCTTCCCAAGACACTGCGCCTTTCTCAGGTATACTTTTTGAATACAGATTTGGGTCTATGCGTAAAACCGCATCACGGCGAAATCCTGTAAATTCCTCTGGATATCCGCGTGGATTGTTTGTCAAAAGAACAGAAGTTTCCTGTCCTGTTGTATCATTCCACGAATACATATATTCAATAGACCGATGACAATGACCAAAGAGCCACGCAACGACAGGAGGTCGCATCAGATTTTCCAATTCAGGCGCATGGAGAGAATTTTCAGGGTCCTGTACCCATTCTTCCTCATAAAAAGCAGGAAGGGGCGCATAGTAAGATAAAATAACCACTGGAACTTTCACATCTCTCAGTTTTTTTGAGAGCCATTGACTATGGTCTTCATGAAGTTTTTGGAGAAGCGCAGGGTGACAAGGCATAGGTTCAGGTTTGACCCACACTTTTCCACCATAATGGAGCATCACATCTGGATGCGGACGATACCAAAGAGGACATCCTAAGATGATAACACCATCATCAGAATACATTCCTTCTTTGTCTAAAATGATGATATTTGCGTATGTGCTCGCAAATGTTTTCATTCTCTCAAGAGATGAATCATATCCTCCTGATTCCCAGAGTTCTTGATTTCCTGGTACCCAAAGAATTGTCTCAAATTGTTCGGAACACCACTCTAAAAAACGAGGCAAAAGAGGGTCTGTTAAGGGGGCAACATCTCCTAACAAAGCTAAGACAGGCGCAACAGGGTCAAGAATCTCATCAAATGTTTGTGCGGGCCAACTTTCAAGATGAACATCACTCAGAAACTGGATTCTCATTTGATGGAGAACTATAAATCTTTTGCGCCAAAAGTTCTACCTTTCCACTCTGGGGCTGAAGAAACTGGAGTTTGAGAACAGGCGATCCCTTAATCTCAATGAACTCGGGAGTGAACGCAATCGGAAGAATATTCCACTTTCCATATTGAATAAAGATGGTGTGCGTCAATCCTCCTTGGGTAGGAATGCGAATTCCAAGAGGATACCATTCCAAATCATCGGGAGTTTTCAGGACAAACCGGATACCTGTCCAGACAAATCCATCCATACACTTGGGAATGTCAATCTTTACTTCCTGTTCGGCAAGAAAGAACTTGCTGTAGACTTCACTATGCGCAAGGTCTTGGAGGCATTCAGACTCATTCTTCTGATTCCAAGGCCAGTGATTGAAACAAAGAGGATCCATATCTATTCCTTGGTTGGATTCCAATAACACCCGCCTTCAATTTTTCCGCTTCCGCCTGGCGTTTCAGAAACAGAAGGCCATACCCAAGCATCATTCCAGAACTTTCCAATGACAGAATGTGCTTGCCATCTTTGTCCCTTGATTCCAAATAAGACTTGAATGGCTCCTCCTAACACAACACACGGGATACCCTTTTGTTTGAGTCGTGTTCCAAGAATCATTCCTAAGCCTCCACATCCAATCAGACAAACATCGGCCTTTGCGGCGAGAACTTGCTGCTCAAGCCAATCTACTGCTTCTTTCCAAGTGGAACATCCCTCTGGCCATTCCAATTTCCCTTTCGCAATCGTAGGAGGAAATCCTGTCTGGATTGGAACCCAGGTCGTGGAGGAAGGAAGCAGACTTTCGGAATCCTCTCCCCAGATGTCTCGCGCACGACTGACTTGAGACGCAATTGTGTTCGCAAAAGAACTCACCACAGCGACTCGTTTTCCAGCAAGCAAATTGGTCCATCGCAAGGAAGGAGCAACATAATAAGGTTCCAGTGAACGAAGAGGAATATGAGCGGCTTTTGGACAAAGGTCTTCGAGTAAAACCTTTTCATAAGGAGCAAGTCCTTCAAACCATCCTGCTACAATTGGTTCTTCATCAATTTGTTGAAGAGATTGTTTATAAATCTGTATCCATTCATCGACAACAGGCACATTTGGAGGAAAAATACCGCTATAGCGTTGAAGGTTAAATCCTATTTGCGTATTCAAAATGCGGTATCTGTCAAAATAAAATAGAGTTGTCAGTTCCGTGCTTCCATTGCGACCAATACAACATCCCTTTTTCTCTGCGAGCGCAGATTCAAGGCATGTATACAAACGTTTTGCTCCTTGTTCTATTTTCTCTTGGGGAATCGCCATCTGAAGATATGCGTCTTTCATAGTTTATACCCTGCGTTTCCGTCTGAGTTTTCGTGTATATCCCCCTCTAGGAGCGATAGACCAATCTTTTCCTTCTTTGCCTTCAAAGATATCTACACAGCTGCTTACCACTTTAAATATCTCAGTAGCTGCTGCTTTCTGATTGTCTTCAACCTTGTCAGGGTGATTTCTCACAGCCCATTGTAAAAAGGAACGACGATCGGTGATATTGTGAGAAAGAAGTGTAGCCTTACACTTGTCCTCCGCAGATTGAGAGACGTCTTCGCGAGGAGGGCGTGCTTCTTCATTTGCGCGTGGAATGTTTGCTCTAGGAGGAACAGCACCAGACCATGAGGCATCGTTGTAAAAAGGATTTGGTCCCGCACTGAAATACTGCCATTCACCTGGAGGATACGCCCATTGCCATCCTGGGTCTTCAGGAGGATACCGCTTACCAGGAAATTTTTCAGCCCAGGCTCTGGGAGCATTTACACGATGGGAACGTAACATTTCTGCTTGGAGCCTCTCACGTTCTCTCATGTATTGAACCCATTTTGTTCTTCGTTCTTTCTCTTCCCTTGTTGGTTCACGCATAGAAGCCTCAAACCATGCTTGTTCAGGACTCATTTCTTCAAAAAAGTCATTTTCATTCTCTGGAGGACCTTCACCATGATATCTTCCACGCATACTTCTAGCTCCTCTGAATTCTGGCGCATGCTCAGGCTTTCCTTTCTGAACTGCGGGTTTGTTCGGTGCTACACCTTCTTTTACCTTTCCTTCTATAAAATTCTTTGCGCGTTGAAAGATAGGTTTTGTATCACTTATTCCAGCCTCTTTAAGAATTTCATCAATCTCTGATTTCGTAGACCAATTTGAACGAACTTCTACACTAAATTTTTTCTTCATAAAAAGCGGTTGTCCTTCACCTAGTTGAATAGCCTTCACAAAAAGAAACAATTTTTCTTTTACACTCTTCCCTTTCTTGACTTGTTTGAAAAGGTCATCTGCCTTGATTTCTACTGAAGATTTATCTCCCGCAAGTGCTTTGATTTTTGGTGAAAGTCTTTTTAATAATTCTAGTGTTTCACCCGAAAAGGTCGCTTTGGATTTCTCCATACTTACTTATATACAAGAAAACTATTCAACCCTTTTCTTTTTATGCTATTGCTTGCTCTCTTCTGATTACCGATACGGATTCCAAGGGCGTCCATCTGGCATTCGCTTGACATCGCCACCAAGGCGATGACCTTCTCCTTGGAATTTCTCTTGCTTTGGCGCAGGCTCTTCAATCATTGTATTCAGCATAGGTGGAGCTTCAGGAATCGGCGTCGGAGGACGACCATCAAATTGGTCCAATGCTTCTTCAAACTCGCAGGAAATATGGTCTCCATCAAGTAATACACTATCCGCAGGCATTGTATCCACGATGTAGAAGGGCATCTGGTATCCGCCTAATTCGTCCAAGCCAAGCAGAACAATTTGCCCTTTTGTAAGACATCCCAGCCTAGTTAGATTTTTCTCAAGTTCATCTTTCGCATCTGTATTGTAAAACGCACTATCCAGCGGACGAAGAATAACATGCTCTGCTTGAGGAAGTGCTTCTACTCCGAGAACATCCACATCAAACTCAGTGCCAATCACTTCGCCATGAGGTATCATCCATTCTGGAAGAAAGAGTGACTTTGGAAAATCTCCCTCAACATGATTACAATTGAGTGCGCAAAGAATAGATTTTTCACCGAAATGAATATTCGCAAACAAACGTGGTGATTTTACCATATCTGAAAGACGTGTCCATTCATTCATGGAGAGAACGGCAGTATGAGATTCATTGCTTTCAATATAATTTGTTGTGAAAATGCTAAATCTCTCTGATGCCATTGTAGGATACATGTCATGCGGTTAGCCCTACATCAATTTTTATGAGCATATACTAGTATGGATTGTAGAAAGAAGAAATATCATAATTACAATGAAATCTTGCCAAGCTTGGAGTTGGATGAATTTCAAAAGTCTATCTTACGATTGAGATATATTAAACTTCTTGATATGCTTCATGGCCGTGTTATGACAATTACATGTTCATACTATTTTAATAAAATTATAATCACAGTTGGCTCTTTAATTGTTCCTGCCCTTCTCTCCATACAATATACGGATACTGGGCCAGGTCAGAATACAGAATCGTTCTCCTTCCAAATCTACTGGGCTACTTGGGTTCTTTCTTTACTTGTGAGTATTTGTAATGCGTTGATGTCTATGTTTAAAGTGGAAAAGAAGTATATTTATCTTCATTCTGATATAGAATTTCTTACAAGTGAAGGATGGCAATATGCTGGACTCACAGGCAGATATAGTGGATTTTTTACACCTGGGCAAGAACCTACACACCAAAATCAGTTTAAATATTTCTGTCATATCACAGAAAAAATTCTGATGAAAGAAGTGGAAGCTGAATTTTCAAATAAATTAGAACAGAGTGCTGCTCATCAAGCATCTGGAAATAAAACCACGAATATTGATTCCAGACAACCTCTTACACCTTTTCGCCCAGAGGAACTTGAAGCCATACGAAAAGTTCTTCAAGAGGCAAGGACGCAAGAAAATACTCTTGGAAATCAAATAGGGAATGGCTCTGGGAATACCACTCAGCAACAGAATTCTAGTGGAACGAACACAGACACTGAAAGTACAAACTCAACCGCTCGACGGCGTGAATCAGAAACCTCAGAAAATTCTCAAGTGTCAGTGCGTGTCAACATGCAAGAAACCTCCAATGCCTAAATCAGCGTTTTGTGCCGACCATAAACGGAAATGTCCGCGCGTATCTCCTATGACAGGATATGAACCCAAATACAACCCTGACCTTTGGAATAAGAAACGTGAACACAAAGACACACACAATTGTTTTGCGTATGCGATGAACATTTTAGACCCTGAACAAATCGCAAATTGTCTCAAAGATAAAGAGTGTAATTTACCCTTTCATCAACCCGGTTCTAAAGCAGGCTATCCTAGATTTAAATCAGAAAAACCCAAAACATGCCCAAATATGATTGCTCGTCTTCTTGGCGATAATCCTTCTTTATCTCTCACAACCTTTGAGCGAAAGTGTCCTGCGAAGACATCAAAGATTGCGTTAATTGTGGATGAAGATGAAGATTACCATTTCTTGCGTCAAGATTCTAATGGTTGGTGGTCTCAGAAAGGAGGTGCGAAACCTGTCACAAACAAGGATGCGAGTGACCGACCGATTTGGGACCCAGCCCTTTGTGATAATGACTGGACAAATGAGCAAGGGAAATTAGATTATGACGTCTTTTGTGCGTATATGTGTGTGCCACGAGTTGAAAAACTCTGGATTAAAATTGGAGGGGGGCGGCGGCAGACGAAGAAGAGGAAGTCCCTTGGGCGTCGCGAGAAGAAATCCAAGTGGTCCCGTACGTTCCGAACCAAGCGTTCTTAGGGTCCCATTTGTAAAGAGCTTGAATTGAATCTATACGTTTTCGTGGGCTGGCTTGTAGCATACCACGAAGAATTGTAAACACCTTCTCTTTTTTTGCTATCCATTCACGAGAGTTCGCAAAGGATGGTAAAAAGATAAGACGATTCAGCACACCCAAGAGAGTTGCGCCAATCAAAAACGCATCAAATCCTGGCCAATAAAGTTTGAAGAATTTTACAGCATCCTTCTCCCGCACTGCGCGGCTTTGCGCCCAGAATTGTTTCAAATCTTCTTTTTGTTGAGACAAGGAAAGGCCTAGAAGACGTTCTGCTTGAATAAGAGGGAGTTTCTGAAGACAAATCTCAGAAAGTGCTTTTGGCATTGTTTCTCCAAATAAGATTGCGCCAAACAAGGTTGATTCAGGAGCTTCTGCCGCATAGGCGGGATTATACACTTTCCAGCGTAAGTCCAAGACTTCTTTGGTTAAGGTTTTTGCCGAGAAACTTTGTCCAAAATCAATGAGTTTCAGATTCATAGACTCGTCCAATAAGATATTGTCTTCTTTAATATCATAATGAATAAATGATTTTGCTGCGAGATAAGAGCCTGCTTCTAATAAAAAGGTCATGAGACGAAAGAAGAATTGAGGGGTGCGTATATCCGCATCATTGAGTCGTTTGAAGAGACTCTTCCCTGCGTAGGGCATCTCAAACTGAACCATTTTACCATTTGGCTCATAGTGTATCGGTTCGCACTTTTGAATATCCATCTCCGTTTGTTTTGAAACATTCGCAATTTCGCAACTGCTTTGTAAGTCAGGCAGGATAAAATACGTTTTCGCAATTCCTAGACTTTGAAGTTCTTTCGCTGCTTCGGCCTCCGCTGCGAAATCAACAGGTTGTGTAACCTTTCCAACTCTGTTTTTTTTCACAGGACCATATTTGGATTTACATTTCAATGGTGGGTCAAAGACACACCCATATGTGCCTTTTCCTATTAATTTACCACCCTGAAGGACATACATCTCTGTTTTGTGTGTCGCAAAAAGTTCATTGGAAAATCGCTGGGGCAGATAGGTGATGTCCGGAGCAGTCTTTATAGGATTATTTCTTTTGCTCGGTGCTCTACTCCTTGAGATTTTGGCCCCAGAAAAAATTCAAGAAGGGTTTCAAACATTAGTTCCTGTTGTTGAAAAGAATTCATTCTTTGGAAAATTCTTCCCAAAACGCGGAGATGTTGCTTCCAATGCTGAAAATCCAGGATACATTCAAGACAAACGTTATTTTAATGATTACGCAGATGTTCAACGTATCGGTTCCAAGCAAGATTTCTGTCGTATGATAGTCCCGAAAGGAAAATCAGAAGACCAGACCTTTTTTGCGTGCGCACTCGGTGGCTCTGAAGAATTATCAACGACATCCTTTCGTTCAAAGTCCGTTGCGGATGGTTTCAAACTTGGTCGTGATGATTATATGGCAAATATCATGAAAGATGGGCGTGATGCCTATTGTCGTATCTTGAAAGGGATGGATGGAACATGGCAACCATTGTGTGTTCTCGCAAACGATTCAGGATTTGGAGATAGAGATGTTGCGGACCCTTCTCCACCAGACGATATCATGACTCTTCTTTCTTTTTATGACGGATGTGTGATGTGGTTGCGTTTGCGTGATGATATGTTGGATTATGTAAAAAATATTCAAGTGTATTACAAAAATGCCGAAATTAATGAGACTCCTCGTCCTCCCGCGACAGAAGGCTTGAAATTTGACGGAACCTCTCAGTTTTTGCGCATTGGAGACTCGAGTGATTTGACTCTTGGAACCCAAGTGATTCTTCGCTCCATTCGCGCCTTCAGTGTCTGGGTTTACTTTGAACAATTTACCAACAATGCGCACATTTTTGATTTTGGAAATGGCGCAGGCAAAGGGAATGTCTTCTTAGGAATTCTTGGAAAAGGAGATGCGCGCATAGAAGGTGCCGCGGAAATTCGTCCACTTCTGTGTGGAACAGGCAGCACACTTCCAGATGGACCTTCAGGTGCGCAACCTGTTCCTGAAATGCCTCCTCAAGAAGCTATGCGAACAAGTTCTGCGAATTGTGATGAATATGTCTGTATGGACTCAGAAGTTGACGCAAGAAAACTTCCACCTAGCACAGTGCGCATACCCACACCCAGAGGTCTTGCGAATACAGCAAGTCTTCATTA
>JACCDG011110292.1_pt1 | contig 16566 bp, 17 predicted proteins | sample 7442471 | NCBI WGS metagenome assembly JACCDG01 (sample SAMN15323444, study PRJNA562643) | freshwater metagenome | isolation source: river surface water | place: USA:Blue River Watershed | collected 2017-08-17 | reverse complement strand
TAATGTACGTGTGCATTGCGTGGCTAAAAATGTTTGGTATGAGAAATTGTTACTTCCTATCCGTGGGTACCGCGCAGCACGCGCGTTAAGTAAGAATAATTCGTACATATTTTCATGGTGCGTACTTGCTAGTTACGGTTCTCTTGCTGCACTCTTGCTTCGTTTTATACAAAAAACACCAATCCTCATCACAACGAGCGGCCAGAAAACTATGCATCTCAACTTAATCTCACGAGCTATTCTGTATCTTGTTGTAAATACTGCTGAGCAAGTGTATGGCTCAACGGTACACAAGCGTCGCTCTATGGGCGAGATGGACGCCTTTGCTAACCAAGTACGCTTTATCTACAATCAGAATATTGAAAATAAACTATAATGAAAAAAATCCTTATATTTTCAACTGCATACTATCCGCATGTTGGTGGCGCGGAAGTTGCAATCAAGGAAATTACTGATCGACTTGGTAGTGGGTATGAGTGCGACTTGATTTGTGCGATGTACTCGCCACTGCCCCGTGTTGAAAAAATAGGAGCAGTTACCGTACATCGAGTCGGGTGGGGGGTTCGCCTCCTCGACAAGTTAGTATCTCCGTTTTGGGGTGGAGTACTTGCGTTGTATTTAAGCCGGAATAAAAAGTATGATTTATATTGGGCAATGATGGCGACGTATGGGTCTGGCGGCGCGTACATCGCAAATATTCTACGATTCTGGAACCCTACTCCAGTAGTATTGACGCTGCAGGAAGGTGACCCACCTGAGTATATACGGACAAAGTGGATGGGACTGGTGGGTCTTTCGTGGCGACTTGCGTTAGTGCGCAGCACCAAAGTTACTGTGATTAGTAATTATCTAGGAAAGCTTGCTCAAGAATTTGGATATACTGGAAAGTCGATCTTAATTCCCAATGCAGTCGATACTAAAAAATTTAGTGGAGAGAAAATCTCACATGATGGGAAAGTATTGATTACTACTTCTCGTTTGGTAACTAAAAATGCATGTGACGATGTAATACGTGCATTGCCGGAAGTGCCGAGTGTCAAGTTTAAGATTCTCGGTATTGGCCCCGATGAAATAATGTTACGTGAACTTGCATCAAAGTTAGGAGTAGCTGATCGTGTAGATTTCGTAGGTTTCGTAAAGGGGGATGACATACCAGCCCACCTGCATGCAGCTGACATATTCATTCGTCCTTCGCGCTCGGAGGGAATGGGTAATTCATTTGTCGAGGCGATGGCGGCGGAGCTTCCAGTTATCGCAACCCAAGAAGGAGGTATTGCCGACTTCCTGTTTGACGCAAAGCGTAACCCAGATAAACCAACAACAGGCTGGGCCGTTGATAAGGACAGCCCTCAGCAGATTACCGATGCGATCAAAGATATAATTGATCATCCAGAGAAGGTTGATGAGGTAGTGAAGACCGCAAAAGCGCTCGCGTTTGAAAAATACGACTGGGACCTGATTGCGAAAGACATGCGTGAGAAGGTATTTGAGAGCATTTGATTTTATTCTTAATAATGATATAATATTTAGATGCACACTAAAGAGCGGCTGGCTGAAACTCGAAGGCGCACGTTTTCCTACGAGAAGGCAGTTAATGTTCCAGGTCCCCTGCAGCCTGTACGCAAGCTCGAGTATAAAGAGGTCTTTAAGGACCTGAGTATTAGTGGGAAGTATGCACCTGACTTACGGGGCGTGTATTTGAAAATTAAGTATAAGGATTTTACTGATTCATATTTCTTTAAATTTGAAAAACAACTTGAAGTTACTCCTCAGCCAATTACTATTAGTGAGTTACATCGTCTCGGGTTCGACTTCAATGGCGAACAGTTGGGTAAGGTTACAGATAGGGAATCAACTCCCTACGAAACACGCATTCGAATAATCAGAGTACCAACCAATGAGGCTTACATCATTACTGAGTCGCACACTAATCACTGGCAAGGTGGCCATGGCCACAAAACTTTTAGTGAAAGATATTATACTGGAACTCGATCAGTTCCGCGCACCAATGAAGAATTCACTTTAATTGCCAAGCATGACAACGGTGATATGCACGTAACATCACTTTCCACATATTTGGGACTACTAACACAGAAGTCTAGGTTGATACGCAAAGGCTCTGATGGAAAGTTTGTTTCAAGTCTTAACGGCAATACGTACAATTTTGCAGAACGGATAGACACTCCTGCGGAAGGTATTGCCCACAACGTACATATGGGTGCAGGAACTATCATTGGCACATCTAAAACCTTGCTCCCCGATGTGACTCTAAGAGTCGGTGACATAGACTGGCACGGCACCCCTGAATTTGATGCTTTAGTAGGGAAATTGTTTCCACGAGCATAAATACGCCCGTTTGCTATAGTGCACTCATGAAGGTACTCGTAACGACAGGACTGTATCCGCCCGAAATAGGGGGGCCAGCAACCTATTCGCGCTTGCTTGAGGCGGGACTTCCCGAGCATGGGATTGATGTTGATGTGCTGCCGTTTAGTCGCGTGCGTGGGTATTGGTATATTTTCAGGTACTTTGCGTTTTTCATATTGATAGTGCGGCGCGGGTGGCGCTCTGACGTACTCTATGCGCAAGACACTATGTCGGTCGGTATGCCGACATGGGCCGCGAATTTTATTTTACGCAAAAAGTTTTTGGTCCGCGTGCCGGGCGACCATTCGTGGGAGCAAGGTGTGCAGCGTTTTGGTGTAACAGAACTACTCGATACGTTCCCGCTTTGGAATAGCGAGTGGCCACTTGTGCTTAAAATCATGCGTTTTATCCAACTGCGCGTGGTGCGCAGTGCGCAACTCCTCATCGTGCCAAGCGCATACATGCGCGACATCGTTACTCGTTGGGGCGTGAGTGCGCAGAAGGTTAAGGTAATTTATAACGGTGTACACGTTGGTGATGTGGGAACTCGGAAGACTATTCGCGGGATGCTTCACTTCGACGGGACGCTCATTATTTCAGTAGGACGGCTCGTTCCATGGAAGGGCTTTGATGCGCTGATCCGCACATTTGCGAAAATGTTTAAGAAGCGCAAAGATCTTCGACTGCTAATAGTAGGGAGTGGGCCTGACGCTCAAAGGTTAGAGAAGTTAGTTGGAGAGCTCAAACTATCAGAGCATGTACTTTTTGCGGGGTCTGTCGAACGAGACGTGCTGTTACGGTATATCCGTGCTGCCGATATATTTGTGTTGAATACCGCTTACGAAGGGTTATCGCATACTATACTTGAGACTATGGCAATCGGTGTACCTGTGGTGACGACCAGGGTAGGAGGGAATCCTGAGGTAATTACTGACGGAATTGACGGGTATCTCGTTAAGCCCAACGATCAAAGTGCATTGCAGTCACGGATTACGACATTACTTGAAAAGCCGTATCAATATACCAAAGTCGTGACTGCGGGTAAGGCGCGAGTCGCGCGTTTTACCGACGAGTCGGTAGTACTTGAAAGCGTAAAGCTCTTGCGATCACTATGAAGGTGCTCATGATCTCGAGTGATAGGAATATTGCGGTCGAAGGGTCGGCCGCGCATGCGCGCATAGCGCACATGCGCGGCCTGGTCGATGTTTTGGATATTGTAATTGTTGATGGTCGCCGGAAGTTTAGTGGATTTTTTAGTACTGTGTACTCGATACTTGCGTCGCGGAAGTCGTATGACGTCGTCACTGTGCAAGACCCATTTTTCCTTGGCGTCATCGGTGTGGTTGCCAAACTTAAGTTTGGCGCAAAGCTGCATGTGCAAGTTCATACTGACGCAACGAATCGAGATTTTATTTTTGAGTCGATGCGGCATGTCGTCAGTTTTATACTGATGTTTTTTGTACTTCCGTTTGCGTCGGCAGTTCGTGTCGTGTCCGAACGGGTTAAGCGGGGGATTGAGCAGTATACGACAGCACCGATCACGGTGCTCCCGATTTCAGTTCCAGTTGCTGCATTTGCGCACGAGTACCCACGTCCTTTGGAGTTCGGCGAGCATCAGGTCGTGCTTGCGGTTTCAAGACTCACGAACGAAAAGCGCGTTGAGCTCATCATCGCAGCGATGAAGCATGTGCCGCGTGCGCACTTGTACGTAGTTGGAGACGGGCCCCGGCGCGGTGCGTTGCACCGCGCCGGTGTACTTGCCGGTATCCAAGACCGTGTTCACTTCATGGGGTGGCAGCATAATGTTGCGGCATATTTCCAACATGCTGATTGCTTCGTGAATGCGTCAAAGTATGAGGGGTACGGTATGACGCTCGTAGAGTCACTGCTTGCAGGCACGCCAGTCATTACGACCGACGTTGGTGTAGCTAGTGAATTGCCTGAAGGAGCCGTAACGATAGTTCGCCCTGACGAGTATGAAATGGGTAACGAAATCACTCGCGTACTTCAGTTGCGGTCACGCGTCACGTATACTGTTCCTATATCGGACTCTGACGAGTACGCTAAGAAATTCATTCAATCACTAACATGAAACTAGGATTCATCGGACAGGGCTTTATTGGTAAGAGTTACGCTGACGACTACGAAGCGCGTGGCTTTCAGACAGTCCGCTATGCACTCGAGCCGCAGTACGAAGGGAATAGGGATGCGCTCAAGGAGTGCGATGCCGTGTTGATTGCAGTACCAACCCCTACGACACCAAACGGCTTTGATGTTTCAATTTTGAAAAGCGTACTCTCACTCGTTGGTGATGGCAAGGTTGCAGTAATCAAGTCAACTATTATCCCTGGAACGACGCGCAAACTGCAGGCTGAATTTCCGAACATAGTCGTCATGCACTCGCCCGAGTTTTTGAGCAGTGCAACCGCTGCGTATGAGGCGGCGCACCCCAACCGAAACATTATAGGCGTGGTAAACGACAAGGATCGCGCACGAGCGGATGAGATAATAAAGACTTTTGCACCTGCACCGTACAACCTCGTGTGCACTGCTGAAGAGGCTGAAGTAATCAAATACTCGCGCAACATCGCCGGTTTTATGCGCATCCTTTTTTACAATCTTGCATACGATGTCGCAGCCCATCACGGCGCTACGTGGGACGTAATTGCTGATGCGGTAGCGCACGACCCTGATAACGGCCCACTCTACACCAAGCCAGTGCACAAGAGCGGTCGGGGTGCAGGCGGACATTGCTTTATCAAAGACATGGCTGCATTTGTAAAGGCATATGAAGCTGCAGTTCCGGGTGATACTGAGGGGCTCGCATTCTTGAATGCAGCTGTACTGAAGAACTTGGCGCTCCTCAAGGATTCAGGCAAGGATCAAGAGTTTGTTCGTTCTGTGTACGGGTCATGAAGCGGCTCTTGATTACGACCCAAGCGGTCGATGAAAATAATCAGGCGCTCTCATTTTTCTTGCGATGGATTAAGGAATTTGCAAAGCACTTCGATGAGGTGGCAGTGATTTGTTTAACTAAAGGTACATACGAGCTACCTTCAAACGTGCGCGTATACTCACTTGGTAAAGAAGAGGGGACGAGCAAGCTCGAGCAGTTGCGCAGATTCTATGCATATCTCTGGCAGTTACGATCATTCAGGCACGTGTTCGTTCATATGAATCAGCAGTACGTTATTTTGGGTTATCCGCTATGGTTTTTTACTCGCGCACACGTTGGGTTGTGGTATACGCACCGCGCGGTGACGCTGTCGCTTCGCGTTGCAACAGTGCTCGCAGATAAAATCTTTACCGCAGCGAAGGAAAGCTTTAATATTGCTTCACCTAAAGTGGAGGTACTCGGGCACGGCATAGACACGCACGTGTACGTGAATCCGAATCGCCACACACCATTTAGTTCACCTGAGCTAACCTGCATAAGTGTTGGACGAATCACACCTATCAAAAATCTTGAGACGCTCATTCGTGCAGGCGCGCTCCTGCGTACGCGCGGTGTGAGTGTTGGGCTCGTATTCATCGGGGCTCCTGTTGATGATCGTGACCGTGAGTATGAATCGCGCCTGAAGGCACTAGCCACTGAAGTGGGTATGACTGAGTACGTCGTCTGGAAGGGTGCGCTCAACCAAGCTGATGTCCGCACTGAACTTTGGCGTGCTGACGTAAGCGTTAACCTGTGTCCCACCGGTGGGCTCGATAAGGCAGTTATTGAGTCGGTCTGTGCGGGGCTACCTACGTTCGTCGCGAATGAAGCGTTCAGGCAGCACTTGGGCGAGCGCGCAGATGAGCTCGTGTTCCATTACGGCGACGCTTCATCACTTGCATTGAAGCTCGAGGGTGCACTGCGTACGAAAGTGCAGGTTGATCAGTTGAGTCAGGAATGGGTGCGCAGGTTTTCTGTTCAGGACATCATTGCAAGGATTTCAGGAATGCTCTGATACACTGTCACTATGTTACCGCGGTGGGAACAATTTTATTTTGATGAACTCAAAAAGATATTTGAGGCAGGTGGTCGCGTGCTTGATATTGGTGGGGGCCTCCGCGCAACGCCGAGTCGTGGCAACAGGGTAAACGCAAAGAACGTGGCATTTTTCAAAGACCTGCTTCCCAAAGTTACGTACGAGATTCTTGACCCCGTGCCTGACTACGCGCCTGACATAGTCGGCGACATTCATGACTTGCCGCTCGATGACGGTAGTGTAGATGCAATCATTTGCATTGCGGTCTTGGAGCATATTGAAGACCCGCGGCGCGCAATGCGCGAGATGCTCCGTGTCGTGCGTCCTGGCGGGAAGGTGTTTATCTATGTGCCATTCCTTTTTTACTACCATGCTGAAGTCGGATACTACAAAGACTTTTGGCGATACACGAAAGACTCGCTCCCACTACTTGCTGAAGGCTATTCAAGTGCAAGCTGGATGCCAGTTCGTGGTGCCATAGAAACATGGGTGCACCTGGGTCCGCTCAAGGCGATACCACGTATCCACCTCGTGGCGCGTTACCTTGATCGCGTATTCAAAAAACTCGACAGTAACCAGGTGAGCGGGTACCACGGTGTACTCACGAAATAGTATGTCTCAACAGGTTTCTAAAAAGCACTATCGATTTGAAAAGTATTGCGACTTGGCACGATGGTCTAGTTACTACTACCAACTAAAGGAAGTACTCGCGAAAGGTCCAGAGAGTGTAATGGAGGTCGGTGGGGGCGACGGTGTCTTCGGAGCGTACATCAAAGGCCGTGGGATTGCGTATACGAGCGTCGATGTCGCAGGCGACTTAAAGCCAGATGTTATTGCGAGTGTTACTGATTTGCCGTTTGAGGCTGGGTCGTTTGACGTCGCAGTTGCGTTTGAAGTGCTCGAGCATATCCCGTTTGATCAGTTTGAGGGTGCACTACGAGAGCTCAGTCGCGTTTCAAAACAGTACGTTATTATCAGTATCCCTCATTTCGGTCCGTCAGTTGAGCTCTGGTTTAAGATGCCGTTTCTCAAACGTATTAAGTGGGCGTTCAAGTTTTGGTTGCCGCTCGAGCATACGTTTAATGGCGAGCACTACTGGGAGGTAGGGAAGAAGGGGTATTCAGTTGCGCGCATCCTTGAAGTACTCAAACGAAACTTCATTGTTGAAAAGCATTTCGTCCCATTTGAAAATCAATACCACCATTTCTTTATTCTAAAAAAGCAATGAAAATCCAGTACCTGGCATTCATACGATTACCAACTGAAAAGGCGCACGGTATTCAGATTATGAAGACGTGCGAAGCGCTCGCGCAAGAAGGCGTGGAAGTCGAGCTCGTTATTCCTGGAAGAAAGACGCATATAGCGCGTGACCCCTACGACTACTATGGCGTAAAGCGAAATTTCAAATGCACTGAACTTTCGGGTTTGGATTTTGTGTGGATGGGGAAGATCGGATTTATCTTTTCAGCTCTTCAGTTTTCAGAACTCGCAAAGTTGCGTTCAGCATTTTGGCATGCTGACATTATTTATTCACGCGATGCGTTCGTGCTCCTTCAGTACGTATTACTGGGTCGACGCTTGGTATATGAGGCGCACACTAAACCGACGCTAATTTCGATGCTCGTGGCGCGCGCAGCATTTCGAGTGGTCGTTATATCTGAAGGTTTGCGCGATGCGTATATTGCAAAGGGGATTGATGTGCGCAAAATAGTTGTCGCGCACGACGCGTCAAGTTTGGATTTTTCAAACGCATTGTCGCAAGCAGATGCACGCGCTCGCCTAGGACTCTCACACGACGGGAAAGTCGCGCTTTACGTTGGACGGATTGATGCAAGCAAAGGTGTCCCCGTACTTGCGGCAGCTGCCGAGCATACTAGTGCTCGTGTCGTAGTAATTGGCGACGGTCCGCTGAAAAGTGAACTGCAGGAGAAGTACCCACAGGTTACATTTCTTCCACCGACTGCGTACGAAGATCTACCGAACGTGCTTCCGGCCGCAGACGTACTCGTCATACCGAACAGTGCAAAAGATGACGACACGGCACTCTATACCTCACCCATGAAGTACTTTGCATATCGGGCGTCGGGTATACCACTTATAGTTAGTGATGTGCCGGCACTACGAGTAATTGCTGATGAGTCAGTAATGTTTGTACCTGCAGACGACCCGGAAGCTCTGGGGAAGGGGGTTGGTGCTGTAGTCAATCGGGGTGGTACTATAGCTCAATCAGGCTCTGTGCATTCGTGGAGTCATCGTGCAAAAACAATAATTAAATCTATATCATGATCACGCTCAAAGACTCAACAATTCCAGAGAGAAAAGTTAACGGAGGTGTCGTTCGTGTTGTTAAGGTTGAGGATGAGCACACGAGTGGGTTTAGTGTAGAGTGGACTAACTTTCCAAAAATTCAAACTGACTCAACATTGAAGATTGATTTCTCAAAGACACGCTTGGAGTTGAATATGGGGCTGCCGCTCACATTCCTCAAGGGTATGCGCGTGTTTGAGCTCGGCTGTGGGCCCGGCAGGTTTACTGAGCAGTTTGCCAAATACGCAGATGAAGTAGTTGCGGTCGACTTGTCCGACGCGATCTACTCTAATAGCACTCTCGGTGCACCGAATGTGCTGCACATTAAGGCTGACCTCATGGACGTACCTGAGCTTACCGAGCCTATCGACCTTGTGTTCTGTCGCGGAGTAATCCAGCATACCGTATCGCCGCGCGACACGATCAAAAAACTGTTTACGTATGCTCGCCCAGGCGGCCTCGTTATTTTTGATGTATACAAGAAGCATTCATGGCACTGGAGGACTTTTAAATATTTTTGGAGGCCGGTAGTTCAGCGGCTCTGGAGTGCTGAGGTGTTTAATAAGTACACGATGAAACACGGTGCATGGCTGTATACTCTCAACGAGCGAGTAACGAAATTCATATCGTACATACCACCACTTAACTGGATCTTCATTCGTACTCCATTTTATATAGGACATAGTTACGACCGTGAGTACCCACTCCTCACGCGTGAACAGAAAATCGAAACGTTTAAAGCTGATTTAATCGATGCGCTCTACGCTAACCATGACCAGCCGATGACACCACAGGAAGTTATAGATTGTACCGCCGAGATTGGCCAGCTCCCATACAGTTACGACAAGGAACGCAATCACTTTAGGTATGTTAAGTCAGACTCGCATGCCCCTGTGAAAGTAAAGTTTACTCGTAACGGAGTCGTGCGGGTGTAGTATGTTTCGAACCATTCGAAATTTCGTAATTTCAGGATGCATCGTGGCGTTTGTTCAGTTGGGACTGATGGCGCTGCTGCTTGCAGTGGGAGTGCACTACCTCGTGGCGTCCGTGATTTCATACCTGATTGGATTAGCCGTGAACTTCTTACTTCAAAAGTATTTTGTATTCTTACAGCGGGGAGGAAAGGTGCATGCGCAGGCGACACTGTTTTTCATAAACTCAGGACTAAACTTGCTGCTGAGTAGTCTTGCGGTGTTTGGGTTGGTTGAGTATGCGGGAGTGTCACCACTCGGAGCCCAAGTCGTTGCTATTGCAGTACTCATGGTATACAATTTCAACATAAACAGGCTCCTCTTTCGCTCATGAAAATCTCTTTCGTAACCCCTGTATTCAACGAAGCGGAAAGCCTCCCACTATTTTTCGAAAAGATTAATGCAGTTGCTCGGGCAAATAATTACCAGTATGAAATAGTTGCTGTTGACGACGGTTCGCGCGACAACAGTTATGCAGTACTCAAAGAGTTTGCGCATGCCGATGCGCGAATTAAGACGCTACAATTTTTGCGCAACTCTGGTCAGACTGCAGCACTACGAGCAGGTATTGAACATGCAACGGGGGACATCATAATCCCTCTTGATAGCGATTTGGAAAATGACCCAGCAGACACACCGCGACTACTTGCCAAGCTCAATGAAGGCTATGACGTAGTAAGTGGATGGCGCCAAGACCGTTGGGAAGGGGCGTGGCTGCTGCGCAAATTGCCATCTCAGACTGCGAATGCGCTTATCTCGTGGATTACGAAAGTCCCACTCCATGATTACGGGTGTACGCTGAAAGCGTATAGGCGTGAAGTGATCAAAGATGTCGTGCTTTATGGTGAGATGCACCGCTTCATCCCGGCGTACGCGTCATGGTACGGCGCGCGCGTAACTGAAATTCCGGTAGCGTACCACCAAAGAAAGTTTGGTAAGAGTAACTATGGAATTTCGCGAACGTTTCGCGTGCTACTCGATCTGCTCGTAATCAAGTTCGTCGACAAGTATCGCGATAAGCCAATACACTTCTTCGGAGGGTTTGGGTTTATTTCGGTATTTATAAGTTTCTTGGTTATAGTGCTTGCGATCATGCTTCGCTTGTTCATTGGTGTGTCGCTCGTGCAGACACCGCTCCCACTCCTCTCTGGTCTCCTCTTCGTGATGGGTGTGAACTTTATTTTACTTGGTGTAGTCGCGGAGATGCTCGTTCGTCAGCAGTATGAGAGTGGTGCGCGCGCTCCCTACAAGATCAAGTCTTCAGTAAACATTTCGAATTAGTATGTGTGGTATCGCGGGGTTCGTGGGGCGTGGCGACAGGGCAGACCTCGACGCTATGCTTTCCAAAATTCAACACCGAGGACCAGACGGGGTTGGGACGTATTTTGATAATGGTGTCGCGCTCGGTCATGCAAGACTCGCAATCATCGATCCAGATGCACGCTCGCTTCAGCCAATGAGTAGTGCTGATGGACGCTACGTCATCGTGTTCAACGGTGAGATTTATAACTATAAAGAGCTGAAGCGCGACTTGCGTGCGTACCCATACCGAACAGAAAGTGATACTGAAGTTATACTCGCACTCGTGTCGCTTTTTGGAGTTGAGGGTATACGACGACTCGGAGGGATGTATGCGCTTGCATTATATGATACTCGTGAGCACGAATTATTTTTTGCGCGTGATCGGTTTGGACAAAAGCCGCTCTTTATTGCGCCGCGCGCGGACGGATGCGTGTTTGGGTCTGAGCTCGGCGCAGTACTTGCACATCCATCAGTAGTCCCCGAGGTGGATGAAGAGGCACTCGCACGCTACTTTACGTACAGTGCTGTTCCGGCTCCGCACTCACTTATCAGTGGAGTTTTCAAAGCAATGCCCGGTACGGTGTATCGGTATAAGAAAGGGGTTGTAAGTAAGGTGTATACTACTGAGCACGAACTCAAACCGTTTAATGGTTCTATTGATACTGCCCAGGCGACGCTCGATACGCTCCTCACTAAGTCAATTCACTCAACGCTTATATCAGACGTACCACTCGGTGTGTTCCTCTCAGGAGGAGTAGACTCAAGTACCATTGCATACTATGCGTCTAAAGCTCGGCCGGGGATTAAAACTTTCTCAATTGGGTTTGACGATCCGTCATATGACGAGTCTGGTGTCGCGCGCGAAACAGCAAAGCACTTGGGGACTGAGCATTTTGAACACACAGTGCGTGGAGATGAATTGATCAGGTCAATCCCTGCGGTGATCGAATCATTGAGCGAACCGCTTGCCGACCAGTCATTCATTCCGATGCATGCACTCTCTCTGTTCGCGCGCGAGCACGTGAAGGTCGCATTAGGTGGTGATGGCGCTGACGAGCTGTTCATGGGGTATCCTACATTTTATGCAGACGATATTGCGAAATATTACTCGATGCTCCCGCAGCGGCTGCAGCAGGCTGCAGCCGCTGCTGCGAAAATACTACCCAATCAAAGCGGGTACATGAATCTCAAGTTCTTGGCTGAAAGGTTCGTCCGCAGTGCAGGGGAGGCAAGTGTTCCGCGCCGTCATGCGCGGTGGCTCGCCCCACTTTCGGAACAAGACGAGCGTGCGCTTTACGAAAAGGGCGACACTATGGCATACGCCACAGAGCTCTACGCTGGACTGAAAGGCTCAGACTCTTCACGCGTGAGGCAGCTCTATGCTGAGATGTACCTGACGACTCAAGTGCTCGTCAAGAGCGATATCGCAAGCATGGCGCATGGACTTGAGGTGCGTGCCCCATTCCTCGAGTCACCGCTCGCCAACTTTGCATTTTCACTTCCCGAATCGTTCATTCGAAAAGGAAAGACAGGGAAGAAAATACTTCGTGACCTGATGGCGCCTCGTTTGCCACACTACGCTGCGCGTGGCAAAAAGCACGGCTTTGGAGTTCCCATGGCCACTTGGCTCCGCGGTCCACTGCGCAGTCAATTAGACACACTGAATCAGACGCCACACTGTAACCATGAGTTCGTGAAGCAATTAGTCGATGAGCACTTAGCTGGTCGCGACCACTCGCGCATACTGTGGGCACTCATTGTGTATGTGAACTGGTATAATCGAGTGATTACGTAGTATGCGCGAATACTTCAAACGTTGGCCCTGGCTCTACTACACCATCGTGGATGTATTTGGGCCTATTTATTTCGGCGGCGTGTCCCCAAAGCGGTTCATCGATACCTACTATGATGGTGGGAGGAGCTTGAACCTAGGAGCAGGGGCACGACTACTAGACGCGCGTCTCGAACATATAGACGCGCACCCATACCCCGTCGTCTCGCTCGTTGCTGACATCACGAATATCCCGATTGAGTCATCGTCCGTGTCACTCATTGTTTGCGACAATGTACTCGAGCATGTTGTTGATCCTATTAAGGCTCTCAATGAAATTCATCGTTTACTCAAGCAAGGCGGGGTTGGGTACCTCGCGGTGCCATTCCTGTACCCGTTTCATTCATCACCAGACGACTATCAGCGCTGGACCAAGAAAGGGTTGTTACATTACTGTAGAGATTTTGAAATAGTTGAGTGTGGCGTGCGGTCCGGGCCTTTTTCAGTGTTGACAGTGTACCTTGTATACATGAGTGCTCTTTTACTCTCATTCGGCAGTAAGCGGCTGTACGATTTCTTGATTAATGCATTTATATTTGTGTACTTCCCGATCAAGTACTTAGATTTCTTTGCGAACAAGCTTCCGTTTACTGATGACCTTGCGGCAGATTTTTTCATAATCATTAAAAAGAAATAGTATGGATACGAGTGCACTCAATGACGTGATGCATCAAGGAAGCGGCCACTGGTGGTACCGTGTCCGGCGGGGGATGGTTCGTGACTTGATCCGTACGCATGCGCCCAGTGCTCGGACTGTGCTCGACGTCGGGTGTGCGTCTGGCGATACGATATTTTCCCTCAAAGATATCTACGATGTAACCGGAGTTGAAATATCAGACGAAGCAATCAAGCTGGCTCATGCCCGAGGACTCAACATAGTTAAGTCGTCATTGCCAGCGATACCGTTTCCTGACAGCTCCTTTGATGTGGTGCTTATGCTCGACGTGCTTGAGCACCTTAAGGATGACGACGCTGCGCTGGCTGAGGTGCGTCGAGTTTTAAAACCGGGCGGGGTAAGTATCATATTCGTCCCGGCGTTCATGTTCTTGTGGAGCATCACTGACGTGCTCAGTCACCATGAACGCAGGTATACGCGCGGCCCACTACTCGAGCGCATACGTCGCGCAGAGTTAGTAGTCGCCCGGTCATCGTATTTCAATACATTTTTATTTCCCGCTATCGCTGGCGTGCGCTTGGTGATGAGGGCATTTGGTATGCCCATGAAGACTGAAATGGGGAAAACATCGCCCACTGTCAATGCTGTACTCTATGGCGTGTTCATGGTAGAGTCACTGATCGGCAGGTTCATCTCGTATCCATTTGGAGTTTCAATTTATGCAGTTTCTAAAAAATCTAAGTAATCACCGGTATGCAGTTGCGCTCGCTGCACTCATTGCTGCGCTCGCAGTACTTCCGTATCTTATTGCACCAATTGAACTTGGTTCGGCGTATCGAGGCATTCCTTTTTTCTTTCAAGACTCTGAAGACACCTACTTAGCTCGTATTCAGGAAATAGCTGACGGCAATTACTTCATCGCGTCCCCATTTTACTTCGAGTATAAGTCTCCCGAAATTTCAGTCATGATGCCGTACGGAGAGTGGTTATATGCGCCACTTATTCTTCTTGGTGTGTCGCCAGCAGCTGTTGCTCTTGGTTATAAGTTTTTGATCCCATTTTTAATATTTCTTCTTGCGTATGTGTTAGTGGTTCGTATCAGAAATGACGACACCGCGACAACACGCGCTGCAGGACTACTCGCAGCGACACTCGTCACGCAGGGAATTGAGTATATTCATCCTTCGTTCGTGTATCATGCAATTGCCCAGCCGTTCACGTACCCACTCCTTTCAATTTGGACGCGATTAGTAAACCCAGGTACAGGCATGGTACTTCTCCTCGTATTCCTTAACCTGCTGCTTACCTTAGTTCGTAAGCCTACAGTCCGCATGGCGGCTGTATCCGGGGTTGTTGTTGGTGTGCAGATAGGATACATATTCACCTTCCTTTACAGTGGAGTGGTGCTCGGTGTCGTCACGGCTGCATCACTGTTGGCGCGGAAGGTACGTGTTGCATACGTTGCAGTTTCAGTTGGAATTATTGCGCTCGTGTTTAATGCGCAGTATTTGTGGGAGCATATTGGTGCAACTGACCCCGAGGCTGTAGCAAGTGGCGTTAAGAACGGACTTATCGTGACGCGCCTATATATGCTGAATAAGTGGGCGCTTGCAGTTTCGATGCTGCTTGCACTTTCTTTATTCATTCCGTACTCCCTGAAAGAATTGCGTACTCGCCTTCGTGAAGAGTGGTTCGTGGCAAGTGCAGTGATGCTCGTTGCGTCGTTAGTTGCATTTAACATACAGTTGGTTTTGGGCAAGACTGTGTGGCCACAGCACTTCGTTCAATTCACTATTCCGGTTGGGTGGATTGTTATTTCTCTCATCGCCTGTGCGATTGCAATACGGATTAAACTTGAGAAAGTGTTTGAGTGGGCAGTGTATGTTTTTATTTTCTTGAGCCTCGTGTTTACTTCATGGACAATAGGGAGCATCTTTACGGTTTTCCCAACGTTTGAGGTGCAGCAGCGCGCAGCTCCTATATTTGAATGGTTACGCGCCAATGCAGGTGATTCGTGTGTTGTGTTGTCGATCGAAAGGCCACAGTTCGTGAATAGGCTCTTGCCGGCGCACACCCAGTGTGACCCGTACATGTCTTCGTATATCTACATGACTCCTCATGATCGAATACTGCACGGATTCTACTTGGATATGAAGTTGCGTGGAGTTACGCCGGAAAATGCTGATGAGTACATGACGGTGCACGCAGACGACGTTCGCGAGTATTTTTCTGAAAATTGGGGAGAGATATTTAACCATCAGGCAGACACGTGGCTCAAAACTGTGTACCCACTTGAAGAGTCGCGAGCACGTCTTGAGTCCAAAAGACTCGAAATCCTAGCGGGGTATGAGGCATTCTTCAAGCATGATCTCTACGCTCAGGTGAGGGAGTATAGGGTGGACTACATAACCGTAGACACGTCCAAGTACCAGCTTCCTACCGAGCTTAAAGACCGAGTTAAGCGACTCCAAGTGTTTGATGGGATTGAGCTCTACGAACTGAAATAGTGTACTATGCTGGTATGTTCGGGTACATTTTGATCGGCGTCGCAGCGACACTCAACGCGTGTGCGAGCGTGCTCTTGAAGCAGGGTGCACTAAGCGGTATCGATTTAAACTTCAATCGCGGGGTGCTAGAGCTGTTGTGGGGGAATAGGTATTTCCTGTCCGGGCTACTCTTCTTCGCGTGCAATGTTATTTTTTATTTCCTTGCACTCCGTTTACTTCCGTTAACCACGGCGTATCCGGTTATGATTGCACTTAGTTTCATGCTCATTGGTGCGCTTTCCTATGCACTGTTTTCTGAGCAGGTGAGCGCGCTTGCCGCAGCTGGCTATGTTTTAATTCTTATTGGAATATTGTTTGTTGTTTATGGAGCGAAGCAGTAATTCTTTCTTTGCCGATATTAGTCTGCCGGATGAGAAGGTAGTTTACTTAGACGTTGATGGTACGCTCGTTGCGGATGGAGCTCACCAGCTCAGTGCGCATGTTTCAGAGAAGCTTAAGCAACTTGTTGCAGGCAGGGACGTGTACTTAGTTTCAAATAATCCCCGAGGACGACTCGAGTCGCTTGCAGAGCAATTTGGCATACATATTATTCAAACTGGTTTTAAAAAGCCAGACCGGCGCGCCCTCGGGGGCGCGCCGGCAACTGCCCCCGCTGGTGTTATTGGAGACAAGTGGGCCACGGACGGGTTGTTTG
>JACCDG010537726.1_pt1 | contig 16572 bp, 17 predicted proteins | sample 7442471 | NCBI WGS metagenome assembly JACCDG01 (sample SAMN15323444, study PRJNA562643) | freshwater metagenome | isolation source: river surface water | place: USA:Blue River Watershed | collected 2017-08-17 | reverse complement strand
TCGTCGGACGCGTTCGGGATGCAGGCGCTCGTCTACGAGTCGCGGATCGGCCAGGGTGGGCCAGGTGGGCGGCGGTTCAAGAGGGAGAGACGCGGCTCTCCGATGGCTGTCTGACGCATCGCCAAGCATGGCAACATCGCCGCGTTCAACCATTGGGAGCGCCGCTTGTGGGTATCTCTATCGATCTTGGCCGGGCTGCTTTCCACCGCCAGCACGGCGACATCCTGGCGATCTACACGTGGGTCAATGATGAACGGGCGCTGGTGCTCTTGCCGGCGCATCGGCCGAAGAGCCCGGCCTGGTTCGTGGTCTGCGAGTCGGCAGCGTGGCGGTACGATGATCCAGCTTACCTCGCGCATAAGGCGCGGGTCGCCGCCCAAGCGCTCGGCATGGACGAGACGACGAGCACGTGGCTCCGAATCGCCACGATCATCATAGAGGGCCTGCCGGACCTGATCCGGATGCGGTCCGCGCCGGACCCCGACGTGCTGCCGGCGACGGCCGGCGAGATCAAGCTGTCCATCGACGGGGAGCATGTCACGTCGGAAGAGATCAAGGTCGAAAGGGCGGTCGCCGAGTATGCCTGAACTCGATGTGCGATCCATCCGCGGCCAGGCTCCGGGAGACCGCCTGTCGGATGAGATCGATCAGCAGCGGGAAGAATCCGAGCCGCAGCAGCACCCGCTCGACAGCGACCAGATGCGGCGCGAGCTCCGCCAGTTGCTTGAGTGGTGGTACCTCGAACGCGAGAAGCAGTCTGCGAACCGGCTCGAAATGGCGATCGACGTCGACTTCTACGACAACTATCAGTGGGCGAGCGACGACGCCGAAGCGGTCACGGATCGCGGCCAGATGCCCCTCGTCTACAACGAGGTCGCGCCGGCCGTCGACTGGCTGATCGGGACAGAGCGCCGCACCCGGGCCGATTGGAAGGTTCTGCCGCGCACCGAGGACGACGTCAGCGGCGCGGATGTCAAGACCAAGTTCCTGAAGTACGTCTCGGATGTCAACCGGGTTCCGTTCGTGCGTTCGCGAGCCTTTGCGGATGCGCTCAAAGCCGGGGTGGGCTGGGTCGATGACGGTGTGCAGGACGACCCGACGAAGGAGGTTCTGTACTCGAAGTACGAGGACTGGCGCAACGTCCTGTGGGACTCGGCCGGCTACGAACTGGACCTGTCCGATGCGCGATACGTCTTCCGCTGGAGATGGGTTGATGAGGACATCGCTCTGGCGATGTTCCCGGGTCGCGAGGCGGCGGTTCGTGCCGCTGTCGATGATGTGGGCGCCTACGATGGCGAGCAGGACGACGAGGACATGTGGTACCTCGGCGACCCGGTTCGAGAAAGCCGCAGCGGAGTCATCCGGACCTCGGGCGTTTCTGTCAGCCTGGAGGCGCGGCGACGGCGGGTGAAGTTGATCGAGTGCCAGTACCGCAAGCCGACTCAGGTTCACGTCGTCACCGATGGTCCGTGGCGCGGGACGATCATCCCTGATTTCGATGGGCAGGAAAGCATCTCGGCCGTTCCGCGCCTGATGATGCGGACGCATTTCGCGGTCTTCACCGAGGCGGCGATACTGGCGTGGTCGCCATCGAAGCTCCGGCACAACAGCTTCACATTGACGCCGATCTGGTGTTACCGGCGAGGCCGTGACCGGCTGCCCTATGGGGTGATCCGCCGGGTGCGCGACATTCAGGCCGACATCAACAAGCGAGCATCGAAAGCGCTCTGGCTGAGCAATACCAACCAGATCGTTGCCGACGAGGGCGCGGTGGCCGATTGGGACGAGGCGCGTGAAGAGGCCAGCAGGCCCGATGGCGTGATCGTCAAGCGCGCCGGCAAGGACTTCCAAATGGTGCGCGACTACCAGGGCGCGTCGGCTCAAGTCGAGATGATGACGCTCAGCGCACAGAGCGTGCAGAAGGCCATCGGAGTCAACAACGAGAATCTCGGGCGGGCGACCAACGCGGTGAGCGGGGCCGCCATCGAGGCACGTCAGAACCAGGGAGCGGTCGGGACGACCGAGCCGTTCGACAACCTGCGTCTGGCGATCCAGGTGCAGGGCGAGAAACAGCTGTCGCTGGCCGAGCAGTTCGTCTCCGAGGAGCGCGCGGTTCGCATCACCGGAGAGTACGGGAAGATCGACTGGCTGCGCATCAACGAGCCTGTGTTGCAGGCAGATGGCACGTGGCGCTACCTGAACGACATCACGGCAAGCCGCGCGGACTTCGTCGTCAGCGAACAGGACTACGCCGGCACACTGCGGCAAGTGATGGCCGAATCGCTCAATCAGCTGGCTCAGAAGCTGCCGCCGGAATCGGCGCTGCGCGTGATGACGATCGGCCTGCAGTTCAGCGATCTACCGAACAAGGATGAGATCGTGGCCGCGTTGCGCCGCGAGACGGGCGAGCGCGATCCGAACAAACCCATGACGCCGGAGGACGAGCAGGCCGAGGCGGCGCGTGCCGAGGCCATGCAGATGCAACGGGATCAAGCGCTGCTCGCCCTTGAAGAGCAGCGGGCGCGGGTGCGCGAGATCAACGCCAAGGCGGCCAAGATGGAAGCGGATGCCGCTGCGTCCGGGAACGCTGGCGCAGCCGACGCAGCCATGGACGCCAGGCGACAGGCGGCAGACGACCTGGACAGCACGGCGGAGGAGCTGCGAAGACTGCAGGCAGAACTGGCCGACCGAAGCAGCAGCGAGCGGACCCAGCTCGAGAAGGCGCGGATTCAGGCCGATGCGGCCGTTCGCATGAAGGAGATCGAGGTCGCCAGCAGGGAACGCATGGCGGCGGTCGCCGCGCGCCTCGAGCCAACGAAGCAGAAAGGAGAATGAGCACATGGCCAAGGCCAACAAGGTAAAGATCGCCGAAGACGAGGAATGGCGCGTCGATAGCGACCTGCGGACGCTCATGGACGCGGAGAAGATTCGGCGCGATCCGAAACGACTGGCGAAAGCGAAGGCGCTGGCGAAGGCGCGAATGCTGGAAGCCGCAGCCGTGGCCAGCGCAGAGAGCGCTGACGACTAACCCACCACAGACGAGGATAGCCACATGGAATTCAGTTTGGACGAGCACCATGCCGCAACGCTGTCGGACGAAGAGCTCGCGGCGATTCGAGGCGAAGACCTGAGCGACGAAGAGCGGGATCTCTTGCAGTCGGTGGCGGGCGACGGCGATGACGGCGACGATGATGACGAAGGCGAGCACGCAGACGATGCCGACGAAGACGACGACGACGATGCAGGAGACAGCGACGACGAGCCTTCCAAGGCATCCGAAACGGACGCCGAACCGCCCGCCGCGCCGCAGGCCGAGTCCAGTAGTCAGTCCGATGTGCGCTATCAAGCGGCAACGCTGCCGGCCGATTTCCAAGAGCAGATTTCGGCGACGCATGATGCACAGCGCGACCTTCTGCAGAGGTTCCAGGATGGCGAGCTCGACGCGAGCGAGTACGTCGCCGAACTGAGCAAGATCACGGAGCAGCGTGACGCGCTGATGGCCGCCAAGATCAAGGCGGAGATCTCGCAGGAGATGGCCGAGCAGGCCAGCGACCGCGAGTGGCAGCAGGCTGTCCATCGCTTCATCGCTCGGGTGGCTGAAGACGAGCAGGTCGACTATCGCACGGACGCCGCGCGGGCGAGAGACCTCGACACGTTCGTCAAGGTTCTCGCCAACGATCCCGAGAACGCGCAACAGAGCAGCGAGTGGTTCCTGCAAGAGGCGCACAAGTTGGTCAATGCGCGCCGTGGCGTCGTGACCGCCAAGAAGGACGACCCGTCGCCGCCGAAGGAGCGGCCGGCGCCGAGGAAGCCCGATCTCAAGGCCGTTCCGAAGACCCTCGCCCATGTGCCCGGATCGGACGGCCCCGGGGATGTCAGCGACGAGTTCGGGAATGTCGATGCGCTTGAAGGGTTGGATCTCGAGGTGGCGATCGCCAGGATGACCCCGGCGCAGCGGGATAAGTACGCCCGTGCCGGATAGCGACGGACGGTCGACGCTGACGGTCGACGTGGCCGTCGGCGATCAGCTCGTTATCGGCGAGAGCGTCGTGGTCGAGCTGCTCCAGAAATCGGGCCGCAACGCCAGGCTGCGGCTCGTGGCGCCGCGCGAGGTTGAGATTCGACGCGCGCCTTTACCGGCATCACCAAGCATGGCAAGGTAGCCGTCACATAGCAAGTGCGGCAGTGGCGCGCAGGAGTGCTCCATGGATGCGATGAACATCGTTACAGGAGCCCCTATCAATGGCGCGAACCATCGTCGGCGTCAACGACGCCAAAGCAGTCAAGCGGTATTCCGGCCTGTTGGCCTATGATGAGTCCCAGAAGTCCTATTTCGGGCAGCGCTTCGTCGGTCGTGGCGCCGAAGCCGAGGTGCCGATCCAGCTGCTCACCGAGTTGGAGTCGGATGCAGGCGAACAGATCACCTACGATCTGCTGGCCGAGCTGAAGATGGCGCCCGTCGAGGGTGACGACATCCTCGAGGGCAAGGAGGAGGCGCAGAAGTTCTACACCGACTCCATCTACATCGATCAGGCGCGCTGCGGCGTGAACACCGGCGGCCGCATGACCCGCAAGCGGACGCTGCACAACCTGCGCGAGAAGGCTCGTCGGCAGCAGAGTAGCTGGTGGGCTCGCCTCAAGGACGAACTGCGGTTCATCTATCTGTCCGGCGCGCGCGGCATCAACGCCAACTTCATCCTGCCGCTGGGTTACACGGGGCGCGCGAACAACTCCCTCGTCGCACCGGACACCAATCACATCCTGTACGGCAACGATGCGACTGCCAAGAACAACGTCGACTCGAACGACAAGTTCGACCTGCGGCTCGTCGATCGGGCGAAGACCAAGGCGGACAGCCAGGGCGGCGGGGCAACGGACATCCCGGTCCTGCAGCCGTGCAAGATCGACGGCGAGGAAGTGTTCGTCTGCGTCATGCACACGTTCCAGGAGGACGACCTCCGTTCCAACACCAGCACCGGGCAGTGGCTGGACATCCAGAAGGCGATCGCCGCGTCGGAGGGCCGGAAGTCGCCGATGGTCAAGGGTTCGCTGGGCATGTATCGCGGGTGCATCCTGCACAGCCATCGCAACGTGATCCGGTTCAACGACTACGGCGCCGGCGCCAACGTCGAGGCGGCCCGCGGGTTGTTCCTGGGAGCACAAGCGCTCGTCGAGGCCTACGGATCGCCAGGCACCGGTCTGCGCTTCGACTGGCACGAGGAAGTGCGCGACAACGGCAACCAGGTCGTGATTTCGTCGAACTGCACCTGGGGCACGAAGAAGGTTTCGTTCACAACCGCCGCAGGCGCGCAGGACTTCGGCGCGTTCGCTCTGGACACGGCTGCGGCGAGCCGGTAACTGCGAGGACTTGAGACATGGCATTCACCAACAAAAACGATTTCATCACCGGGCGCCGCCCGGTTGCAACGCCGGCCGGCTCCGAGGTCTTGGCGGTGCGATTCACTCTGTCCATGGCGACCGGGGATCTGGCCCTGAACACGATCGGCCAGATCGGCATTCTGCCGGCCGGATGCATCCCGCTCGAGGTGCGTGTCGACGGCACGGACATGGACTCGGGCGCCGGTGCCGCCGTGTTCCAAGTGGGCATCTGGGACGGTTCCAGCGCGAACCTCTCGAGCGCGGCGGCCGACGGCGGCGGCGCGTGGGGCGACACCGGAACGGCCGTGGCCACGGCCTTCGACAAGCTGTTGACGCGCACGCTCAACAACATGGCGTCCGTCAGCAAGGCCGATGCCGACCGCAAACTGGGGGTCAAGGTCACGACGGCCCCGAGCACGGCTGTCGCCGGGACGCTCGGCGTGACCCTGTTCTACGAGGCGGACTGATACCCGGCTCCTCGACGCCTGAACAGGAGCAAACGACAGGGGCGGCGCAATCGCCCCTGTTTTTTGGAGGACAGACATGCTGCTTCGCACCACCATTCCGCCGCGCCGAGACGGCACGGTCATCGCGACCGTTGGCGATCGCCGCCACACGTTCTCGGCCGGATATGGGTGCGACGTGCTGTGGTGCGACGTTCCGGATGATGATGCAGCAGTACTCGCGGCCTTGCCGGCAGGCGTTTTTGTCGCCGAGGACGGCGGCGACGATCCGGCCGAGCCCGCTGCTCGAGCGACTCCAAAACGCCGTGGACGGCCTCCAAAGGCGCAGGTGTGACGCTTTCCGATTTGATCGACCGCTGCCGCCACGGGTCCGGTGACATCGGCCAGCCGCCGTTTTGGTCCAACAGTCAGTGGGCTGATGCGCTGAACGAGGCTGAAACTGAGGCATGTATCAGGGCCAAACTGATCGAGGACGACGAGATCATCGCTGGAGCGGTATCCGGCGATCCGTTTGTCACCATTCCTGATCGCGCGTTCTCCGTCCGCCAGGTGTCCATTGACGGCGCACCGCTCGAACTCTTGGCTCGCGTCGATTTCCTGGGCCGGCGGCACGGTGATTTGGCCAGCGCAACAGGTACTCCGACCGAGTGCTGCCGGATCGGCAACAGGCTGAGGCTGTACCCCGCCCCTGACGCTGACGCTGACGTGACGATCGTCGCATTCTGCACCCCGAAGGACGAGATGCTGTTGTCTGACACCGATTCTGTCGAGCCAGAGATTCCGGCAAGGATCCACGTCAAGCTCATTGATTGGGCTCTTTCTCAGTTCTACTCGACGCCGGACGCTGACTATTTCAATCAGCAGAAGGCCGACAGGTACGAGGCGAGATTCGAGGTTGAGTTTGGCCCGCGTCCCGTTGAGACAGAGATGAAGCGGTCGGCGCTTCGGGCTCGCCGGGATGCAAAAGGCAATTTTGTTTGAGACAGGAAGGCAATAGACATGGGGCAATACGAAAACTCTCTTGGAATAGATCGTCCAGTGATTGCCAGGGTTGTTACCGAAGATCAGCGCGCTGTACAGCGCGGCCAAGAGCCTGGCGGGGTCATACTTCAACGACAGGGCCATACTCTGGCGCAGAGCATTGCGGCAGAAGGGGTGCTCTACCAGTCCGGCATGCCGTGGTGGATTCCGAATGGTGATGGCGGCGCCAACGGCCTGAGCTTTACCGGTACTCGCGGGGTTTTCACGCTGAGTGCGGAAGCCCCAATGGCGAGCGCTTTCAACGTTTTGGCTTCCGGTTGCTACTGCTACCTACCTGCTGGATCAGGTGGACTTGCTACTGGCGGCTGGTACTGGTGCAAGATGACAGACGGCACCAACGGGGAAGTGTTCGCAGAAACCTATTCTGGAACCGGGCAGCCGGCGTTTGTTTCGTCGCCGACTTCTTTTACAGGTTTGACGACTGGCAGGATTACGCAGGTAACGTCAGAAATCTTCGGACCATCTTTCACGATGCCAGGCGGCAGCTCGGGGCCGAATGGAGTTACGTCTTTTTTGTTGAAATGGTTGACATCTAGTACAGCAGGAAATAAGGCTATTAGGTGTCGTGCTGGAAACGCTGTTTTTTTCCATGTCTCGCTGACGAATACGCTCAATAATCAAATTGTCAAAGTATCCAGGATAAACATGGGTGTGGAAAATAGACAGGTTGGAAACCGGACAAACTCAGCTTCATCGGCATGGGATGGCGGCAGCACTTCGACTACCTATTCAGGGGATGTCACGACGCTAAATACGGCTGTCGATCAAACAGTCTCGTTTTCTGGACAACTTCCCGCAAACACCGACTCGATTATCATCGTGCCGATGCAATTCACTGTGCAGTACGGAGGTTTGATGACATGGCAATCATAAAATTCTCAAATACGGTTGCCGGAAAAGCGCAAGCCGAGGCAATTCCTGATCCGAAGCACATTGCTTATGGAGCTCGTATCACGGTCTTCACTGGCGCTGATATGCCTCCGGCAGAAGCGGTCGCGGACCCGTCGTCAATCGTTCTGACCACACGGCAACTCATGCAGGGGGCTGACGCGATCGCGGACCCGTCGTCAATCGTTCTGACCACACGGCAACTCATGCAGGGGGCTGACGCGATCGCTCGTGCTCGACTGCAGGCCATCGAGGGTTACATCCGTGGCATTGTCGGTGTTGATGCGAAAGAAGTAGCCGATCAAATCGCTCCGACCGGAACATACGCGCAGATCAAATTCTGGAAGTGGGACAATAAGACCATTCGGCGCACTGATCCTGAAGTCAACGCGATGCGAGTTGCGCTCGGATGGAATGCCGCTCTGATGGACAGCATTTTCGTCGCCGGCAGCGGGATGGACCCGTAACAACAGCCATTTCAACGCACAGTCAATCGAAAGGATAAAACCATGTCTTTGATGTACTTCCAAACAGAAGCCGAAGCCCGCGCCGCAGTCACCGCTGACGGTGGCGACCCGCAATACAACGTCTGCTGGGTCTTCTCTCCGCCGAATCCGAAGTCGTGGATGGCCCGTCTCGGATCGGATCGCGAGTATCCGCCGCCGGTAGAGCTGACGCAGCGTCAGATCACCGCCCGCCTGACGCAGCAAGAGAAAGAGTCCATTGCCGCCGCGTGGGTGGCCGGCAACTCGGTTCTTGCGCAGTGCCTCGTTCTCGCTCCGACCGATAGCGACCCGTCGTTCCTCGCAGAACAGGCGTCTGCGGCAATCACGCAACTCGAAGTTGACGCTGTTCTGCCGGTTGGCGCCGCCGCTCGGATTCTGGCGTAATCAGTCATGACGACGCTGGCGCTCAAGGCCGGAGAAACGCATTCCGAGGTCGTCAGGTGGGAATCTGATGTCGTCGCATACAAGGCAATCACCAGCGTTGCCAACTCTGCTCCGGCATCAGTCACAGCGCCTGGACATGGCCTGAAAACTGGCTGGCGCGCTGCCGTCGAGGCTGTCAGAGGTCCGTCATACATCAACGCCAAGAACAGCCCTCCGCGCTCGTCCGATTACTACAGCGTCACGAGTACAGGGACGGATACGCTGACGCTGGATGGCGTCAACACAATCGGGATGCCGTCCTATGTCAGCGGCGGAGCGTTGCGGTATTTCGTTCCAAAGAGCCTCGCAACAGCAACCGCGAAAATGGACATCGTTGATCGCTGGACACCGATTGCTCGCGGAATCTCGCGCCCGCATCTCGAAGACGAGGCATACGCCGAAGGCGACATCGTTCATGTTGTTCCGGGAACGCACTACGTCTGCACCACAGCAGGAACATCAGACGTTTCGCGTCCTGCTGATCTGCTCGCCGGAGACGGCACGGTGACGTGGGCAGCCAAAACAGACTTCACAGGAACGACGGTGTATGTGAGTCTCAGCAACACCAGCGGCATCACTCTGAACGACACGGAGCACACGATCACGTGGACGGTCTCGGCATCCGATTTGTCTGGTGAGTATTGGACCACCGCAGTCGCTCAACTGGAGGTCACGGTATCGGGTGTTGTGTCTCGCGTGGCCGAATACGCCATTACGGTGGACCATGAGACAACTCGGTAACGGCGAGATGCGCTGCGCCCGCATCGCCGCGCACTGGTTCATCTGCTCCACAGCCATTTCCTCGAGGGAAGGCTGATGATGGAGCCGGTTGTTATTTCAGGCTGGCCAGCGGGGATGGACAACATCCACGCCGACCACGAGCTCGACGCGAAAACGCTCCGCCGGGCGGTCAACGCCGACGTGCTCGACTCGGGCAAGCTCGCCCGCCTGGCTGACGCCGCCTCCGCGACAGAAGACTGGCCTGGGCTGCAGGACGAGGCGCAGTAATGGCCGTCGATAGCCTCTGGTCGAGTCGCACGCTGTTCATGCCAATGGACGGCCCGGACTCGACAACCGACGGGATTGTCGACGTCAAGCAGCATGCTGTGACGTTGGTCGGCAACACGCAACTGAAGACTGCGCAGAGCATCACAGGCGGGTCGTCTTGCTACTTCGACGGATCTGGAGACAGGATCACGTTCAGCGCTTCCGCCGATTGGGACATGAGCGGCGGCAATTTCTGCATCGAGTTTTGTATCCGGGCGGATGCTCTGCCGACATCTGGGCAGTTCTATCGTCCGTTTCTGTTCGGTACCAATGGATCAACAGCAGGGCTGCAGGTCTACATCCTGGATACCGGCGCGATTGGTTGTTCGACGCCGGTCGGAGGCAGCACCGCCGTTCTGTCGTCCGCAGGAGCAATTGCCGCAAACACGTGGGCACGGATTGAGATTTCATGCTCTTCCGGTTCGGCGAGAATATTCAAGGATGGGGCGCTCATCGCCGGCCCAACAACGATTACCGCTCCGGTCAGCAGTTCGTCAAACACGTTGGCGATTGGGTATGACACCGGAGCTGGCGCGCAATTTGCCGGGTACATCGACCGAATCCGCGTTGGTCGGGCCGCAGGAAACACGGCAGCCTTCACGTCGGACGACAACCCATTCCCCCGCCCGACCCTCTCCGGCGTCGTGCTCAATGCGTCTGCGGCGCCCGTCGAGAAGACCATCCTTGTTGTCGACCGCTCAAGTCAGCGCATGCTTGGCGGCACAACTTCATCGCCATCCACCGGCGCGTACCTGTTCTACCCGCCGGACTTCGGGGAGTGTGAGGTCAAGCGCCTTGATGAAGTGTGCGACCCGCCGACGCACGAGGCGGTGTTCAGCCTGGATTGCCGCGGGAAGCCGGGCGGGTTGATTCACACAGATCATTTTGGCACGCTGGTTTCTTGGTTCGGAAGCTCCAAGATCGACACGGATGGCCAGTCAGTCCGGCTGACAAGATCAAACCTCGACAGGATTGAGGCGACACCGCCAAACATCAGGCTCGGGACGCACGATTTCTCGATCGACTTGGAGTTCCTGCCGGTGAGCGCAGGCGGAACGAACGCATACGCGCGGCTGTTGGCGATTGGGCCGAACGACGTGGATGGGTCGCTGTACATCATCAAGAACAACAACGACAACCCGATGACGTTCCGGTTCGAGACCTATTCTGGCGGCTCGTATCAGACCATCCTTGATTATGTGGCAACCACCGTCAGCGACGCCTGGCACAAGCTCCAGCTACGGCGCACGAACGGCGTCCTGTCGGCATACGTCGACGGTGTCCTGTACGCCACCAAGGCATGCACCGTCGATTTCACAGGAACAACCATCGCGGTCGGCGGCAGGGTCAACGGACATGAGAACTTCGACTGCAACATCCGCGCCGTGCGCGTCAGCAAAGGCCCGCTCCGCGGCGCAACAACAATCCCGTCCGCAACTCTGCTGAAGATGCCAACAGACGGCGGTTCCGGCGAAAACGCCTTGATCTATGACCGGGTGATTCCGGGGTAAGGAGTACCACAATGGCTGTAGCACACTTCTCGCGGGCGCTTTCGACCACCTTCGCTAACGGCGTCAAGACGGCTGTCGACGGCGGCTCAAGCGGCGGCACGATCAAGTTCTACACTGGTTCGATGCCTGCTGATACGACGGTCGGAATTACGTCGCAGACGCTTCTCGGCACATGCGCGTGCTCAGACCCGTGCGGCACGGAATCTGGCGGCACGCTGACCTTCAGCGCGATCACGCAGGACTCCAGCGCGGATGCATCGGGCACGGCAACGTGGGTGCGGATTCAGGATAGCTCCGGCACGGTGGTTTGCGACCTCGATGTGTCCGTCGTCGGCGGCAGCGGGTACGTCCAGATGGTCACGACCACGGTCACGGCCGGCGCTCCTATCGCGTTCACGACCTTCACGATCGCCCTTCCGTAACTGGCGGTGAGCAGTGGCCTATTCCGTCCCTTCTTACGATGATGTCGACTTCAGCGGCACGGGCGTTGCGCCGTATGTGCCGCGCTTCGATCAGGTCAATTTCCTCGACGGAACGGCGACAGGAGCGTATTCCGGCCTGGCCGTCGAACCGGCTGTCACTTCGCTTGCAGGGACTCACCGCGCATCTGCTGCGGCAGCAATCCAGCCGGCCATCACTTCGCTGGCCACCGTGCAGGTGGCGACGTGCGCAGCGGCGATTGCTCCGGCCATCACGGCGCAGGCTTGGAAGACGTTTTTTGCCTCCGCCGCAGCTTCAGTTCGGCCGGTCATCACGTCTTCTGCTGCTGCCGGCACATCATCTGCCGCCGCCGTTGTTCCAGCGATCGTCATCGTCGGCAGGGCTACGCCTGTACGGGTGGCGCAGGCAGCCGTTGTCGTTCAGCCATTCGCCATCACGGCGCTCGCCGGGCATCCTTCGCTGTCGGCGCGCGCATCTGTACGGTGTCAGCCGGTCATCGCTGCGTCCGCAGCCGCAGGGGTCGCCGCATCTGCCGCGGTGTATGCGCATCCGGTCTGCGCAGGCAGGACGGCGCGAGACATCCGGTCTGCCAGTAGCGGGGCGGTTATCTCGATCTCCTGCTCGGCCAGTGCACAGTCCGGGATCGGAACAAAGCACCGTGCATCAGCCCGCGTGATCGTGCGCCCGGCGATTGCCGCTGCAGCGTAACAAGGAGCATCGCATGGCACTGAAACTCGCAACACTCGGTCCTTGGACCAAAGGCATCAACAACGGTGTCGCCGCGTGGCGCATTCCTGGAGGCGACAGCAATAACCCCGGCGATGCCTGCCGCGATGCCTTGAACGTCGATTTCACGGCAGACGGCCGCGTCGTGCGCCGTCGCGGGTACTCGCAGACCATCGCAATGGACAACGCGCACTCGCTGCGCACGATCGGCGGTAAGACGTTCATCTGCCAGAACGGGGAACTCGGCGTCATCACAGCCATCGCGCCGCTGACCATCACGACGCTTCGCACCGGGCTATCGAACGACCGCATCAGCTACGATGAACGAGGCGGCGAGGTCTGGTGGTCGAATGGCACGGCATCCGGGCGGTGCAGTTCAAGCAACACGGATCACCCGTGGTGCGTGCCACGCCCGGCTGCGATTCCGCTGATCATCTCTGGCGTCGGGACATTGTTCGCCGGCGACTACAGGGTTGCGCTGACCTACTCGATGACGGACGGAGAGGAGTCTCCGGCTTCGGCCATCTACAGCTTCTCGCTGGCCGCTGCCGGGTCGCTGATCGTCACCCTGCCTTCTGCGCCATCAGGCGTGACCCACGTCAACGTCTATGTCTCGGAGCCGAACGGAGAGCAGCTTCAGCGCTACTCGACAGCCGTTGCGGCGACAGCGAGCGTAACCATCACAGCGCCGCCAACGGGCCGCAGGCTGCGCAATCGTGCCTTCCTGTCACCGATGCCTGCCGGAACCGCTATCGCCTTCCACGGCGGCCGGCTGCTGTCCCTGAGCGGCGAGTATCTGTACTGCTCGGAGCCCTACGACTACGGGGTCTATGATCCTGCTGTCGGATACATCAACCTTGGCGCTGCAGGGTCCGTTCTTGTCTCCGTCGAATCCGGCTTCTTCGTCGCCGCTGACCGGACGTGGTTCTACGCCGGGGCGGACGCGGCTGCTGTATCGCCCGTCGAGCGGTTCGCCTTCGGCGCCGCCGCTGGCACCGAGTTCAAACATCCGTGGGGCCGCGACTACTCCGCTGGCTGGTACAGCGACGATGGTGTGGTCATCGGGTATGGCGACGGGTCCGCGAAACTGCTGCAGGCAGACGCCGGGTTCATCGCGCCAACCGCGCCGACCGGGGCAACGTGGGTGCGCGAAGTCGACGGGCAGTCACACGTGGTCGTCAGCCTGGGCGACACGGCAGCCTACCCGGCCAAAGTGGCGGACGACTTCACGACGGCGAGGATGCGCTACAACGACGACGCCACGACGATGAGCGTGAACCTGGCCACCGGGGCCACGGCGCGCTACGGCGACTGGCACATGACCGGCTTCGCGACGATTGACGGCCACGAGTACGGATGCAACACGGCCGGCATGCATCTTCTGGAGGGCGACGACGACGCCGGAGTGCCGATACAAGCCGTGCTCGATGTCGGAATCATCGGCATGGAGTCGCCGCAACTGAAGTCGCCGACCGAGGTGTACGTCACTGGCAAGTCGTCGGCAGCCCTGGTTGTCGTCGTTTCTCTGCCGGATGGGACAGCCTACGAATACCCGGCGCGCAATTTCGGCACGGATCAGGTCACGACGCGGCGGCACGACGGCATGCGCGGGTTGATCAACGTGCGCCAGGCGTGGTTCGATGTCGTCATCCGCAACGACGATGGGTGCAGCATGGACATCCTGCTTGCCAACGTGAATGTGAATCACTCGGACCGCCGCATCTGATGCGCAAGCCGTTTGACGACATCTTCCTGCAGGACGTTTTCTCGCTACCAGTGCGGGACGGCGTGGACCCGGGCGGCGCGCTTGAGCGGACAATGCTTTCCCGTGCTGGCGGTGCGGCGGGAATCGTGCGCGTCGAGGAGGTCGACATCGACGGCACGGTCACGCAGCTCCACACGCGCGGCGGGTTTCCGGTCTTCGAGACTGAGCGCAGGGCTGTCTCCGCAACCCCCGTCCTGCTGCGCGGGTTCGTCGCTCGCGCGGTGCCTGGCGGACGGGCGGTGCTGTTCAACCCGTACACGCTGGCAATCCTGAACCCGAATTACTCGCCAGCCAAGAACACCTATTCCGTGCAGGACTTCGCGACGACATGGAACGTGCCGGCCGGCGACACGACGGACTGGTACGACGTGCTGCTGTTCGACGGATCGACCATCAAGGTCAACGCCAAAGCCATGCCGTCGCTCGGGATCACGGCGAACCATGCGTTTCCGGCAATTCCGTACTGCATCAACCGAAACGACGCATCGGACCAGTACGGCAATGCGGAACGAAACCAGACCGAGAAGCGGGTTTTCGCTGTCGGCCGCGCAGATGTGAAGGCATGGGGCGGGGCCGGCGCTACGGAGACGCTGACGCCGACCGATCCGCGCACCGAGGACCGCTGCCTGACGATTGGGCAGCGTGTGGATTACGCGACAGACAAGGCTTGGCTCGGGCAACTGTACTACCCGGCTACGGGATGGGACGGGACAGGAGAGTGGTACTTCACCGGGGCGGCAGTCACGATGCTGCTGACGGCTCCGTATTTGAGCAAGGTGGCGAGCAATGCGAATGTGGCGATGTCGCCGCCGACGCTGGTCAGCGCCGGGACATCGAGCGGGTCGATCTCTACCGATGTGACGCTGCCTGATACGCCTGTTGGCATGACTGGCGTTGCGGAGCTTCGTCAAGATACGCCGTATGACGGAGGCAGGGGGGCTACCGTCGTTGTGTGGGGTTTTGACACGCAGATTTCCCGACCATTGCAGGGCGAGCGATCAGGAAGCTACTCCAGGCTGACCTACACCGGGTCGCAGTCATCGACGGAGACGCAGGCCGGCGTTGCGCTGGACTACTCCGGGACGAACACGAAGTATTGGGACGCGCGGTCAGAGCATTACACGATCAAGGCTCAATCTGTTCCGATGGCAGACGCGCCGACCAGCACCTACACCTACATGGGCATGGGTGCGACAACAACCGACATCTTCTACGCCGTGCCGCCTGGGGACATTCATCCGCGGCGCAACAAAACGCAGCGGTATGTAAGTGGCGGCGGCGCGTATCCAAATTTGTATCACTCCCGCGACTACGAAGTCCAGACCGCCGCTTTCTCTGTCTCAACTCCGCTTTTCGATCTGGTTTCGGTGTCGATCTACAGAGAATCGTCGTCGGGGCAGCTTGTTGAGTTGTCGCCGAACATGACGTACTACCCGCCGTACTTCGGGCCGTACTACTACCACACTGTAGGAATGGGATCTGCCGGCCGTGTCGAACTGGACTACAACTACAACCCTGGGAACGACACGTTCCCGGTTGGCGACACGTACAAGCAAAACCCTTCTCCGCCGCCGAATCAACTGCCGGCCGTCATCGCCGAGGTAGAGGCGCTGCGTACAGCGATGCGCGACGCCCACATGGCTGCTATCTACTACGACGACGAAAGCAGCGGTGGATACACCGAGCGACCGTATGGGGGAGGGGCGTTCTACCACGCAAGCGTCAATCCGTCAGTCGATCTTCTGTCGCAGACGATCGGGTGGTCAACCAAAGACTTCATCCTGCACGACACCACCAACGGCGTCTACATCTCGATCGACGCCACCTTCTCCGGCATCGACACCGCGGCAACGCTGACCGTCACGCTGACCGTGCAGACGCGCTACCACACCAACACGGTCGCGGTGGCGCAGCGCAACTACACATACACCGAATTGCTGCCCGAGACTGAAATCGGCACGACCGGCAAGTACGCTGTGCCATCGCCGCAGATCCGGGCGATCTTCGCTCCGTTGTACCAAGAGCAGGGGTCATTCAAGGGCGCGCACTACGTCACCGAGGAAGAAGAAAACAACGGGGCCGCAGCGTTTCATGGCTTCGACTTCCTGCTGTACCTGCGGTCCTACGGCGACCTTGGGACGCTGAATGCCGACAACGAATCTGGAACGGCGGTCTATTTCGTGCCGTGCAACCTGCTGGAAATGCTCTACGCGATCGTGTTCAGTCAGGAGTACGGTGTCGGCACGACACGCTACCCTGTGACCTACACGGCACGATTCAACGACCTCATGGGCACGCTGTTCGCTGATCCGGTCCGCGTCAGCATCCGGGACGGGGTATCCTCGCTATGGACAAACGCATTCGGCGCGGACTTCGCCGCC
>JACCDG010657380.1_pt1 | contig 16584 bp, 24 predicted proteins | sample 7442471 | NCBI WGS metagenome assembly JACCDG01 (sample SAMN15323444, study PRJNA562643) | freshwater metagenome | isolation source: river surface water | place: USA:Blue River Watershed | collected 2017-08-17 | reverse complement strand
GTAAAGTCAAGATTCAACGAGATGCCCTGCGTGCCGACAACATCCGCCCGCAGAACGAAGTTGTGATGCCGCTGCGGGAGCGGGTGCGCGTGCTGGAGGGTGCGCTAGACGAAGTGCTCGCATTTCAATCGGCACCAAAGCAGCCGACCATCCACGATTGGGGTCGATGGAGGCGCATACGCGCCGCACTGGAGAAGCCGTGAGCACCCATCTTGACCTAGACGACGTGTGCGCCGGACACCCACTTGCGCAACGAGAGCTTGCTGCACTTCGGGCAGAGATAGCTGCGCTGCGGGATTTTGTTGAGCATGTGCGGCGCAACGGAAGCACGCACCTAGCGAACATGGCGGTTGCTGTGCTGGCCGCACGGAAGGGGGAGGCATGACCACATGGCACAAAGGCCCGCCGCCAAGCTGCGGATGGTGGCCGTGCAGAGGCGGGCAACGCATTGTCCTACGCTGGTGGGATGGGCAGCGGTGGAGCTTGGCCGCCGACCAGTGGCAGGGCGCATTGGTCGCCGCATGGTGCGCAGCACGTCCGGAGGCCGACTACATGCAGCCCCACATCGAGTGGACCGAGCGGCCAGACTGGTGGCCGGAGAGGAGTAGGACGTGAGCGACTTCGGGCAGATCCAGGCGCTGACGGAGGAACGCGATGCACTGCGAAAGGAAGTCGAACGCTTGAAAACCGTCCCGATGAAGTACCGGCGCATGGTCTTCAACGCGCAATTGCAGGAAGAAAACAAGGCACTGTGGGAGCGCGTGGAGACGCTGGAGAAGGCGCTACAGACGCTGTTAATAGAGCGCGACGGCCACTACAGCACTGCAGCCGCATGGGAAGCCGCCCGCGCCGCCATGAAGGAAGCACGTGAGAGTCCTTGAGACACGCACCACGCCGGAGGGCTTCAAGCGCCGGCGGTATCGGTCCGCCAGCGGCTTGCGCTTTTCCACGATCGAAGTTCCCATGGAGTTGTGGGAGCAGGTCAATGGGCAAGGACGCAACCGCGACCGTGCGGCGGCCGTGCTACGCAAGCAGACGCAGCGATCGAAGCAGCTGCAGGCCAGACACCTGGTCCGCGCCGGGCGCAGCCGACGCAGCGTTGCCAAGCTGTTGGGTGTGGCTGAGAGTACAGTACGCAGATGGGTTTCAACACAGGAAGGAGAGCAGCATGCAAGACAGCAATCTGACTGACGCGGAGCTGGTTCACGCAGTCGACAACGACCCCGAGGCTACTCCTCGGGAGCGCGAGCTGGCGGAGCGACTGAACAAGTTCTTGGAGGAACGCCGTGGCAAACTTTGAAACCTGGAAGTTCGACTCCCTTGTCAAGTTCGCGCGCGAAGCGCAAGCGCGGATCAAGGAGCTGGAGGAAACGCTGGCCGAGTGCGACAAGGACCGCAAGGACTTGTTGGTGGAGCTGCGGAAAATGATTCTGAAGGAGGGGCGAGATGGTTGAGGAACCCCTACCGTGCCCGTTTTGCGGCGAAGAACCCAACGAGCAAGAAATAGACGGCCCTTACGCGGAGCAGAAGATGACAAGGTTTTTCTGCGATTGGGGCATGGGACACGCTGTTTTCATTGGCGGTGCCACACGCTCCGAAGCCATCGCCGCGTGGAACACGCGCACCGAAGTGAAAGCATGACCCCTGAAGCCAAGACCAAGAAACGCGTTCGTGCGATCCTCGATGCCGCCGGCGTCTACCACTTCAACCCGTTCGGAGGTGGATACGGCCGCGCGGGGATCCCTGACATCGTGGCATGTGCCAACGGGTTCTTCCTGGCCATCGAGTGCAAGGCCGGCAAGGGGAAGACCACTGCGCTGCAGGACCGTGAGCTGGAGAACATCCGGGCTGCGGGCGGCGTGACGCTGGTGCTCTACGACACCGAAGAGGACACGCTGCGATTGCAGATGACACTGCGGACGCTGATGGATTTGCGGGTGAAGACATGACCTGGCGGAAGACGAAAGCGATGCGCGCAGCGTTCTTGGAGCACACCCGCCTGCGTGTGGGGACCGTACCCAAGCTACCCAAGCAATGGAAGCATTGGTGTGCGCGGCTGCACCTGCGCCCCGACGGGGGGTCGCGCCGCAAGGGCCTGCGCTCTTGGGTGAGGCTTATCGGCGCCGGGCGGCGCTGGCGCGTGCTGTATCCGCCGTTGTGGCTGCAGGTGTCGTGCGAGCACCTGGGCTTCGACCGCTGGGCCAACAGTACGGCAAAGACGTACGCCCTGCCAACAACTTACACGGAGTTTTGCCTGCGGGTGAAATTTACGAATCATGACACCTGAACTGCAGATGCGCTTCGACGCGCTGGAAGTCGATCAACAGGAGACGTTGCTGCCCATGCTGGCCGATCTGTTGTCGACGGTCGAGAACAAGGGCGCGGCGATGCTGCTGGCGGACCCCAAGGCCGATGGACGCGCAGCCATGCTGTCTGTCGGAGACGTGCACTACGTGCAACAACTGCTGCAGAACGGCGCCGAGGCGTACGCATCGGTGTTCGAGCGGCAACTCAGTGGAGTGATGAAGCAGTGACGCCCGGCCAACACCGCCGCGCGCAGCTCACCTGGCCCGTACCCAAGGTCGGAGATCGCGTGCGCCTGACAGATCAAGGGCTTGAGATTTGCTTTGGCAGCAAGTTCGGGCTGTCACACATGAAGTCCAAGGTCATGCGCGTGGTCGAGGTGGGGACCGAGTCCTTGACATCCCCCGAAGAAACAATCCCGGTCGATGTGGACGACCCTGACATCGGGATGCTTTTGACAGATAATTGGTGCTTTGAAATTGTCAAGGACTGAACATGACCCAACCCTACAAACGCATTCTCACCATCGACTACGAGACCCGGTGGTCATCCAAGCCCACGTCCTGGAGTCCGGAGGAGGCGTACACGCTCTCCAAGCTGACCACCGAGGAGTACATCCGCGACCCGCGCTTCAAAGCCTTCGGTGCGTGCATCCACGAGCTGGGGTCAGGCGGCAAGGCGCAGTGGTACCGTCACGACGAGTTGCCTCGCATCCTGGCAACCTACGACTGGTCCACCACCGCGGTGCTGGCGCACAACGCGCAGTTCGACGTTGCCATCCTGTCGTTCATCTATGGCATCAAGCCGTGCTTCATCTTCGACAGCCTGTCGATGGGGCGCGCGCTACGTGGCGTTGAGGTCGGCAACTCCCTGGCCAAGCTGGCGGAAGCGTTCGGCCTGCCGCCCAAGGGCAAGGCGGTGCACAGCACGGACGGCATGGAGGAGATCCCCTGGGAAGTCGAGATGGAGCTTGCCGCCTACTGTGCACACGACGTGTACCTGTGCGAGGAAATCTTCAGCAAGCTGCTGCTGGGCATCACACCTGAAGGCACGGTCGGCACGCCCTACCCGAAGTCTGAACTCCGGCTCATCTCCATGACGATCAAGATGTTCACCGAGCCGATGCTGGTGCTGGACGCTGACATGTTGCAGAAGGCCAAGAGCGAGGACGAGAACAAGCTGTTCAGCCTGCTGTGCCAGGCGGACGTGGACGAGGCGGACCTGGCGTCCAATGACAAGTTCGCGGAGCTACTCGCGCAGCACGGCGTGGCCGCACCCATGAAGACCAGCAAGCAGACGGGCCAACCGGCGCTCGCCCTGGCCAAGACCGACGCGCTGTTCCAGGCGCTGCTCAACGGCGACAACGAGGATGTGGCCCTGCTGTGTCAGGCACGCCTGCGCGTGAAGTCCACCGGGGAACGCACCCGGGCCCAGCGCTTCATCGGTATCGCGTCGCGCGGCGCGTTGCCAGTCCCCCTGAACTACTACGGCGCGGGCACCGGCCGGTACGCAGCCGGCGGCAAGATCAACCTGCAGAACCTCAAACGCGGGTCGTACCTGCGCAAGGCCATCATGGCGCCGGAGGGCTATCAGGTGATCGCGGGTGACCTGTCCCAGATCGAGCCACGTGTGCTGGCGTGGCTGTCGGACTACGACGAGCTGTTGAACATCTTTCGGGCAGGCGGGGACCCGTATGCCACGTTCGGTGCGCAGATGTTCAGCATTCCGGGTTTGACCAAGGAGAGCCACCCGCTGCTGCGGCAGTCAGCGAAGTCAGGCATGCTGGGCGCTGGGTACCAGCTCGGCTGGGCGTCGTTCGCTGGCCAGCTGCTGGTTGGGTTCCTGGGTGCACCTCCCCAGCGGTACACGATGGCCGACGCCAAGCAGCTGGGCGTGACCAAGGCGGATGTCACGAACTTCCTCGACAATGACGAGCACATGCGCAAGATGGCGGAGATCCCGCACACCTGCACGGAGCAGGAGCTGTTGGTGCATTGCCTGGCGGCCAAGGCCATCATCGACAAGTACCGCACGGCTGCCGCGCCCATTGTGCAGTTCTGGGAATTGCTGGGCCACCTGATCACCTATAGCCTCATTGCCGGCAACGTGTACCAGCACAAGTGCCTGACGTTCAAGAAAGGCGAGATCGTGCTTGCCAACGGCATGTCGTTGTTGTATCCTGACATTCAAATTGAGCAGACGAAGAAGGGCCCGCAGTATCACTATGCTGCGGGCGCGAAGCGCGTCAAGCTGTACCCGGGGAAGGTTTGCAACAACGTAACGCAGGGCACTGCGCGCATCGTCATGACCGACGGCATGCTGCGGGTCGACAAGCGCTTCCCTGTGAAGGGTACGGTGCACGACGAGCTGCTGGCGATCTGCCCCGACGCCGAGGTGAAGGAGGGCGTGAAATGGGTGAAGGCAGAGATGATCAAGGTCCCGAAGTGGATGCCAGGGATTCCGCTCAACGCGGACGTGGGTGCCGCCCGACGTTACGGGGAGGCGAAGAAATGAAGGAGCAACAAGATGATGATCCCGTATAGCTTCCGACTAGGTCGGAAAGCCTACGACATACGCAGCGTACCGCTACTAACACACGCGCGTGTCGGGGAAGTGCACTTTGCGCCAGGCGTGGTGGAGCTCGCCTGGACGGGCCGGGGCGGCAAGCCGCGCAGCCACGAGCAACGCTGCGAAACCTTTTGGCATGAGGTCACGCACGCCATCCTGCACGACATGGAGCACCCGCTATGGAAGAACGAGCAGTTCGTGACCCAGTTCAGCAAGCGCCTGAACCAGGTTGTGCAGACAGCGAAGCTGGCGTGATACACGGACCCGCCGCCGGCATCCCAGAGTACCTGCTGGCGCTGGAGCTGCTGATCGTGCGGGGATGCGGCATCGACTACTGCGACGGCACGAGACTCGGTCAGATGGAGGCGTACATAATCCGGTACACCAAACCAGCGGGCGGAGGCAGGCGAACGCGCATGCTGTGCCCCGACGCCCGCGGCGCCAAGCAAGCGCTGGAGCTGCTGGAGGAGCTGAACGCTCCGTGGGACATGTACGACGCGTTCGCTGCGAAATTCGCAGCGAGCCCGAAGCAGTACATCGAAGAAACATTCGACGACATCTACGCAGACATAGCTGCGCGAAGATACATGGAGGAAACGAAATGACCGACACATCCACCTGGGCCACCATCAAGTGGTCACACTCGGGTTTGAAGGACTTCGAAACGTGTTCAAGGCGCTACCACGAGGTCAAGGTGCTGAAGAAGTACCCGCGCCAGGAGACCGAGCAGACCATCTACGGGACGCAGCTGCACGAACAAGCCGAACTCCATGTGCGTGACAAGCGCCCGCTGGATCCAGGCTTCGCGTTCCTGCAGCCTGTGCTCGACGCGTTGGGGCGCATCCCAGGCCGACCGTACACCGAGTACGAGATGGCGCTGACCTTGGACCTGAACGTCTGTGGCTTCCACGACCCGCGCTACTGGGTGCGCGGGATCGCCGACCTGATCATCGTGGACGACGACAACCTGACAGCCCACTGCTTCGATTACAAAGGTCTCCCACTGGATACCGAGATACCAGTACCCGGTGGGTACAAGTTGATGCGTGATTTGGGGGTGGGGGACGTCGTTTTCGGGCGTGACGGACAGCCATGCAACGTGATGTTCAAGTCGCAGGTACACAACAAACCGTGCCTTGAACTTGTGTTCGATGACGGCGGGAAGATAACGTGTGACGAAGACCACAAGTGGGCGTTGGCGGACGGACGCGTGGCTGAAGCACGCACGCTGGTTGTTGGCGACCATGTACCCTTGTGCGCACCCGTGCAGCAGTGGGTGACGCCTCTTTTGATTGATCCCTATGTACTAGGTGTGTGGCTGGCGGACGGCAAACACACGTCTGGGGAGATAACCAAGCCCGACGCTTTTATCTGGGAGGAGATCGAGCGGCGTGGGTATGCGCTCGGGAAACCGAGCCGGGGCGATAGATGCCGCGCGCAGACGGTGCTGGGATTACTGCCTAGCTTAAAGCAGTTGGGTGTGCACGGCAACAAACACATACCGGACGCGTACATGCACGCAGGCGCCGCGCAGCGCCTGGACTTGCTGCGGGGAATCATGGATGGTGACGGGTATGCAAACCCTTTACGTCAGCAGGCTGTACTGAACACAACCGATGCCGCGTTTGCGACGCAGGTCGCAGAGCTGGTAGCTTCGCTGGGGGAACGTCCGTATGTCGCCAAAACAACTGCTGTCGGATTCGGAAAAGAAACACCTGCGTACCCGGTGTCCTGGCGACCGGTAGCGGCGATACCGTTTCTGCTGCCGCGCAAGGCGGAGGTGTTTGAGGGGTTGGCTACAGGCCGGTCTACGAAGCGGCGTATTCGCAGCATCTCCCGGGTTCCAACGGTACCCACGCAGTGCATCGGGGTTGACTCCTCCGACAACACGTATCTGTGTACGCGGCGCTATCTGGTGACGCATAACTCCGGCAGTAACAAGTACCCAGACACCGACCAGCTAACGCTGATGTCGTTGATGATCTTCAAGCACTTCCCCCACGTGCGCCAGGTCAAGTCCGGGTTGCTGTTCGTGCTGAAGAACACCGTGACCAGGCACCGCGTGATGCGGGACCAGGAAGAGAAGTTGTGGTGGCGCTACCGCGAGCGAGTTGGTAGGATTGGTGTGGCGGACGCCACCGGTGTGTGGAATCCGACGAAGTCGGGTTTGTGCAGATTTTGCCAAGTCCATACCTGCGAGTTCAACCCAAATCACTGAGAGGTGCAACATGCCGAAATCCACACCAGGCAAACTTGCCTACATGAAGGAATACAACAAGCGCCCCGAGCGCAAGGAAGCGGGGGTCGAGCTGCGCCGAGCGCGCAGGCAGGCAATTCGAGACGGGGAGGTAAAGATCGGTGATGGCAAAGACTTGGCGCACAAGAAGGCGTTCGATAACGGCGGCCATGCGAAGCCTGACAACCTGGTTGTTCAGCCGGCGTCCAAGAACCGCGGCTGGCGCAAGTCGTCAGGCTACAAGGTCCCCAACGCCAAGTGATGTCTCCCGACCCGGTACCGCTGTCAACGTACGTCGATCTATGGATCGTACGTAACGGACACGACTGGGTGACGGTGACGGAGGAGATGTTGATAGACGGCGAGAGCGTGCTCGCGCAACTGACACGCGTCCTGGCCAAGGCTGACCTGCTGGACTACCACTACATGTCCGACAGGATGGAGTACAGAGCAAAGATAAAAGAAGGAGTATGAAGATGGCAATCACAAAGGACAGTTCTATCAAGGCGCTGCCGGGGTGGGACGAGCGCAGTGTTAAAGAGTCGTACACGCCCCTTGCACGGATGCTGGAAGAGGAGCAGCGCTTTGCCCAGGAATACAAGCGCAAGTCAGCTCGTGGCGAGTACGACCTACTCCAGAAACGCAGAGCGGAAGAAGCGCGGCAGGCTGCTGAACTGCGGATGCCGCACAACGTGTGCACCGTGTCCACGGCGGTTGAGCTGTGGATCGTGCAGTTCGGCGACGGATGGGTGCGCAAGAGCGACATTGCCGAGATCGTGGATCCTGGCAACATGAACTGGACGCGTCTTGCGCGGCGCCTGTACGAGGCGCGACGCATGGAAGACCAGAACGAGCACTGGAGGGTCATCACATGAACAGCTTGTTCGCGAGTTTGTTCGGGTCGCCAAATACCTCAACGGCGGCGGATACCACGGGCCTGACCGCTGCATCGCAGCTGCAACAGGAAACGCTGGAGCAGAAGCTCGAGTTGTACGAGAAGATCGCGGCCCAGCAAGCGATTGAGGATGTACAGCGGGGACGGATGAACAACCGGTACCGATTCGGTATGCAGGCCGACAACGCCCTGTCCCACAAATACACCATGACCGCGCAGCAGATGCTGGAGTGGCAGAAGGCACAGCTCGAAGCGCAGGAGGCTAAGGCTTCGGAGGAAAGGCGCCGTGCCAAGGAGGAGCTGGAGATGCCGCACAACGCGTGCAGCGTGTCGGTTGCCGTGGACCTGTGGATCGTGCAGTTCGGCGACGGATGGGTGTACATCGGCGACGTCCCCGAGACCGCGGGCGCGGGAGAGATGCACTGGCGCAATCTCGGTAACCGCCTAGCCGGCGTGAACCGTATGGAAGCGCGCAACAACCACTGGAGGATCGTGACATGAGCACGAATGCAATTCGCCAGGCCGACGGTTCGGTTATTAACGTGGATGACTTGACACCGGGCGGGTACTACATTACGGACCCCACCGGGGCCCTAGTACGCGTCGGGACCACATCGGGACCGCACAGTTTCCCTGGCAGTATCACAAGCCCGTTCACAAGAACTAAACCACCACCGCCCGACCCCAACACCATGCCAGAGCTGTCCATGACACTGGAGATGGCGCACGGCATGTGGGCCGCGAAGTGGGGCTGGGACTGGATCCCAGGGACGACTTTGCAGGATGCGGACGGACTCAACTGGTACCGCCTCGCACACCGGCTGATGCGCATGTCGCTGATCGAAAACTATCCGGACACGGATGCGTACAAACTGGTACCGAAGACATGGACGTAGACCTCGACACTGCGCGTGACCTGTGGGCTGCGAAGTACGGATACGAGTGGCAGACGCTCACGTACGTGAACGGTCCACCCGAGGTTGACATCGACGATTCGTTCTGGTCGGTCGTCATGTACAAACTGATCGACACGTCGTGCATGGACGTCAATTACTCCAGTGGGACACTAAGGCTCAAAGAATGGAAATAATCGAGAACAAGGCTGTCCGGTTCCGGACGCGCACACCCGGCAAGTACGCCGTCATCCCCAAGCACATCATCACGCCTGTCCCGGGCGGCCACGAGGTCACGGTCTACTGGGGCCTGGATGAGATGCGCGTGCTCAAGAACCTGGGCGTCAAGGACGTACCGTCCCCCATCAAACGCAAGTACGAGTGGCCCGGACGGTACAAGCCGATGGAGCATCAGAAGACGACCGCGGGCTTCACCACGCTGCATCGGCGCGGCTTCATCTTCAACGATCCCGGCACCGCCAAGACGATCAGCGTGTTGTGGGCGATGGACTACCTGATGAAGATCGGCGAGGTGCGCCGCTGTCTGGTGATCTGCCCGATGTCGATCATGCAGTCGGCGTGGATGGGGGACATCAACAACTCCGTGATCCACCGCAGCGCGATCGTAGCCCACCACGACAAGGCCGCGCGGCGCATCGAGATGATCCAGGGTGACTACGAGATCGTCATCATCAACTACGACGGTGTGCACCTGGTCGCCGACGAGATCAACGCCAACGGCAAGTTCGACATGATCATCGTGGACGAGGCCAACTGCTACGGGCTACCCACCACGCGCCGGTGGAAGGCGCTGGCCAAGATCATTCGCCCGGACACGTTCCTGTGGATGATGACGGGCACCCCCGCTGCGCAGTCACCGCTCAATGCGTTCGGCATGGCCAAGCTGGTGAACCCGACCGCAGTGCCAAACTACATCACGGCCTGGCGCGACAAGGTGATGCTGAAGATTTCGACGTTCAAGTGGGTGCCGAAGCCTGACGCAAAGGACACGGTGTTCAAAGTGCTGCAGCCCGCCATCCGCTTCACGAAGGCGCAGTGCCTGGACTTGCCGCCCGTACTGAAGACCACGCGCGAAGTCGACATGACTCCGCAGCAGTGGAAATACTACAAGTTGATCAAGGACAACATGCTGGCACACGCGGCCGGCGAAGTCATCAGCGCGGTGAATAAGGCCGCTGTGGTGAACAAGCTGTTGCAGATCAGCTGCGGCGCCGTGTACACCGAAGACAAGGAGGTGGTGGAGTTCGATGCCACGCCCCGCATGAACCTGCTGCTGGAGATCTTGCAGGAGACCGAGCGTAAGGTGATCATCTTCGCGCTGTTCCGCTCCAGCATCGACATCATCGTGCAGTTTCTGGAGAAGAACGGGCACACGGTTGGCGTCATCCACGGGGACGTCACCCCTACGCGTCGAGGGGATTTGATCAACCGCTTCCAGCATACGCCCGATCCGCGCGTTCTGGTGATGCAACCCCAGGCTACGGCACACGGTATCACGTTGACGGCCGCCGATACGGTGGTATTCTTCGGACCTCTCATGTCCGTCGAACAGTACACTCAAGCGATCGCCCGGGCCGACCGCAAGGGACAGACCGGCGACAAGGTTACCGTGGTGCACATCCAGAGCAGCCCGATCGAGAAGAAGATGTTTCAGGCAATGGACGGCCGCGTCACCGACCACGCACTACTGACGCAGATGTTCGACGCAGAGATGGAGGTGTGAAAATATTTTTGTGCAGTTCTTGACAACGCCGGATTCCGGTGTAGGATACCCAACACAACAGAAGGAGCGAACGATGAGTGAACAAGCAACCGATAGCGCGCTGACCTTGGACCGCCTGGCAAAGGTGTACCTCAAGATGCGCGGCCGCCTTGGCGAGATCACCAAGGCCTACGAGTCCGAAGCCGAAGACCTCAAGGCGAAGCAGCACGAGGTGGCGCTGGCGATGAAGGACATCATGCAGGCGACGGGCCAGAAGTCGGCGAAAACCGATCACGGCACGATCATCCTGTCGACCAAGACGCGGTACGTGGCACAGGACTGGGACGCGATGAAGCGTTTCATCATCGACCACGACGCCGTCGATCTGCTGGAGAAGCGCATTGCGCAGAAAGCGATGAGCGAGTTTCTGAACGACAACCCGGGCCAAATCCCGCCAGGGCTCAACACCCTCACCGAAGTGGACGTTTCTGTCCGCAAGTCAACCTGAAGCAAAGGAAGCAACCATGAGCAATGCAATCACGACCTTTAACCCCGGCGCGATGCGCCCCGCCTACGCCAAGCAAGGCGAGCTGTCTGCGATCGCCAAGGCCTTGGCCGGCGGCGGCGCTTCCGGCAAACGTCTGTCCATCAAGGGCTGCGTGTTCCGCCTGATGGTGGACGGCAAGGAGGTCACCTCGATCGAGGAGCGCTACCTGGACGTGGTCATCGTCAACGCTGCACCCAAGGTGCACCGCACGTTCTACGCCGGCACGTACGTCGAAGGCCAGGCCGCGCAGCCCCCGACTTGCTGGTCGGCTGACGGCAACGCGCCGGATCCGACCGTGAAGAACAAGCAGGGCGCGACCTGCGCAACCTGCCCACAGAACGTGGCCGGCTCGGGCCAGGGTGACTCCCGTGCGTGCCGTTTCGGGCAGCAGGTTGCCATCGTGTTGGCCAACGACATGGAAGGCGATGTGATGCAGCTGTCGCTGCCCGCCGCGTCGATCTTCGGCAAGGCCGAGGGCGAGAACCGCCCGCTGCAGGACTACGTCCGGTACATGTTGGCGCAGGGCATCGACGTGACGCAGCTGATCACGCGCATGAAGTTCGACACCACGGTGGCCACGCCGAAGCTGTTCTTCAAGCCCATGCGCTGGCTGTCGGAGGAGGAGTTCGAGATCTGCCAGAAGCAAGGCACCTCGCCGGACGCGATCAAGGCCATCACCATGACCGTGTCGCAGATGGACGGTGTGCAGCCCGCTCCGGCTGCCGCAGCCCCCGCTGCCTTCGCTGCTCCCGCTGCCACCAAGCCCGCACCTGCACCGGCGCCCGCTCCCGCGGCCGATGAAGAACCGCCTGCACCGCCCCCGAAGGCACGCAAGCCCCGCGCTGCTGCCGCAGCTGCCCCGGCATCCCTGCCACCCGAGCCGGAAGCAGAACCCGAGCCGACTGTGCGCCAGGCCGCTCCTGCTGCCGCCGCGCGCGTGCCGGCAACGAGCACGTTGATGGACACGCTCAACGCCTGGGACGACGAGTAAGCCCTATGCCGTACTTTCAGAAAACGAAAGACGGCGTACGCGCGCGCAAGGCCGCCAACGCACCCCTCGGGGTGCGGCTGGCCAAGCTGGCTGTCAAGTTCGATTTCTCGGTCATCGAGATCGCGAAGAAGACTGGCGCATCCCGTACCACCGTCTACAGCTGGTTCTCGGGCAAGGGCGTCACCAACGCGTACAAGGCCGCAGTAACCAACCTCATCGCAGAGCTCAAGCAACGCTGATCGGGAGTCCCGCATGGAGCCGCTCGTGTTTCTATCGGCGGTGCTCCCGTCTTCCGGCAAGCTCTGCGTTGCCGTCATTGACGACACCTCCAAGCAGCAGTTCTTCGTGGACAACCACGAGGAGCTGCAGCGCGCGTCTGAACTCCAGGACATGGTCGGGCGCACCACATACATGGCATTGGCGTCTTTCGATGATGCCAAGAGCCGCAAGGCTGAGCACGCACTGTTCATGCGCAGCTTCTTCCTTGACCTTGACTGCGGTCAGGGGAAGATGTACCCAAGCAAGAAGGACGCGGTCATTGCCCTGGACACGTTCCTGAACAGCAGTGGGTTGGCCGCACTGGGGCAGCCGTGGCTCGTTGATTCCGGCGGCGGGATCCACGTGTACTGGCCACTGGACAAAGATGTCCCTGTCGCCGCGTGGAAGACCGTGGCGGAACGCCTCAAGAAGACCGCGCACGCGCTGCACTTCAAGATCGACAACACCGTCACCGCCGACGCCGCCCGGGTGTTGCGCATGCCCGGCACGCACAACCGCAAGTACGGTCCCGACCGTCTGGTGACGCTGCGCCAGATGGGCAGCGTGTTCAACCTGACATCCTTTGCGGATCAGCTCACGCCCGTCACCTCCGCCACCAGTGTGTCGTCTGCGCCGGGTCGCGCGCTGCAGCTGGTTCTGCCGGGCACACCTCTGCAGAAAGCCCCGAGCCAGACTGCGTTGGCGCTGGCGTCCAACACGCTGACGTACTTCAAGAACATCATGGTCCGCACCGCAGCCGGCGATGGGTGTGCGCAGCTGGACTACTACGTGAACAACGCCACGCAGGACGGGCTGGAGCCTTTGTGGCGCGGGTTGTTGTCGATCGCCAAGCCATGTGTCGACGGCGTCAAGGCGGCGACGATTCTGAGCAAGATGCATCCGTACGATCTGAACCGGATGCACACCAAGCTGTCCGAGATCCGCGGGCCCTACCCCTGCGTGAAGCTGGACTCCGAGAACCCCGGCGTGTGCAGCGGGTGCAAGCACTGGGGGCGCATCACCAACCCCCTGGCCCTTGGACGGGAACTCCAGCTTGTCGACGAGGCGCAGGAAGTGGCGTACGAGTCGGGCGACGGTGCCGCGCCCTACACCGTACAGCGCCCCAAGCCGCCGAACGGCTTCACCTACGGCCGCAACGGTGGCGTGTTCTACCAGAAGACCGAGGTCGACAAGTCCGGAGAAACTTCTACACGGGAGATCATGCTGCTCCCGTTCGACTTCTTCATGCTCGACATGCTTGTCGAAGACGGTGTGTACGTCACACGCTTCATGGCCATCAAGCAGGGCGCGCGCCAAATCGTCGTGGTCCCGAATAAGGTCATCACCAGTACGGACGCCACCATGGCCGCGCTGGCTTCGCAGAACATCGTGGCATCCTTCGGCGCGGGCAACGACAAGAATCTGTACACCTACGTGCGCGCGTGCATCGGCGAAGCCAGCAGCACCGACAGCGCACTGCTCGTGCCGCCAAGCTACGGCTGGCAGCAGGACGGGTCTTTCGCGCTGGGTGATCGGATCTTGAAGCCGGACGGTTCTTCGTACACGTTTGTGTCGGAGCGCTTGTCGAACCTGATCGCGGTGTCGCAGCCGCACGGCACGTTGCAGGACTGGGTGCTTGTCATCCAGATGCTGATGCGCAAGAAACTGTGGGGGCAGATAGCCAACCTGCTGCTCAGCTTCGGCTCCCCGCTGAAGCGCTTCGCGCCGGCCGGCGCCCGGGCCTTCACGTTCCACATCGCCAGCAGCGCTTCGGGCGTAGGCAAGACGCTGGCCCTGTCGCTGGGCAACTCGGTCTGGGGACATCCTGTGAACTTCTCCGTCAAGCCAGCCACGTCCGAGCGGACCATGCTGCAGCGCGCCGGCATGCTGGGGAGCCTGCCGCTGAACATCGACGAGGTGACCAACAAGGTGCGCGGGGGTGACAAGGAGTGGCTGCCGAACCACATCTTCGACTTCTCGCAAGGCGGCCACAAGCTCAAGGGCATGGGCTCGGCCAACGCGGAGATGCGTGACGACCTGCGCTGGGAGTCCAACAGCACACTGACGTCCAACGCGCCGATGATGGAAGCGATGATGGGTGCCCGGGAGACGACATCCAACGGAGAGATGTACCGGCTACTCGAGTGGCGCGCCAGCGGCAGACTGAACTGGGAGCCGGGCGAGCGCGAGGTGCTCAAGCTGCTCGACCGCAACTACGGGACGGCAGGCTGCGTCTGGGCGGAGTGGCTGGTGCAGCATCAGGATCTGGCGCAGCGGGCGGTGGTCGAGGCGATCGACGGCTGGCGCGAGCGGTTGCATTCTGCGGACGAGGAGCGTTTCTGGTCGGCGGGTGTCGGCTCTGCGCTGGCCGCGCTGACGCTGCTGGGCCCCAAGCACGCCAACATCATCGCGATACCGATGCAGCCGGTGTTCGACTTCTTCAAGCTGCGGGTACAGGAAGCGCGGCGCATCATCAACACCAACCAGGTGTACGCCAAGGATCTTCTGAACGTGTACATCCGGGAGAACCACGGGAACTTCGTCAAGGTCACGAGCCCTGATCAGAAATTCGCTGTGTTCGCCGACGGGCGGGAGGTCAGCAAGGACAGCGCCAAGGGTGCGATCCGCGGGCGCGTCGAGTACAACCTGGTGCCAGGCTGGACCGACTTCTACATCGACATCCGGTTGCTCAAGGAGTTCTGCGCACGACGCAACAAATCCTACCTGGAGTTCGTGCAGGAGCTGTCCGACAGCATGAGCGTGGTGGAGATGCGCAAGGACCTGCTGGCCAAGACGCGCGGGCCGGCGTACCGGGTGCTGTGCTTGAAGATCAGTCAGCGCAATGAAGACCTGGAGCAGTAAGTACCCCTGGCATCAACACGCTGCCGGGGAGTCGTTCTTCGTAACCAGCCTGGACGTCGGGCTGACGCTGAACCAGGGGTTGCGTGCGGGCAAGAAGATCCTGGGCAAGCATGCGCGCATCAGCGCCCAGGTCGGTGTCTACAACGAACTGCTGGGTGTCCTGTTCACCGTGCTACCGCCGCGACGGCGTCGAGATACTTCTGGCTCTCCGCCTCCCGCTTAGCCGCAATGATGTCGAGCAGCTCGCGCTTTCGCTCGGGCGTGTTGTTGCTGTTGCGCACCGCCTTCTCCTGCTTCGACAAGTTCTGCAGGCGGCCTTCGGCTGAGCGCAGCATCGGGATGGTCTGCAGGTTCTCGATGTCTGCCAGGTACATCTTGGCGTCCTGCTTGCGCCCCTCGTTCATCATCTTGTCGTAGGTGGCCTTGACCTGATCGGCGGCCTTGATCTTGGCGTACAGGATGTCGGTCGGCCCGTTGCCGTACCGATCCTGGAAAGACGTGCCGATGAGCGGCGTCTCGGTCAACTTGCGCGTGGGTTGCGCAGCATCCGGCGTGCCGAACACCTGGTTCATGGCGGCGGCCGCCATCACCGGCAGGCTGCCCAGGTAGCCCCGAGCCAGATGCTCGATCTGCAGTGGTGACAGTTTCAGTGCGTCGGGTAGCATGTCGACCTGCAGCATCTCGGACATGCGCTTGGCCAGCTCCGTGGTGCGCGCGGTGTACCGTTCCTGCGGATCCAGGCCCTTCATGTTGGCGCCTTCGATCTCGCGCCCGGTGAAGAAGCTGTGGTTGGTACCGACCTCGATGATCGGCTTGACCGCCTGCGGAATCAGGAAGGAACTTCCACCAGGGATCTGGTTCAGGAACAGGTTGCGGATGGCCTTCCACTCCTGCTCGGTGGACTTGCCACGCATGAAGTCGATCAGTGCCTCGGGCACTGCCTTGAACAGCAGACCTACTTCGAACGGGATCGGCAGCTTGAGGGTGACGTCGTTGGCCGGGTTCTTCGGGTCGCGGGACAGCGGCACGAACCAGTTGGCGTACCGGTCGCTGGCGCGCGCGTTCTTGTAGGTGTCGTCGTCCTCCATGGCCATGGCGTAGATCAGCGTGCCGGCCATCAGCATGCCGGCGCGGTCCCAGAACTTCTGCTGGATGCCGAGGCGCTCCTGCATCGACGCCTTGCCGGTCATGGCCTTGTGCAGCACGTTCAGACCCTGGATCTGGGCGTTGAAGAACGGGATCAGCCGCGAGGCGTACTGCACACTGGGCGACAACCCGCGCTTGCTGAAGTTCATCATCTCCATGGC
>JACCDG010770968.1_pt1 | contig 16589 bp, 13 predicted proteins | sample 7442471 | NCBI WGS metagenome assembly JACCDG01 (sample SAMN15323444, study PRJNA562643) | freshwater metagenome | isolation source: river surface water | place: USA:Blue River Watershed | collected 2017-08-17 | reverse complement strand
CAAGTGAACGAAGCAGTCAGCTACGCTTTTGAATTTGTTCAAGCCCGCGTCGCCATGCGCGCGCGCCGCTGATCAAGCTGCGCGCTTTCATCAGCATTCAAGCGCTTGGCTGGCTCAGGGCAGCCAGGCGTCTCGCTTTTTGGGCTTCTTGCACAAAATCGTCGGGAAGCTGACCGGCAAGGTTCGCGGGTAATCGCGGCTGAAATGCAGGCCACGGCTTTCCTGGCGCGACAGAGCTGAACGCACGATCAACTCGGCGCAGTCCACCAAGTTGCGCAGCTCCAGCAAGTCACGCGACACGCGGAAAGCCGCGTAGTAGTCGTCAATCTCGCTGCGCAGCAATTTGATGCGATGCAGTGCGCGCTCCAAACGGCGCGTCGTGCGCACGATGCCCACGTAGTTCCACATCAGCAAACGCAACTCGTCCCAGTTGTGCGCAATCACCACCTCTTCGTCTGCATCTGAGACTTGGCTGTCGTCCCAGCTGGGTAGCTTGGGCACAGACTCCGGGATTTGGGACTGGATGTCCTCTGCGCAGGTGCGGCCCAGCACCACGCATTCCAACAGAGAATTGCTGGCCAAACGATTGGCGCCATGCAAACCTGTGTAGGTGGTCTCGCCCACGCCATACAAGCCAGGCAAGTCGGTGCGGCCATGCAGGTCGGTCACCACACCACCGCAGGTGTAGTGAGCTGCAGGCACCACCGGGATCGGTTGTTTGGCGATGTCGATGCCCAAAGACATACAGCGCGCGTAAATGGTGGGGAAGTGCTCTTTGAGGAAAGCTTCGCCCAGGTGGGTGGCATCCAGCAGCACGTAATCCAGACCGTGCTTCTTCATTTCGAAGTCGATGGCACGGGCCACGATGTCACGCGGCGCCAACTCGCCACGCTCATCATGCTCAGGCATGAAGCGGGTGCCATCAGGCAACTTCAGCAAGCCACCCTCACCTCGCAAGGCTTCGGTGATCAAGAAGCTGCGCTCTTGTGGGTGATACAAGCAAGTGGGGTGAAACTGGATGAACTCCATGTTGGCCACCCGACAACCGGCGCGCCAGGCCATGGCAATGCCGTCGCCCGTTGAGGTGTCTGGATTGCTGGTGTAGCGATACACCTTACCCACGCCGCCTGTGGCCATGACAACGGCCGAGGCAGCAATGGTCTCAACCTTGTGGTTCTCAATGTCCAGCACGTACACACCGTGGCAACGGGGCTCTTGCTCGGTAGGCAAACTGCCACTGCGTTTGAGGTGGCGGTTGGTGATCAGGTCGATGGCCAGCCACTTTTCACGCAAAGTGATATTGGGGTGTTGCTTGACCTTGTCCAGCAACACGTCGTGAATGGCCTTGCCGGTTGCGTCAGCGGCATGCGCAATGCGTCGCACGGCGTGCCCACCCTCGCGCGTCAAATGCAAGCCCAAAGGGCCCTCTGGATCGGGCGAAAACGGCACACCGCAGTTGACCAACCACTCCACCGCTTGGGCGCTGTGGCGGGCGATGAATTCGGCTGTGCGCTCATCCACCAGGCCAGCGCCAGCGTCTTGCGTGTCTTTGACATGAGAGTCAATGCTGTCATCACTGCCCAGCACGCCCACGATGCCACCTTGTGCCCAGGCTGTTGCGCCCTCTTCAAGCTTGCGTTTAGCCAGCACGATCACAGGCTGAGACTCTGCCAAGTGAAGGGCCACGGTCAGGCCAGCCAGGCCAGCCCCAACGATGACCACGGGCAAAGACGAATCTGACACAGCTGACATATGACTTCTAGCGCCGGTGAAGGCAGTAAAGGACGCCCCATGAGCGGGGTGAGCCATTCTAAGTGCTATCCCAAGCCCCCGTTTCAAGCCGCGAGCCGTGCCCTTGGCCAACACAAGGTCAGGGAATAAGGTCTGGATTTCTGCTGCCGGGGCGCTGCTAACATGCCTCGCTGATCGGCCTCACGGCTCACGTACAAACACATCAATCGATGGAGACTCGGATGCAAGCCTGGATTTGTGACAACCCCACCGGCGTGGACGCCCTGACCTGGAAAGAAGCCCCCACGCCCGAACCCGGAAAAGGCGAAGTCCGAGTGGCCATCAAAGCCGCCAGCGTGAACTTTCCAGACTTGCTGATCGTGCAAGGCAAGTACCAGATGAAGCCCAATCCGCCGTTTGTACCCGGCGCTGAATTTGCTGGCGTGGTCGAAGCCGTGGGCGAAGGCGTCAAGCATCTGGCGGTGGGCACATCTGTCGCCGGTTTTGCTGGCCTGGGTGGTTTTGGCACCCACACCGTGGCGCCTGCTGCCGTGTTGATGCCTTTGCCCCCCGCCTTTTCGTTTGAAGACGCGGCCGCGTTTTTGTGCACCTATGGCACCACCTACCATGCGCTGATGGACCGCGCTGCCTTGAAAGCCGGCGAGACCGTGCTGGTGCTGGGTGCAGCAGGTGGTGTGGGCACAGCCGCCATTCAAATTGCCAAGGCGGCTGGCGCCAAAGTGATCGCAGCGGCATCCACCGACGACAAATGCGCGCTGTGTAAAGACCTGGGGGCCGATGCCACCATCAACTACACCAGCAGCAATCTGCGTGACGAGATCAAAACCCTAACTGAGGGCAAAGGCCCTGACGTCATTTATGACCCGGTGGGTGGTGACATGACGGAGGCAGCATTCCGCTCCATCGGATGGCGCGGCCGTCACCTGATCATCGGCTTTGCCAACGGCACCATCCCGGCCCTGCCCTTGAACCTGACCCTGCTCAAGGGCGCGTCAATCATGGGTGTGTTCTGGGGTGAATTTGCCAAACGCGAGCCACAAAACAATGCGGCTTGCCTGATGCAACTGGCGGCCTGGTACATGGAGGGCAAGATCAAGCCCGTGATTGAGCACAAGCTGCCCATGTCCCAATTGAAAGAAGCCTTTGCCTTGATGGGCTCGCGTCAAGTGCGCGGCAAGCTGGTCCTGGTCAACGACTGAACTGGCGACAACGGCACATCAGTGGGCCTGTTGCAGTGCCCACTGAATGTGCTCCTTCAGCAGATCACTGCACCCATCTACGGCTGCCAAACGGGCCTGCAAAGCACTGACCATGGCCATTGCGTCTGTCGGGCCCAAGGCCTTCGACAGGCGACCAGCCAGCGCATTGCCCATGGCCACCGCAATGTTGCGTTGCCAGCGTTCATGCCCAATGCGGCGAATGGGGCTGCCCTCAGTCAAACGCAAAAAGGTGGGCTCGTCCCAAGCCCACAAGTTCAACAAGCTGGGGGCATCCAGCGCTTTGCGAGTGTCAAAGTCCGGCAAGGTGGCGCGCTGGGCAAACTTGTTCCAGGGGCAAACCAGTTGGCAATCGTCACAGCCATAAACGCGGTTACCCAATAGCGGTCGCATCTCAACCGGCAAGGGGCCATCATGTTCGATGGTCAGGTAAGAGATACATCGGCGCGCGTCGACACGCCGGTCTCCCACGATGGCTTGTGTTGGGCAAACATCTTTGCAAGCTTGGCAAGATCCGCAGTGCGCCGTTTCTGGCTCGGTCACCGGCAAGGGCACATCGATGAAGATTTCGCCCAAAAAGAAGAAGGACCCGGCCTGACGCGACAACAGCAAGGTGTGTTTGCCTCGCCAGCCCAAACCACTGCGCGAGGCCAGTTCCACCTCCAGCACAGGGGCTGAGTCGGTGAAGACGCGAAAGCCATACGGCCCCACATCCTCAGCCAACCGCTGAGCCAAGGTTTGCAAGCGTGCCCGCAGCACCTTGTGATAGTCCCGCCCCCGGGCGTAGACCGACACAGCGGCCTGGTTGGGCTGCGTCAACCGATCCCATTCGACTTGCTGCCAGTCAGCACTCAATGATTTCGGCAGGTAATCCATGCGCGCCGTGATGACCCGAACGGTGCCCGGAACCAGCTCCGCAGGCCGTGCTCGCTTGAGGCCGTGGGCCTGCATATAGTGCATGCCCCCATGAAAACCCGCCTCCAACCAGGCCAGCAAACCGCTTTCAGCACTTGACAAGTCCACGTCAGCTACGCCAATCTGCGAAAATCCCAGTTCTGCAGCCCATAGGCGCAGTTTTCCCATCAAGGCCGGGGCATCCAGCGGTGCACGCGACTCGGCCGGGTTGTTGTGGGACTGCTGTTCCTGATTCATGTGACGATCGTAGCAAGCTCTGACACCTCCTCGTTGGGCCCCACCCAATCCGACTTCATCTGGAACGATGAAGGGGACTGTGCTGTCACGGCTACAAAACTGGCCAAAGCCATGGCCACGCAACTGCGCCACGGTGGTTCGGCCGTGGTTGAGCTTCACGGCACATTGGGTGCAGGCAAAACCACCTTCACCCGGCATCTGTTGCGGGCATGGGGCGTTCAGGGCCGCATCAAAAGCCCCAGCTATGCCGTCGTGGAGCAGCATGAAAGCCCGGTGGCCACGGCCTACCACTTTGACTTTTACCGATTCAATGACCCACAAGAGTGGGAAGACGCCGGGTTTCGGGACCTGTTTGCCTGCCCGGGACTGAAACTGGTCGAATGGCCAGACAAAGCGGCTGGGCTGTTGCCCCGCCCCGACCTGCGCATCGTGATTGAACCGGTGGCACAAGACCAGCGTCTGGTGCGCATCAAGGCAGTGTCGGCGATGGGCCACTACTGGCTGTCTCTGTTGACAGATTCTGCCGATGAGCCATCATTTGAAGCGACAGCGCCCAGCGTGTTTCAAGGAGGGGCCTGCTCATGACCAAACGCCCACATCTCGTTGAACAACAGCCCAAAGTGCCGGGACGCCGCCGCTTGATGAAACAAGCCCTGGGCGGCAGCTTGGTGCTGATGCTCGGCCCCAAAGAACTGGCTTGGGGGGCTCAGCTATTGGCCGTTCGCGTTTGGCCTGCTGCCGATTACACCCGTGTCACGCTGGAGTCAGACACGGAGTTGAAGGCCCAGTACTTTTCTGTGCCCAACCCCGATCGTTTGGTGATCGACGTGGAAGGCCTGGAATTGAATGCCCAGCTCAAAGAGTTGGTGCGCAAAGTCTCCAGCGACGATCCGTTCATCGCGGGCATTCGCGTGGGGCAAAACAAGCCCAAAGTGGCTCGCTTGGTGATTGACCTCAAGCAGACCATCAAGCCGCAGGTCTTTGGTTTGGCGCCGGTAGCGGCCTATCAACACCGTCTGGTGTTTGACCTGCGCCCGACCAAAGCGGTTGACCCGGAGTTGGCGCTGCGGGCACCTACAGCCACACCACCGGCCGGATTAACCACACCGACTGCCCCCAGTGGCACGAATGCCCAGCCTGGAAACAACGCTGTCGCGTCGGCTGAATCGCCCGCATCGGCAGGCGCAGCACGGCCCGCACAATCGGGTAGCCCTCAATCGAATCATGCGGCCAACAGTGTCAACGACGCTTTGGGCGAATTCATTGGCGACCTCAAACGCAAGCCTGGCGATAAAACGGCCGTGGCCAAAACCACCCCCAAGGGCGATGGCAAAGAGGGCGACAAAGCCGAACGCGAACTCGTCGTGGCCGAAGCCAATACCAACACCGGTGTCGCCGGTCGGCGTGGCGCCCAACGCTTGGTCATTGTGGCCCTGGATGCCGGGCACGGTGGAGAAGACCCCGGTGCAGTAGGCCCCAGCGGCTTGTATGAAAAAGACGTGGTGCTGTCGGTCGCGCACAAGCTGCGCGCCAAGATCAATGCCCAACCTGGCATGCGCGCCATGTTGACGCGCGAATCAGACTACTTTGTGCCACTGCAAGAGCGCGTGGTCAAAGCACGTCGGGTGCAAGCTGACTTGTTCGTGTCCATCCATGCGGACGCATTCATGGACCCCAAGGCCCGGGGCGCATCCGTTTTCGCACTATCCGAAAACGGTGCCACCAGTGCCGCTGCTCGTTTGATGGCCCAGCGTGAAAACGCCAGCGACATCGTGGGCGGCGTCAACATCAAGGCCAAAGACGCAGGGGTGCTGAAGGCCCTGCTGGACATGTCCACCACAGCCCAGATCAAAGACAGCCTGAAATTGGGCAACGCCATTTTGGGACACTTGGGCAAGGTCAGCCGCTTGCACAAGCCCCATGTAGAGCAAGCTGGGTTTGCCGTGCTCAAAGCGCCCGATATCCCGTCCATTCTGGTTGAAACCGGCTTCATCTCGAACCCGGACGAAGAGTCCAAGCTCAATGATGACGCCTACCAACATCAGTTGGCAGAGGCGCTACTGCAAGGGATTCAACGTTACTTCGCCAAGAATCCCCCGCTCGCACGCAACCGTTCTATTTGACGCGAGAGGCCTTCCAGGCGCCAAACAGGGCAACCACACCGGGGATCAGAATCATCGCCCAGATGATTTTGCTCAGGTTGGCTTGCACAAACGGAATGTTGCCAAACCAGTAGCCCGCCAGGGTCAAACCCACCACCCACAACACAGCCCCACCGACGTTGTACGCAGTAAAGGTCGTGCGATTCATCTGAGCCACACCGGCCACAAACGGGGCAAACGTACGGATAAAGGGCATGAAGCGCGCCACGATGATGGTGACACCCCCGTGCTTTTCATAAAACGAGTGCGCCGAGTCAAACGCCTTGCGGTTGAACCAGCGAGAGTCTTCCCATTGGAAAACCTTGGGGCCGATGTAACGCCCGATCGTGTAGTTCAACTGATCGCCGCCAATTGCCGCGATCAGCAACACGACGATGGCGACCGGCAGACTCATGGCGCCAGACGCACACAGCGTTCCGACGATGAACAGCAACGAGTCACCCGGCAAAAATGGCATGACCACCAAGCCGGTTTCGACAAAAACGATCAAAAACAGCAGACCGTAAACCCACATGCCGTACATCTGGACGAATTCGGCCAGGTGTTTGTCGACGTGCAAAATGAAATCAATCAGAAAGTGTGCGATGTCCATCCGCGCATTATCGGGGTAGCTTCGTACAATCCCGGGTATGACCGCCACTTTGCCCGATCGCCGCACCATCCGCGAGTTACCCGACGAACTCATCAGTCAGATCGCTGCCGGTGAGGTGGTCGAACGCCCGGCCTCCGTGGTTCGGGAGCTGGTAGACAACGCCTTGGACGCTGGCGCCAGCCACATCACCTTGAAGCTGATGGCCGGCGGCATCCGCCAGATTCTGGTCGAGGACGATGGGCACGGCATCCCGGTCGACGAACTACCTTTGGCCCTGCGCCGCCATGCCACCAGCAAGATCCGGTCACTGGATGAACTGGAAAACGTGTCGACCATGGGCTTTCGGGGCGAAGCGCTGGCTGCGATCTCGTCCGTGTCTGAAATGGCCGTGGCCAGCCGCACCGAGCAAGACAGCCACGCCCACCGCCTGGATGCCCGATCCGGTGAATTGAGCCCCGCAGCGCGCCAGGTCGGCACCAGCGTGGAAGTGCGAGAGCTGTTTTTCAGCACCCCGGCCCGCCGCAAGTTCCTCAAAACAGAAGCAACCGAACTGGCGCACTGCCTCGAATCGGTTCGCCGCCATGCGCTGTCGCGCCCGGACGTGGGCTTTGACGTGTGGCACGAAGGCAAGCTGATTGAAAAATGGCGCGCCGGCACGTCCGAGCAACGTTTGTTGGACGTCTTGGGGGATGACTTTGTACGGTCCAGCCGCGAGGTCGATGTCACCATTGGCCCCATGCGCATCACCGGTCGCGCAGGCCTGCCCGACGCGGCCCGTTCGCGGTCTGACTGGCAATACTGCTACGTCAACGGCCGCTATGTGCGCGACAAGCTGATAGCGCACGGCATCCGCGCGGCTTATGAAGACGTGCTTCATGGCTCGCGCCAACCCACGTACGTGCTGTTCATTGAGATTGCGCCAGACCGGGTTGACGTCAACGTGCACCCCACCAAGATCGAAGTGCGATTCCGCGACTCGCGTGAAGTGCACCAAGCCGTTCGCAAAGCGGTTGAAAGCAGCTTGGCCTTGTCACGTGCGCAAGTGCCGTCTCCTGAAGGTGCCAGCTTGAACAAAGCTGGGCAGCATGTGACGGAAACCAGTTCGGCCCTGTCGATCCCCACCACCAGTCCCGGCACCGCCCCCACCCTGCCCTTGATGACCAAGGATCAGTCGCGCTTGCCCCTGGGTGCCCCTGTTGTGGCCGATGCGCCCTTGGAGCAACGCTGGGCTGGCTGGCCCACGGCGGGCGGTTTGTCTGCTGACGCAGAGACCCCTCGCGTTCGCAGCAATCCTTTGATGGCAGGCGACGACACGCCCTCATCGGTCGCAGCCTGGTCTAACGGAATCGCCGTTCAAGAACGATTGAACACCACGTCGTGGACAGCCACTACACCCGACGTCCCAAGCCTCACCATCGCCGATGCCGCACCAGAGGGCCATGACTGGCCCTTGGGGCGAGCGCTGGCGCAAGTAGGCGGCATCTATGTGCTGGCTGAAAACGCCAAGGGCTTGATCATTGTGGACATGCACGCAGCCCATGAGCGCGTGGTGTACGAACGGCTCAAAGCCCAACTGGCACATGAAAAGCTGGAAAGCCAGCCCCTGCTGATCCCCATGGTGTTTGCCGCCACGCCTCAAGAGATGGCCACCGCCGAAACACAGCGCGAAGCCTTGATGAGCCTGGGCCTGGACATCGATGCGATTGGCCCGAGCAAGCTGGCCTTGCGCTCCACCCCGCAGGCTTTGACACAAGCCGATGGTATTGAACTGGCCCGATCGGTCCTGGCGGAGCTGGGACAGCTGGAAGCCAGCGACGTGATCAAGCGTGCCCAACACGAACTGCTGGCCACCATGGCCTGCCACGGTGCAGTGCGAGCCAACCGCCGCCTGACTCTGACTGAAATGAATGCCCTACTGCGCGACATGGAAGCGACCGAACGCGTAGACCAATGCAACCACGGTCGCCCCACCTGGCGCCAGCTCACCATCAAGGAACTCGATGCTTTGTTCCTGCGTGGCCGCTGATCTTGCCCCCGAAAGTTTGACCCCATGACTGAACGTAAAAAACTGACGCTGACCAAACCGGAGGCAAGCAGCGATGCCCGCCGCGACGACCGCGGCCCACGTCGCGCGCCCGTGCGCGGCCCTGGCACAGCGCCTCGCGCCCGCCAAACAGCGGAGGAAGCGGCAAAGGCCCGTGAGGAGCGCGCAACACGCGGCCCGCGCTTTGACGATCGCCAAGGCCGAGATCGGCCCTATAGCGACCGTCCGCATGGTGACCGCCCCCATTCAGATCGCCCACGGACCAACCGCCCGGTTGGCGATCGCCCTGATCGCCCAGAAGGTGATCGCCCCTTCCATGAGCGCCCTCGTTTCCGTGATGACAACCGCGGCGGAGAACGCGGCCCCGATCGTCGCGGAGTCTTCCGTGGGCGTCCTGACGACCGCAATGGTCCACGCTATGACTCACGTCAGGATTCGCGTGGCCCAGGTCGCAATGACCGCGACACCCCGCAAGCACCGCGCCCACCAGCCCAGCCGCCAGTCAGCAGTCATGACGACGGCAAGATGCGTTTGTCCAAGCTGATGAGCGAGCGTGGCTTGGCCTCACGCCGTGAAGCAGACGAATGGATCGAGCAAGGTTGGGTCCGAGTTGAAGGTCAAGTGGTCGAAGAGCTGGGTACCCGCGTCTTCCCAGACGTCAGCATCACCATTGATCCTTTGGCTCGCACGCAACAAGCCGAGCGCGTCACCATCCTCATCAACAAGCCCATCGGCTACGTCAGTGGCCAGGCTGAGGATGACTACGAGCCTGCCGTCGTCCTGATCAAACCTGAAAACCGTTGGGAAGGCGACCGCCTGCCAACCCAGCTGACACGAGGCCACCTGCGCCACCTGGCACCTGCCGGACGTTTGGACATCGACTCCACCGGCTTGTTGGTGTTGACCCAAGATGGCCGTGTCGCCAAAGCCTTGATTGGTGAGGACTCGGGTGTCGAGAAGGAATACCTGGTGCGCGTGCAATTGATGTCGCAACCCGAGGCTGAAGACGTCTCCAAAATCGTCCCGCCTGAAGACATCGAATTGCTGCGCTTTGGCCTGATGCTGGATGACCGCCAGCTCAAACCGGCCAAGGTGTCCTGGCAGAACGAACACCAGTTGCGCTTTGTGCTGCGTGAAGGCCGCAAACGCCAGATCCGCCGCATGTGCGAACAAGTGGGCTTGAAGGTCGTTGGCCTCAAGCGCGTTCGCATGGGCCGCATTGCCTTGGGTGATCTGCCTATCGGCCAATGGCGATTCCTGCGCCCCGATGAGCGCTTCTGACGCCCGAACGACCATCCCCGCATGGGTGGTGGTCGTGGCACTGGCTCTGCTGACCGGGCTGCAGCCGCTCACCACCGACATGTACTTGCCCGCGCTGCCGCAAATGCAGCAAGGGCTGGGCATGACCGGTGCCGCAGCGCAATCGACCTTGTCCGCCTTGATCCTGTCTTTTGGCATCGGCCAACTCGTCTGGGGCCCAATTGCCGACCGTTGGGGGCGCCAGATCGTGTTGCGATCAGGGTTGGCCTTGTTCGTCATGGCCAGCTTGTTGACGGTCGTCGCGCAAGATGGCCACACCATGGTCCTGGCACGTGCCGCACAAGGCGCCTGTTTATCAGCCGCCGTGGTGTGTGGTCGCGCCATGATCCGGGACCTGTTTCAGCCTGAAGAAGGCGCCCGGATGATGTCCAAGGGCATGACAGGTTTGGGCGCCATCGCTTTGCTGGGCCCCATCACAGGCGGGCTGACGGCCACCTTCATGGGTTGGCGCGCCACCATGGCGGCGCTGGCGCTGGCAGGCCTGGTGGTGCTGGTGTTTGTCTGGATCAAACTGCCTGAAACCCTGCCCGCTTCACGCAAACAAACGAAATTGGACTGGGGTCGGTTGCTGAGCCAATGGCGGGGCATCTCGCAGCACCGCACCTTCCGTGCGCACACTCTGCTCACGTCATCCACCTATGGTGGGCTGTACGTCTACCTGGCCTTGTCGTCGTTCGCATTCATCAACGTGCTCGGCTGCTCGCGCACGCTGTACGGTGTCTACATGGCTACGCTGTCCCTGTCGTATCTGATCGGGACCTTTCTTTGCAGACGTTGGCTGCCCAGCCATGGTCTGGTCGGCACCATTGGCCTGGCGGGCTGGTTTTCGTTAGCCGGTGGTGCGTACATGGGCGCCGCCTCACTCGCGACATGGATGGGACACTTGCCGCCGTCCTGGGCCTTGCTGCCCGGTATGTGGTTGTATGCCTTTGCGCATGGCATCCATCAGCCCTGCGGGCAGACGGGTGTGGTTTCGGCCTTCCCTCAACAAGCTGGTGCAGCTACCGCACTGTCTGGCTTTGTGCTGGCCACAGCAGCGTTTTTGGTTGGTTTGCTGCTGTCTCAAATCACCAGCATGCCGGGCATCGCCCAATCCATTCATCCGATGACTTTGGGCATGGCCCTGGGCGGCGCCACCACGGCCTGGGTTGCGCACAGCCTGGTCAAACGTGATGGTCTGCCGCCCAGTATTCAAGCCATCCCTGCATCCGCCTGATCCCACATGACCCGCCCTCTGAACACCGACAAAACCTGGATCCTGGCTGGCCCCACGGCCTCCGGCAAAACAGCCTTGGCCTTGGCCATTGCGCAAGAGGTGGACATCGAGATCATCAGCGTGGACTCCGCCTTGATCTACCGAGGCATGGACATCGGCACGGCTAAACCCACGCAGAACGAATTGGCCCAGGTTCCGCACCATTTGATCGACATCCTGGACCCATTGGAGAGCTACAGCGCAGCCCGATTTGTGCAGGACACAGAACGGTTGATGACTGAGATCCGCGCCAGAGGCAAAACACCTTTGCTCGTGGGCGGCACCATGCTGTACATCAAAGCTTTGATGGAAGGACTGGATGACATGCCTGCCGCTGCACCTGAAGTCAGAGCGCGTTTGGACGAGCGCATTCGCACCGAAGGCATTCAGGCCTTGCACGCAGAGTTGCAGCAGGTGGACCCCGTCACCGCAGCCCGGCTGGCACCCGCAGACACCCAGCGCATTCAACGCGCGCTGGAGATCTGGTACAGCACTGGGCAGCCACTGTCAGCATTCCATACCCAACGAGATGAAGCAGCGATTGCAGCCAAACAGGCCAACACCATCTTGCTGTCGCTCGAACCCCAAGACCGATCCTGGCTGCATGAACGCATCGCCCTGCGCTATCGCTTGATGATGGAACAAGGCTTTGTCGATGAAGTCAAAACGCTGCGCGCGCGGGGTGATCTGCATCTGGATCTACCGTCGATGCGTTGTGTGGGCTACCGCCAAGTTTGGGAAGCACTCGATGCAGGCATGGACCTGAGTCAACCCAAGGATCTGGCCATGGTGATGGAGCGCGGCATTGCTGCGACCCGCCAACTGGCCAAGCGCCAAATCACTTGGTTGCGCAGCATGCCATGGCGCACCACTTTGGCTTGCGACACCCCGATTCACACCAGTTTGGTGCTTGATTTGCTGACTTAAACGGACAAAATCCGGCATCAAACGTCAACCCTCTGATCAATCAAGGATTCACACCTTTTCTCGCCAAATTTGGCCGGTGACGCCAAAGTGAAACTGTCAACCATTCGGCTCGCTTTCCTTGCCAGGTTGATCATGAACATCCTCCCCATCCGTCATCGCCTCATTGGCCTGTGTGTTTTTCTGTGTCTCATTGCCTTGTTTCCGCTTGGCATGTTGATCAACACCGGCCTTGAATCCTCCGCCTTCACGCGTGCAGAGCAGTTGGGGATCCAACCTGCACTGACACTGCAACAGGCCATTGCGCAAGTCCAACGCCACAGAGGTCTGTCAGGCCCCTGGCTTCAAGGTAGCAACACCACGCAATCTGCTTTGACTGAAGCGACTGACAAATCCATCGCCCTGTTGGAGTCGTTCCAAAAGCAATGGCAAGACAACGGCTTTGACACTGCATTGAGCCAAGAAGCCAACAAACACCTGCAGGCATTCAAACAGCTTGATGGCCAGGTCAAAAACAGATCACTGTCGCCCGACCAAAGCTTCAAGCAACACAGCGACATGATCGACACGCTGTTGCAGTTGCTGTTCAAGACAGCCGGCAAGTCCAACCTGCTGTTTGACCCCAAAGACACCACCTACTTGCTGATCATCAGTGGCTTTCAAGAGGGCCCACGGATCTCCGAACTGGCTGGCCGCATGCGTGGCCTGGGCACGGCCTACCTCGGTGACCAAGGCGGCAACGCCTCGGACGTGCAAATGGCCTTGGACAGCCATGGTCGACTGCTGGAACGCATTGCACACATCGAGATGCACTTGAGGGCCGTTGAACAGCTCAACCCTGACTTGGGCCGCGAACTCGTTACCCCATCGCTGCAAAAGCTCGATGCCTTACGCCACTTCTCGGCGGATGCACGCGCCACCATCCAAGGCGATGCCAGCACCAAGACCTCCAGCATGCGTCCCAAAGAGTTCTTTGACTACGGCACACGTTTCATCGACGACGTCAATGGCATCACGCTCAAGATCACCGACCAAGTCACCCGTGAACTGGACGAACGTCAAGCTGATGCTCACGCCAGCATGTTCATGCAAATCTCCTTGGTATTGGCCTTGTCTGCCTTTGGCATCAGCGTCATGGTCTGGATCGTCAAGAGCATCCTCACCCCGATCCGACGTATGGAAGACGTCGCCGGCTTGCTGGCCAAGGGTGACCTCACTGTCAGTTGCGCCACCAAGCAAAGTGATGAAATTGGATCGTGCATGAACGCACTTGAATCCGCTCGTCTGGGTTGGGTCAACATGCTCAGTGCACTGCACCGCTCCGTCGATGCGGTCTCAACCGCTTCCAGCCAGATCGCATCTGGCAGCCTTGAACTCAATGAACGCACTCATGTCACCAGCAGCAGCCTGGAAACCACCAGCCAGGCCATCAATGAACTGACCAGTACCGTGCAACAAACAGCTGAGTCCGCTAAAAAGGCAGATCAACTGGCCCGGTCTGCGCGCGAAACGGCGCGCCAAGGTGAACAAGTCATGAGCAGTGTTGTCGTCAACATGAACGACATCTCCACAGCCAGCCAGAAAATCGCCGATATCATCGGACTCATTGATGGCATTGCCTTTCAGACCAACATCCTGGCGTTGAACGCTGCAGTTGAAGCGGCACGCGCAGGAGAGTCAGGTCGTGGCTTTGCTGTGGTGGCGTCTGAAGTGCGCAGCCTGGCTCAACGCACCGCCAACTCTGCCAAAGAGATCAAGTCCTTGATCAACGACAGCCTGGAGAAAATTGGTACGGGCTCTGAACTGGTCAGCCAGGCTGGCAACAGCATGCAAGCTATCATGAGCAGCAACCAACAGGTCACCGACATCATTGGTGAGATTTCATCGGCTACGCAAGAACAATCCAGTGGCTTCGTCCTGGTCAACAACTCAATCAACCAACTGGACGGCATGACATCCCAAAATGCCGCGCTGGTTCGCGAATCCAATCAGTCAGCCACCAACCTGCGTTCACAAGCCGACAAGCTGACAGAGGGCATTGCCGTCTTCAAATTCAGCCCCACTCACTGACCTCGTTCACTGCCGTCAGCGGACGGCCCGAATTCACAACCATCGCGCATGGCTTCGGCATTGGACAAAGCACGACGCAACAGGCTCATCAACGTCTGCCACTCGTCTTTCGAAAACCCAGCCAGCAGGTGGTTGTGCACATCGGCCAAAACCTGAGGCACGCAAGCTGATGCGGCTTGCCCCTCAGGTGTCAAAGCCAGATTGACCACCCGACGGTCTGAGGTCGACCGTTCACGTGTACACAAGCCTTTGGCTTCCAATCGATCCAAGGTACGCGTCAAAGCACCCGCATCGATCTGCAATTCACGCGACAATTCAGCCAAAGTCGTGGCCCGGCCTTGATGGATCAAAAACAAGGGCCCCCACTGAGCCTGGGTCAAATCCAGACACTCCAGACGCTTGTCTGCCTGATTCACCAGCATCAGCATGATGCGGCGCATCAAGTAACCGACCGAGTTGTCACTGCTATAGGTACCGGGCTCATAAAAATCAGCAGGAGCCGGCACCGATTGCCATTGGCCTGGGAAGGGAGAAGTTGACTGCTTTGCCATGGCTGAAATTTATTTGCCTATGCAATTATTGTCAAGACACAATAATGCTGGCATTGCACGCTTTCCAAACTCATGGCCGACACCTCAACGCACTCCGCCTCCGCCGCCACACCTCAGTCCCTCAGTGGCTTGGGTCCGTTCCTGCGCCCCTATCGTGGCCGCATTGCTTTGGCCTTGGTGTTCTTGATCTCTGCCGCGCTGACCACTTTGGTTCTGCCGATTGCGCTGCGCACCTTGATCGACCAAGGCTTTGTCTCCAACGACCCGGCTGAACGCGTCATGGCGCTCAGAGGCCACTTCCTGGCCTTGTTTGGCGTTGGTATCGCGTTGGGACTGTTTTCCGCATCCCGTTACTACAGCGTCACCTGGCTGGGCGAACGCGTGACCGCTGATCTGAAGCAAGCGGTTTACGGCCATGTGCTCAAACAAAGCCCCGAGTTTTTTGAAACCACACGCACGGGTGAAGTGCTGTCGCGTCTGACGGCTGACACCACCTTGATTCAAACCGTTGTAGGCTCCAGCCTGTCATTGGGTTTGCGCAATGCCATCATGGGCTTGGGTGCTTTGGTGATGCTGGTCATCACCAATCCCTATGTGATGGCACAAGTGCTGGGTGTGCTGATCCTGGTTGTGCTGCCAGCCATCCTTTACGGACGCCGCGTGCGCAAACTGTCCCGCGCCAGCCAGGACCGCTTGGCCGACTCCAGCGCCATCGCCGCAGAAGTGCTCAATGCCATCCCTGTGGTGCAAAGCTACACCGCCGAAGCGCGTGAAGCCGATCGATTCATCCAGTCCACATCCAGCGCGTTCAAAACCGGCGTTCGCCGCATCCGTGCCCGTGCTGTGCTGGTCGCCTTCATCATCAGTGCTGTCACCGGCGCACTGCTGTTTGGCCTGTATCAAGGCACACAAGCGGTGGTCGAAGGCCGCATTTCGGCAGGCCACATGGGCCAAACCGTGGTGTACGTGATCCTGCTGCTGACATCGGTTGCAGCCTTGTCTGAAGTCTATGGCGACATCCTGCGTGCAGCAGGCGCCACTGAACGCCTGATGGAGTTGCTCAACAGCCGCTCACCCATCCAAGGCCCGAGCAATCCTGTTGACTTACCCGCCAAGCCAGCTGGCGCAGAACTCAAGATCCAAGACCTGCACTTTCACTACCCTTCACGCCCGGGTCAAGCGGCTTTGGACCAGATCACCCTGCACGTTCGCGCTGGCGAAACCGTGGCACTGGTGGGCCCCAGTGGCGCAGGCAAGAGCACGGTCTTCCAGCTGCTCATGCGGTTTTACGACCCGCAGTCCGGACAAATTGAACTCGATGGCACGCCCATCAACAAACTGTCCCTGCACAGCCTTCGTGAACGCATCGGCATCGTCCCGCAAGACAGCACGATCTTCTCGACCAGTGCACTGGAAAACATCCGCTACGGCCGGCCTCAAGCCACAGATGCAGAGGTGATGGAGGCCGCCAAAGCCGCCCATGCACACGACTTCCTTGAAAAGCTGCCAGAGGGTTATCAAACTTATCTGGGCGAACGTGGCGTGCGCCT
>JACCDG010367394.1_pt1 | contig 16591 bp, 2 predicted proteins | sample 7442471 | NCBI WGS metagenome assembly JACCDG01 (sample SAMN15323444, study PRJNA562643) | freshwater metagenome | isolation source: river surface water | place: USA:Blue River Watershed | collected 2017-08-17 | reverse complement strand
GGGCGGGTGCCTGGTGCCGCGCGGGATCACTCCGGGTCGGGTGTTGGCCTGCGAGGCCGCGAAATCGTTCACCACCGCCGCAAAGCTCTCGTCGAAGCTGCTGACAACGGGCGGGACGGCGTCTGCAGCGGACGCCGGTGGCGGCATGCCGAGTGCGGGTATGGGCGCGGCGGGCTGGGTGCGCATCGGGTGCGGGGGCCGGGATGAGTTGTGTCCGCGAGCGCGGGCGCATGCGCGGCTCAGTGCTCGTGCTCGGGTGCGAATAGGTAGGTGAGCGGCTCGCCGTGTCGGATGGCGAACGCGTTCCGTTCTGCATCCTCGAGGAGCGCACACGGGGATTGCGTGGGTCGGAGTGCGCGCACGAGGGCGAAGGCGCGATCGAGACTCTCGTACGCGTACTGCGCAGCAGCGCCGCGCGGATCGGTGCGGCGTTCCGCGAGGGCGCGCAGCACAACGAGCCAGTGTTCCACGATGGAGATTGCGCTGAGAACGCCTACAAGGTAGGGGTGCATGTAGATCGTCTCGGCCGGGTAGCCGGTCTCTGTGGGTGGGAGGCGAAACTGCTGCGCGACGGCACACTGCGTGATTGCACAACGCGTGGCGACGAGTGCCGAGGGGTCGTTGGTGGGTACGATGCGCCCCACGCTGATTCGCATGCGCAGCACGATGCGTCGGAACACGGACCACTCTGGACCGCCGAACCGGCGGCCGAGGCTTCGGAAGAGTCGCCGGATGATCTTTTCGGTGCGCCGAAGATGGTGCGCCGAGTCTCCGTGTGTGCCGAGGCAGCGCCGCCACACGGGGGCGCGCTCGCCGAGGCGGGGCGCCATGAAATGTGCGCTCGTCGCGCGCGCGCGAGGAGCGGCGAGGCGCGGTTACAAGGCGCTATAAAGCACCCGCGTCGGCGCGCACGGTCGCCAACCATCGCACCTCGCCCCACCCCCGCGCGCTCCCGAAACCACCCATGTCGTTCCCGCCCCGCATCGCGCTCGCCTACACGTTTTTCGGCGTGGCGATGGGGATCTGGCTGAGTGCGCGCCCCTCGCGGGCACTCTCGCTGGTCTCCGACGTATCCGACGTGCGCATCGACGGTCCCTTCAACCTCACCAGCATCCGCAACACCCAATGGCGCATTCCCGAGCCGCAATGGACGCGCGACGACGACTCGAGTCCTCGCGAAATTCCGCTCACCATCACAGGCCTCGACGGCGTCAAACGCTCGGCCAAGATGATTGCCTACGCGCCCGAGGCCGTCTGTCGCGGCACGGTGCGCGCCTACGTGTACCGCAACGGCGCGCCCTACAGCACCGAAGCGTGCATCTCGTCGCGCGCCAGGCTTGCAGAGCCCACGTTGGTGGGCAACGAGACCGTGCAACTGGGTCCGCGCTCGGCGGAGGAGCGCAACTACTTTGAGTTCTCGGCGCTCGCCTCGCGCCCCGCCACGGTGTCCGAGATCTCCGCGCAGGCCTTCGAGGAGCGCCGTGACGCCGAGGCGTCCTCGACTGTTTCCCTCATGTCGCTCTCGGGTGACGCAAGCGTGGCCCCGGGCTCGGTCGAGGAGCAGGCGCTGCGCTCGCGGGCGCGCGCCGAGGCCAAGCGCGGGCGTGGTGTGTGGGGTCGCACCTCGCGGTCGCGCATCACCTCGAAGCCCAAGCACCCGCGCCGCAACGTGATGCACGAGCAGGAGGCGCGTTCGGCGCTTGCCACCAAGAAGCACCTCGGGGAACTAGAGCGCGACGCGCACCAAAAGGCGTTGCACGTCACCTCGCTCGCACAGAAGGCGCGTGAGCATCTGCAGACGCTGTGGGCGGTGCACACGGCGAAGGCAGTGGTACCGGCACCACGCACGCCTCTCAAGTCGTCTCTGCGCCCAATGGCGGACTCGAACGAGTTCGACATCCACGACGGAACGAAGCAGAACGGATTCTGGCGCTACTCGGGCACCATCACAATCCCGGCCTCGTCGGTCTACATCATCAACCAGTGCCACCCCGAAACCGGTGCAAGGCGCGCCGTGCCAAACTCGTCGCAACGCGATATTCTCAAGAATCTCGTCTGGCGCTACCGCGGCGCGCGCTCGCCTGCCTTTATGCGCTTTGGTATGCGCGCTGGACTCCCGAATGGCGCGGCGCGGCGCTGGTTCCCGGCTTCGGGAAAGTTCCCAAAGGGCGGAGGTGGACAGGGTCGAGGCAAGTACGAGTACACGCCATTGCCTTCGGCGGTGCCGTGCACGTGCAACGCTGTGTGCTCCAAGGAGTGCGCACGCATTTTGCTCTACAACTCGTGGCCCGGAATCACGCCGCTCCCCGTGCCCGCGTCCTGCCCAACGCATTGTCGGACTCGCGCCGCGCTCGAGGACACGCCCTCTGTGTACTCGGTCGCCAACGATGGCTACGAGTGGGCGCCGCAGTTCCAATCCAAGTGCCTGGGCTGCATGCTGCGCATCGCAAACCAACGGGCTGTCTTTACGGGCTCGCCGCGGTGCTGGCAGTATCCCGACGGTGCGGCAACCGCGCGATTCCGATTTGACCGGCTGGATTGCATCGACTGGGCCTTCAACCTACCCCACGCCGATTTCAAGCCTTGCACAGAGTGGTGTCATCTCTTGGATCGCAAGGGCGACGGACTTCCGTTTGATGCGGGACTTTGCGTGGGCGACGATCCTCAGGCGCCGCAGTTGGGGTCGTGCATGATGGCGCCCGCGCCCGTCACCGATATCCACAGCACCGCCGGGAACGTGCCCAATTGGCCCTTCGAGTACCAGGTGGACGAGCCGCTGAAGCACTGGCGAATCAAGGAGCACGAGCGCGATAACCTGGGCGTCGACGGAGGCTACCCGATGTACAACTCGTTTGACGCGCGTCTCGGCAATCAGTACATGTACTTCCTCGGTCAGGAATCGCGCGATTCCGTGACTGCGTTCGAAGGGTGGCAATTTACGTACGATCGGATGGGTTTCTCGCACCTCGCGCGCCGCAATCAGAAAAATGCGGACTACTACCTCGAGAACCTCGTGCCGGGTGGTTACAAGGGTGCGGACTACATCAACAAGGATGTGACGCCCTTTGGGCGCTCGATTCCACCCGGGCCCGCCTCGGAGGCCAACATGCTCGCAAACATTGGACAACCCGAGGGAGACGAGCGGATGTACTGTCAGGATTTGCTCAACTACGGGTCGTACCCCGAGGACCACGAGTCGCTTCCCTACAGCGATATCCTCTTCGAGGACGTGTCGTTTACGGGCATCAACAACCTCGAGACCGAGAACAACATCGTGCAAGCGCGCACGCGTGCCACCGCCGCCACGACTCTCGCGAAAAAGATGCACTCCATCGGGTGGTGCATCCTGTGCCAGGTTCTCAATGCGCACTACTCGTCGAACCTTTGGCAGTCGTTTGCGGCCTCTGCTGCGTACGCGAGTAGTGTCAACGAGCTCATCGCGGCGGAACGCTCGTTCGTGGCAGCCGAGTCGCGCTGGCTCGATCTCAGTTTCAAGTTTTGGAGCAACGTGACCGAGGCTGTCGCATCCGCCACCGACACCACCGAGCTGATGGCGCGCGTCGCCAACGAGACGTTCGTGGCGGTGCAGCAGACGCAGCGCGGTGCCATCGATCTGATGCGCCAGTTCGTGGACGTTGAACTCAAGCGGCGCATCAACGAATCGAACTACTTCAGTCGCACATTCACCTCCACCACCTCGCAACTGCAGTCCGTGCTGGCCGGGCAAACGGTCCAGGTGCGCAACTGGTTCTCGAATCTGACCGCGCTCCAGGCGGAACTCTGGAACAACACCAACGCACTGCAGCGCTACGAGAACGACGTCTACGTAAACAGCACGCGTGGTCTGCGCGCCGCTGGCCGCACCATGCAATACGTGGTGGCGGGTGCGCTGAAGCTGGCCTCGCACGACGTGGAGCGTCGAGCATTGACGTACGCAACACACTTCAAGCGGAGGCAGCACGACCCGCGCCTCACGCCGTTCTTGGTGTCGCTTGGCGTGGCGCCGGACCTCGAGGCCGCCGCTTCGGATGCCACGGGCGACCCCGACGCCGAGCTCTTTAGCGATCGACCCGCGGACGCGCAGCCGCGCATGATTCTGGGCCACGTGCGCGTTCTTTCGGGTGAGTACGTAAGCTCGGGCCCCACCGCGGGCCACTGGGCGCACCAACTTTCGTTCCGCCACGAGTGTCGCGTTGAAGACGTGTTCGACGACATCTCGCACCGGACACCCACGTACGCCGTGTTCGCCGATACGCTGGGTCCCACCGGCTGCGTGGAGGCCGAGGAGTATGCGTGCAAGTGCTTTGTGACCGAGGTGCGCTACAGTTGCCGCTTGATCACCGGTCGCGCTTCGGACGTGACCTTTATCACGGGCGACAACTGCGTGTTCGGCACGGCGACGCGTACCGAGACGATGCACACGGACATTGTGACGCTGCGCGATTCGCTCGAGGAGTCGTGCGCCACAACGGTGTTTCCGGCTCGGACGTTCTGGTGGTACGCCGACAACCCTGTCAACGCCACGGTGTTCGCGGGTGTCACCAATGCGACGGGCGGCACGTGGTGCACGAGCATCCAGGAAGACTACGTCACCTCCAACATGGGCCGCGCCTTTGCGCCCGCTGTGATGGGTTTGTTCGTCAAGAGCATGCAGCTTGTGATGCTGCGCGCGCCTCGACTTGCAAAGGCCGTGGACGGTGAGGCTCCGCAGGGAATGACAGTGCGCCCGATCTACGATGGCGAACGAGTGCGCGATGGCGCTCGCTGTCTCCGAGCATCGTACATGATGTACGAGACGGCGCCCGCGGACAACGACCCGATGCTCCCGGTGACGGTGTGGGAGTGCGACGCGCCGCAGGCGCGCGTGGATCTCTTCGTGGAGGGTGTGCTCTACAGCTCAAGCACGCAGGTGACCTATCGCAATCCTTCGCGCGAGGGTCAGGCGGACTCCTTCATCAGCGTTGGCAGTGTAACGGACGCGTCGCGCGTGTACTCGCCCCCCGAATCGCTCCTGGCGCTTAGTCCCTCGCCCGAGGCACGCAAGAACCGCATCACCTACAACCTGCACCTCTCGCGCACCAACGCCACGATGCAGCGCTGGCTCGCACAGCACCCGGGCTACGAGTTCGACGCAGACGCGGCGCGCGTCGTGCCGATGCTTTACGCGGCCGACATTGATGCGGACGGGCGGTGCACGCGCGCCACGCTCGAAGACGGGACGCCCGGAATCTCGCCCGAGCTCATGCTCGACGGCCTCTGTGGTCTCTTGCTGCGCAACCGCGTGCGCGCGCTCCCCGACCCCAACACGCTGACCGTTTCGAGTTCCGACAGCACCGACAGCTACACGGTGCTGATGCAGGCGCCGCAAGGCCAGCTCATCCAGGTTGCTCTTTCCGGATGCCCGGCGGTGAGCGTGTATCGCAGCGCGCTCGACGCCTACACCTTCACGCTGAGCAACGTGCTCGTACCCTTCGACGTGACGGTCGTGGTGGAGAGTGTGGGCGCGTGCCCGTTCAATTCGGGGACGTTTGTGATCCCGGTTCGCGCGTCTCGCACGGTGATCGTGCCGATCTGCGGGCCAGGCGTGGCGAGTCTGACAACGGTGCACACGTACGATGACAACGGTCGACTCGAGCGCCAGTGCGGGTCGCCGCACAACACGACGCGGGTGCAGACGGACGAAATCAACTACGGTGGCACCATCTCCACCGCTCGTGTGCGACACTTCGTGACCGAGGTGATCTACGAGCCCTCGGTGCGCCGCGCGCAGCTCGAACTTGCGGAGATGATGCTCATCGTAATCGAGACTGCCAACGTGCTCCACTCGCTCCAGGGCGCCACGGGCATCTCGCAGACGCAGAGCGACGCCATCGCAAGTCTCGCGGCGCGCGCGACGGTGGCCGCCGAGGAGGCACTTGCGAAGGCGCGCACGCCCAACACAAACTTTGACGGTGTCGGCGAGCCCGAGATCCCGAACATCATCAACTGGGAGGACGAACGCGCGCGAGTCCAAAACAATTTTGCGGGCGAGTCGACGGGCGAGCGGTCGCGCATCCAGGCACTCCTTGAGGCGGCGCGCGCCCAGAACGATCGCACTCGCCAAATCACAAGCGACCTCGCCGAGGCGCTCGAGGAGCTCAACGGTGTTGCCAAGCTCGTGAGCCAGGCGCGCGACATTGTCCAGTTCCTCTTCGTGCGCACAGCTACGAGGTTTGATACCGCGATGTCTGCGATGTACATGTTTGCGGAGCGCACGCGAAAGCACGTTCTAAGCGGCTTCACGCTCAACGAGCCGCCGCCGCGCCCGCGCCGGTGCGGAAACGCGTTTTCGTGCGCAGTCGAGAAGACCATCGGTGGCGTAGGGGCGTCGTTCATCCTGGGACTTCAGCATATCCCAAGCCTGGTCGCCGAGGGCGCCACGGGTCTGTTTGGCTGGGTGTGGCCCAAGCTCAAGGCGCTCTACGAGTTCGTGCAAGACGCACTCGACGGTCTCAAGCGCGTGTTCGGGATTGTGGGCTACGTGATCATGGCCGTCGCCCTCGTGCTGGCCATCGTGTTCGTGTGGTACCTGTACAATCGCTTCTGCAAGAAGAAGCCGGAGCGCGAGGGCTACATGGCAACGCCGCAGCTCGAAGAGGGCGAGGCTCGTTCTGTGGCACTCGCGCCCCTGCGGAAGCGCGTTTGACGATCAGGTGTGTGGGGGAAAGGTGGGGGCGGGTGGACTGGGACGAGTATGAAGACCTGTGCCCGCTTTTGCGCCACAACCCAACCACCCCGCTCATGCAGCGTCGCACGACCACCGCGCTCCTCTGCGCCGCGCTCGCGCTGCTGTGCGGCATCACGAACGCGCGCGCTGTCCAGAACTGCACCGCCCTCGAGGCCGCCGCCGCGTGCGGTCCGCTCTTTGACCCCGCAAACGGCGATCGGTGTGTGCTTTCGCGGCTTCTCGATCGGCGCGTGGCGCCCGACGCGGTCGCCGTGCGCGGCACGGAGGTGTGCACGTGCGGCGGCGGGTCCGACCCCCACCTCGTCGCCACCTTCGACCCTGTGTGGCGGCGCCCGTGCTTCAATCGCGGCAACGTCGTGCTGCCGTGCACGGCCGTCCAGACGATGGACCTCTGCCCGGGCCGCCTCGCCGAACTGTCCATGCTCGCAGCAGCGACGCGCGCCATCGAACTCAAGTCAACCTCCAACGCAACGGGGCTCAACGAAACTCACCTCTTCAGCGCGCTCGCCGCCGGGTTCCACAAGCACTTCTGCAGCGTCTACCCGTACCGCCCCGCGGGCGCGCGTCGCGACTGGAGTTGCGTCGGCGAGCGCACGCTGCGCCACTGCAACGCCTCGGAGGCAAACGCGTGGTGCGACGCCGGCTACGACGCGCCCGCTCGACTTCCGTCGGGACCGCGGTGCTGGGCCGAGTGCGACGCCACGGGCAACTCGACCGCGTGCCGGCTGTGGGGCGTGTGCTCGAGTACGCGCACGTGCACCGCTGCGGAAACGCAATCCGTGTGCTCGTGGCGCGCGCTGAGCACACCGTGGGGATGTCTCGCCCACACGCGCCAGACGCTCACCGGTGCGGTCCAGGAGATCGCAAAGAACCCCGACGAGCCGTGCGTGTGCGCGGATGGCTTCTACGGCGCTACGTGTCTCGACACCAGCACCGATGTCGTCACGCTCACCGACTCGCTCCTGGGGAGGTTCTGCGGCGTTGGCGCAGCCTCGGGGCGCGCGCGTCACGACTGGACAACGTTCGAGTGCGAGTGCGCTGAGAACTTTACGATGGCCAACAACCCGCGCGTCCTAGACCTCCGAATGACAGAATCTGGCATTCAGCGCGTCTACGAAGGGCGCGAAACTCGCCCTCTGCCGTGCGACGGGCGCATTCGCGCCTGCACCGCGGTCGAAGTTCTCGCGTACGCGGGGCGCCTCGCGATTGCCTGCACCATCGCGTGCCCCGTGCGCTCGCGTGACGAAGGCGCCACCGCGAAACCTAACGTGCCGCTCGAACCCGGCTGTCGCCTTGTCAGTGCCGAGTGTCGCGCGGATGCGCCCATCTCGTTGGCGCTCGGCCGCGCGACACTCGACGCAACGTCCTCGTGGATCGAAGACATCACGCCGCCATGCGACTTCGACAGGCAGTGGCCTGGCGACACCGTACGCTTTGCGGGGTCCGCCGACACCTTCGCCACCGACCCAACGGCGCGCGTGAGCACGAGCGACACCTCGTGGGGCCCGCCTGTGGATGTGAGCGTGCCCGACGCGGCACTCGCGCCACGTGCCCTGGTCCCGCTCCACCTGAGCGAGGCGTCGGCGTACACGCGCGCGGAACCGCACGCCGAGGCCCAGACCGGCTCCGCGCTCACCTTCCTCGACGTGTTGCCACCGCTCGCATTCGACGGCATCGAGTGCGTGTGCTCGACATCCGAGGTTACCATCGGGGCGCAGATGCGCGCCACGTTCACGGCCACGTGTCGCGTGTCCGCCTCCAACTTTGAAGCGGCGCGCGCGTTGCGCTGCGGGTGCGGCGTGCCGGTGCAGTGTCCGCTCGAAGCGGGTGTCTTGGCGGTGGCGGTGGGTACGCAAACACGCCCCGCGGGATCTGTGCCCTTCTGCACGACGGCAACGCCTGCCGACGTGGGTGATGCAGACGCACCGTGCGAGGGCGAGGCGTGTGCGCTGCGCGCTGTGCGCACTACCATCGCGCGCGACAACTCGGTGGTGTTCCCGGTGAATGGAACGGCGTGCACCTACACGCGAGCGCGGAAGGCGTGCACAACCACTGCGCGCTGCGACTGTGTCTCAACAACCGTCAAGGGCCCGTGCTCGACCGATCTTACGTGCGGCATCGGAACGCGCACCACACGCTCCTACGAATCGACGTCGGCCATCAACGGCGGCACCGACTGCGACCCCGCCACGGTGACCAACGTCACCACCACCGAACAATGTCTTTCGGTGCTCGGGCACTGCGCCAGTGCCTGCATCGAAGGGCCCTGGACCCCGTGGAGTGCGTGCTCTGGGAGCTGTGGCGCCGGTGAGCGCGTTCGAGTGCGCAACTACACGCTCGTTCCGGTGCTCGCGCCCTTTGCGCGCCCCTGCGAAGCGACGATCGAGCGCGAACCGTGCCTGCCTGCGGAGTGCGAGTTGCCACCACTCAACGCGACTGCGGCGCGCGCGCTCTGTGGCGACTTCGTGGGCTACACGCGCTCGGTGGTGCGCGATCCGTGTGCGCAGGAGCCGCGCGTCGACACCGCGCCCTGCTTCTCGCAGCCGTGCCCCGAAACGTCGCCCTCGGAGCTCTGCCCCGGTGGAGTCTGCCCACCGCCGCCGCCGCTCGACACCACCACTGTGCGCCAGAGGTGCACGTGCGACCTTTCTACAGTGGCCTACGTGTCCTACGAGACCTACCAAACCACCGAAAGGGTGGTCCATGATTGCCAGATCGTGGGGCGCAGCTACAGCGGCTTCGCAATCCCCGTTTCGTCGGCCATCCGCGCGCTCTACTGCACGCAACAAGGCGCCGTCATCTCGCGCAACACGTCGAGCGAGACGTTTGAGTCCGGGCGCTCGACGCTCACCATGGCCACGGCGACGTGCCAGAACGACCTCGCCAATTCGGAGCCCTACGTGTGCCCGCCGTGCGCCGATCGCGTCATCCAGTGCGCCGAGGGAGTACCCGTCGTCTCGCGATTCAACGTTACCAACCGCTCGCCGCACCTCTTCTGCGACCAGACGGCGCACGGGCGCAACTCAACAACGCTGTCTGCGCTCTGTGGGCGTTCGGCGCCCTACGATACCACCGTCACGGTGGCTTGCGGCTCCACGGAGGTCGGCGTGCGCGCCACGACGGGCGTCTCATACCGCAAGAACGTCACGCGGTTGGGCGCAATCACCACGCCCGTCACGCTTGTGCGCGAAGTGATTGGGCGCACCGACTCGGCATCCTACCTCGCACCCTTTGGGCAGGGCACATTCACGGTCTTCTACGACATTGTGCGCGAACGCGTCGCCAACCTCACGACCAACAGCACGCTCGAAGCCACCACGTGCGGCGTCACGCGCGACGAACGCAACTGCTACAACACGGCAACGTGCACGCTCACACCGGTCGACTGTGTGCAACTTCCGTGGACCGCGTGGGGCGCGTGTGGCGTGTTGGTGCCCTTCGAACAGTACCGCACACGCGCAATCACCACCTACCCGGCCAACGGCGGGAGGCCGTGTCTCGCCACGATCGAAACGCGGCCCTGCGGAAGCCTCAACTGCACGTGGAGCGATTGGAGCGCGGACGCTGCCCACCCGTGCCAGGTCGGGTGCGGCACGGGAACGGCGTGGGAAACGCGCGTCGTCACGCAACAGGCGCGCGGCTCGGGGCTCGCGTGCACGGGCGACGCGGCGCGCGGCATCGATTGCTCCCTCAACTCCTGTCCCGCGAACTGCACCATGGGCGCCTGGAGCGCGTGGAGCTCGTGCAGCGTCGGCTGCGGGCTCGGCGCGACCACGCAGGGTGTGTATCGGCGCACCCGCAACGCGCTCAGCCCGCACGTCGCGGAGCACGTTTGTGTCTGCGCCGCCGGGCGCCCCAACAGCACCCACGCGTGCGGCTCGCCCGCGCTCGGCACGGTGGGAAACAACACCTACCGCGCGTGCACCGAAGCGGAGCGCGCGCGACTAGGCACCACCTTTACGAACGCCGAGGCGCCGGGCCTCGAGTGTCTTGTGCTCACGCCGCAATGCAACGCTTCGCTCGTCAACAACACCGCCTGCGCACCCGTATACTGGGGCGAGCCATTCCGAGCGCTGTCGCCCGTTCGCGTTGCGCTTCGCGGCACCGATCTCACGCGCGTCTGTGGGCCGCTCGCGGTGTCGGGAAACTCAACGTGCACCTGGGCCGCCGCAACGCTCGCAGACACCGCGCCCGTGGTGCCCGAGTGCACGGGGCCGCTTGACGGGGCGCAGTGCAGCTGCACGGCCGACGCGCAACAGGGGCCATACTGGCCCTGCGCGCGCCGCTACGACGTGCGCACGTGCGCCGCCACCGACGTGACGCGTCTCTGCGGAGTCGACGGGATCGCGTGCAGCAAGAGGTGCTTCGGTGAGACTTGCGACCTCGCGCACGCGTGCACCTGCGCCAACGAGCCAACCATGACACCCGCGTTCAAGGCCGCATACGCCATCAACCCGCTCACGCAGCGCGAATACCACGGCCTCTCGCTCTCGCCGTCGCCCTTTGCGAGGTGCAACGAACGCATCCCGACCTCGATGAGCGAGGCGCAGCGCGAGTGTGGCCCCTTCGCGCTCGCACAAGAAACGGCGTGCCCCGCGGGCGGCGCCTGCCTCAGTGGCTGTCGCTGCGTCCCTGGCGCCACCTTCGACCCACGCGCGCCCAATAACAGCCTCCCGTGTGCCGTCTTCGTGGAGCCGTGCCGCGCGAGCGACGTGCGCACCTACTGCGCACCCTCGGACGTCGCGTGCAGCATGATCCGCTTCCCCACCCAGCTCACCGCCTTCGCGCCTGGCTCGTGTCGCACCCTCGACGACCCCTACGTCCCCTGCACCACACGCGCGCAGTTCACGCGCGCCTGCGGCTACGGCGCCACTGCGTGTGTGTGGGACTCGCGACTGAACGCACCAGCCCCGCCCGCACTTCGACAGTGCACGTGCGACACGGATTCCTACTTCGACGCCTCGTTGGGTGTGTGCGCACCCACAGCGCCGCGCGTCGAAGCGTGCAGCTCCGACCCCGTCAGTCCCTTCTACTTTGGCACCGTGTGCCCTTTTGCAGGCGTGCGCGCCACCGACTGCCGCCTTCGCATCTTTGTGTCGCCCCTCACAAGTGCGGTGTCGCTCATCCCCGACCTCGCATCGTGCACCGGATGCCGCCCGACCAACGCCACCACCGCAGTCGCGTCTGTGCTACTGGACATGTGGAGCTACCAGCAGAACGGAGGCATCGCGCCCGCTTCGCTGCAATTGTCGGCGCGCGAGCGTGCTCAGGGCGGGCCCGGTGTCACCACGAGCGTCTCGCCCGAGTGTCGCTGCCCCAGTCTCGCCACCACCGCCGCAACCGGCACCGATCCCGTTGCCACTACACTCGACGACCTCAACGATCGCTGGGTAAGCACGCTTGGGCAGCTCGTGCGCTGGATCAACTCAACAGAGACCACGTACCAGCGCACACCGCGCTGCATCACCGAGTTCGGCGCCTCGACCGCGCTGCAGCAGTTGCTCCTTGGCACGTGCCCGGCCGACACGGGCGGCGTGGTGTGCAGCGGACGCGGACTGTGCGGTTTCGACGTCTCCGCCCTCGCGGCTGTGCAGAACCTTACCTTCAACGTCAACTCGACCGGCGAGGGAGTCTACCCGCGCGCCGACACCGCACTCAACGCTACGTGGGTGCACGCGCCGCTGCCCGTTTCGACACTCGACTGCCTCAAGCGAGGCGTGGTTCGCGGCGCCTTCAATCGCAGCACGTGCCCGGGTGGAATCGCGAACCGCACCTCGCAATGCGGCAGCGACATCCCGTACTCCGAGTTCCTGTTGGCAGCATCGGTGCTGCCGCGCCCCGCCTCCGCCGCGCGACGCTTGCCCGATTTCATGGACGAGATCCTAGGCGTCACCCCCTTTGGCGGCGGCTGGGAGTTCCACCCGCCTTCCTCCGGGCTGCGCGAGGTGGCCTTCGAACTTGACATGACCGAACTGCTCGCTGGACGAGTGGACCTGGGTGCGCTGCGCACGCTGCTCATGTCTCACCTCGAAGACGATCCCGCTTTTGTGGCCATCCAAAACGCCGGGCGCGTAATTATGGGGCGTGGCACACACCCGGGCGCGCGCGTCGAGGTCAACGACACGGCCTGGGTCACCTACCGCCACACAGAGTATCTCGCCAAGTACCCGGGCGGCAGCTCGTTCAACCCCAAGCACGGCAACCTCTTCCCGCTCGACACCGACATGTACCCGGCGTGGACGCCGTACCGCTTCTGGAAGGCGGTCGATCAGGCGAACCCCTACGACTACGTCCCGACCTCCAACGACGTGCTCTACGACACGCCACCCGACCCACCGGGCTTTCCGGGATACCACCAAGAGTGGCGCTCGCGTGGCAAGTACCCCATCCGTGTGCCACGCGTCGAGGCGCTAAAGTACACTACACCCACGGGTCAAACCGTCACCGCGCGCTTGCCGGTGCTCGTGTGCACCACGCAACGTGTTTTCCACTACAGCTACGGTGTGTCGGCCTACTACACCACACCCGTCTACTTCAACGCGCCGTTCTACAAGCTGTTGCAGAACTACAGCATGCGCCACGACAAGGAGCTCAAGTACTCTGCTACCACCAACATCGCATCGTTTGCAAACGACCTCAACTTCATGGACACGTACGGCTACTACGACTTCCCCGTTGGGTGGGAGTTCGAACCGCCGCGCCACGCGCAAACGTCGCCACCCTTCAAGACGTGCCGCCTCAACGACGGCTCCATCTTCGGGTGCAACAACTCCTTCGTTGATCCCTGGCCAGACGCGGTTGTCAACAACAATTGGCTCACCAACAACATGTACGGCTCAGACCAACCAGGTACTGAGTTTTACAACACGTGGCGGCGCTACGGAAGCTACTTCTGGGCCAAACCCGATCGTTGTTTCGTGCTGGGTCAGACGAGCTACCGCTCGCGCTCGCCGTGCGCCGCGCGCGTAAACACGTCCGCCTGTACCTGCGCGCCCGACTTTAGTGGCGCGGCGTGCGAGAACAGGCGCACCACTTCCGTCACAGAGACGCCCGCGCTCTACAAGGCATCCGAGTTCAGTGGCAACGATTGCTCGATCGCGGGCGCCGCGTGCACCCTCTCACCCGGCTGGACTGGCGAAATCGGGTGCATGCACGGCACGATGGATTTCAGGACCGGAGAGTGTGTTTGCGAGCCCGGGTGGGCGCTCACAACACCCGGAGTCTCGTACGACGACAAACTGACGCTCATTGAGAAGCTGGCCGTCGACGATCGCACGCACGGCAACACCATCGGTCGCGTCTGTGCACTCTCGCTCCTCGACTGCCCCGCCGTGCGTCACACCCCGCCCGGTGGCCTCTACCCGTGCTCGCCCGTCAACGCCATCGCCCAAGTCGGGACGCGACGCACTGCGGCCTCCATCGTGCGCGACTCCTACGATCTGGGCTTCGACGCGTGCGGTTGCGAGTGTCCCGATGGAACCGCTGGCCTCTACTGCACTTCATGCCCCAAGGACGAGTTCGGCGTCGTGTGTGGCGGACGCGGTGTGTGCACTGGCGACCCGCGCGCCGAAGCCGTGCGTTGTGACTGCTTTGCTGGAACCAACGGGCAGTACTACGGCGACACGTGCGAGCACACGCTCGCGCTCAACTCGTCGGAGTGCACGAGCAACGGTGGCGAGGTCGTGATCAGCGCCGCCTGCGAGCGCCTCGACACCGAAGTCTACAGCTTGATGCCGCTACAACGCGCCGCCTGCGCGCGCGAGGAGTTCTGGACGTGCGCGTGCGGGCGAACGCCCAACACGTGCGGCGACCTACAACTCGATCGCTACGGCCCGCATTGCGAGTACTCTCTCTGCCCCACCGTCAACGGTCTTCCGTGCGGCGGGCACGGGTGTTGCGTCCAAGACAACGCCACGCTCACCTTCGGTTGTGTGTGCGACACCCCGTCCGCCGTTGCGGGCACGCCCTTCTTTGGAGGCCCCGACTGCGGCACCGACCTGCGCGCCGTGTGTGCACCGCCAGGCGAGGCCGCCGTCTGCAACATCGAAGGGATCAACACCGAGGCTGTGTTGCTGGCTCGCTCGGTGTGCGTGGAGGTCTTCAACGCAACGCGCGGCACGTTTGGGTTCACGTGCAAATGCCCGCAACGCACAGGGCGAGAGCCGCGCGGCGGGCCCTTCTGTCGCGATCCGCTCTGCATGATGCCACCGCACCTTGCCGACGCACAACCGTGCTTCTCACGGCGCTGTGAGCCAAACAGCGACGGCCTCACAGGTCGCTGTGTGTGCAGTCGCACTTCGCTGGGCGGCACATCGCAAGGCGGCGTGCGGGTCGGTCCCTATTGCGAGTTCGAAGTCACCGACCAGTGTGGTGTCCTGTTGCCTGGAAACCTCGTGCGCACGTGCGGACTCGAGGCGTCGCGCGGGACTTGCGACTGCGAAGACTTCAGCAACGCGACGACGTGCGCGTGCGCATGTGTGCCCGGGTACGACGGCCCGAAGTGCCTATCGAGCGCCTGCCCAGTTGCGTGCGGGCCCTTTGGAACGTGTGACGGCGAGACGGGTGAGTGTGTCTGTGCACCTGGCACGGTCTACATCAAGGACCAGGTTACGGGCGCCTGCACCGCCACATCGTGCCCGCCGGCGTCGCAACCCACGGCGGACGGACTTGGGTGTGTTTGCGACGACCCCACGAAGAGTTGGGGCTCGCTCTGTCGCGTGGATTCGTGTCCGCTTGACGAGCAAGGCAACCGCTGCGGGCCGCGCCACATCAGCGACACGCTTTACGTGTTGGCGTTCTGTGCGAGCTCCGACACGCGTCAGTGCGACACTAGCCTCAAGCGTTGCAACGTCAACACGGGAACGTGTGTGTGCAGCACCGGCTACCGCACGAATGCGGCCACCAACATGTGCGAACGAGTGTGCGACCCGCGCGGCACGTCGGCGGTGACTGTGGGATCGATTGGTAGCGGCAACGCGGGCAAGACTCTGTGCGTGTGTGCGCCTGGCTGGGCGGGCACCCTGTGCGACACGCGCATCTGTATGGCGCCGCGCCTCCCCACCACGCAGGGAACGTGTGTGTGCCCCACCGGCACCGAGGGTGTGAACTGCGAACTGCCTGTTTGCGAGAACGGCGGTACTCGCGCAACACCCACCGCAAGCGCCTGTACGTGCCCCGTTGGATGGAAGGGAACGACGTGTGCGCAAACCGTTTGTACCGATCCCCTCGCGCGGTGGCAGCCCGACTTGCAGCGGTGCAACTGCTCCGCCGGCCTGAGTGGCACACTCTGCGACATCTCGCAGTGCACGGGGTCGCGTGTTTTGTCGCCTTCAACGGGAACCTGCGTGTGCGCCTCTGGCTACGGCGGAAGCGACTGTCGCCGACTGAGCTGCCAGCGCGGTGTGGCAACGAGCGACGGTGGGTGCGCGTGCTTCTTTGGTTACACCGGAGTTGCGTGCGAGATTTCTGTGTGCGGAAACGGGCGACCCAGCGCTGCGGACGGGACGTGTGTGTGCGACTCGGGCTACAAGCGCGACACCACGCTTCCCGAAGCGCCCTGCACAATCCCCATCACGACGCCCGTCGTTGTCGTCGTTCCACCCGCCACGCCCGACTGCCCCGTGGGTCGCACGGGTGTCGCGGACGCCTTCGGCGCGGCCGGTGTGTGCGACGCACCCATTTCGGATGGCGGAAGCGGTGGCTCACCGGAGGTGCCAATCGCACCCGAGGAGCCGGTCGATGACGGTGGGGACGGGTGGGCGGTGGGTACGATCGCGGGCGTCGCCTCGGCTGCCGCGGTGGTGTTGCTGGGTGCGGTCTTTGTCTTGCACCTACCATCCAAGGTTGCGGCCATGGTGCAGGGTG
>JACCDG010631783.1_pt1 | contig 16594 bp, 16 predicted proteins | sample 7442471 | NCBI WGS metagenome assembly JACCDG01 (sample SAMN15323444, study PRJNA562643) | freshwater metagenome | isolation source: river surface water | place: USA:Blue River Watershed | collected 2017-08-17 | reverse complement strand
GATGCTGCGCCGCCTGTTCAACTACCTGCCGCTCAACAACAAGGAAAAGGCCCCCGTGCGCAAGAGCGGCGACCCGATCGAGCGCATGGATTTGTCTTTGGACACGCTGGTGCCCGAGAACCCGAACAAGCCCTATGACATGAAGGAACTCATCGTCAAGACGGTGGACGATGGCGACTTCTTCGAGCTGCAGCCCGACTACGCCAAGAACATCCTGATCGGTTTTGCCCGCATGGACGGTCAGACCGTGGGCATCGTGGCCAACCAGCCGCTGGTGCTGGCCGGATGTCTGGACATCAAGAGTTCCATCAAGGCCGCACGCTTTGTGCGTTTCTGCGATGCGTTCAACATCCCGGTCGTCACCTTTGTCGACGTGCCCGGCTTCATGCCCGGCACCAGCCAGGAGTACGGCGGCATCATCAAGCACGGCGCCAAGCTGCTTTACGCCTACGCCGAGTGCACTGTGCCCAAGATCACCGTGATCACCCGCAAGGCCTACGGCGGCGCGTACGACGTGATGGCCTCCAAGCACCTGCGCGGCGACGTCAACTTCGCCTGGCCCAACGCCGAAATCGCGGTGATGGGCGCCAAGGGCGCGGTGGAAATCATCTTCCGTGAAGACAAGAACGACCCCGAAAAGCTCGCCGCCCGCGAAGCCGAATACAAGGCCCGCTTTGCCAACCCGTTTGTGGCCGGTGCCCGTGGCTTCATCGACGACGTGATCCAGCCGCACGAAACCCGCAAGCGCATTGCCCGTTCGCTGGTCATGCTCAAGGACAAGAAGATCGACAACCCCTGGCGCAAGCACGGGAACATTCCGCTGTAAACACCTTTCGCCCTGAGCTTTTAACACCGTTCGCCCTGAGCCTGTCGAAGGGCAAATCCATTGGGCAAGGCTTCGACAGGCTCAGCCCGAACGGAAAAAAGGATTCCAAATGTTCAAGAAAATTCTGATTGCCAACCGCGGTGAAATCGCCTGCCGCGTGATCGCCACCGCCCGCAAGATGGGCATCGCCACCGTGGCCGTGTACTCCGAAGCCGACAAGGAAGCGCGCCATGTGCAGCTGGCCGACGAGGCCGTGCTGCTGGGCCCGGCGCCGAGCCGCGAGTCCTACCTGGTGGCCGACAAGATCATTGCCGCCGCCAAGCAGACCGGCGCTGAGGCCATCCACCCCGGCTACGGCTTCCTGTCCGAGAACGAAGAGTTCGCGGCCCGTTGCGAGAAGGAAGGCATCGCCTTCATCGGCCCCAAGGCGCATTCCATTGCCGCCATGGGCGACAAGATCGCCTCCAAGAAGCTGGCCAACGAGGCCAAGGTCAACACCATCCCGGGCTACAACGACGCGATCGAGACGCCCGAGAAGGCCGTCGAGATTGCCAAGGGCATCGGCTACCCCGTCATGATCAAGGCCTCGGCCGGTGGCGGTGGCAAAGGCCTGCGCGTGGCCTTCAACGACAAGGAAGCCTTTGAAGGCTTTTCCTCCTGCCGCAACGAAGCGCGCAACAGCTTCGGTGACGACCGCGTGTTCATCGAAAAATACGTGCTCGAGCCGCGCCACATCGAGATCCAGATCCTGGGCGACAGCCACGGCAACGTGATTTACCTGAATGAGCGCGAGTGCTCGATCCAGCGCCGCCACCAGAAGGTGATCGAAGAGGCGCCGTCGCCTTTCATCTCTGACGCGACCCGCAAGGCCATGGGCGAGCAGGCCGTGGCCCTGGCCAAGGCGGTGAAGTACCAGTCGGCCGGCACGGTGGAATTCGTGGTCGGCAAGGACCAGGACTTCTACTTCCTCGAAATGAACACCCGCCTGCAGGTGGAGCACCCGGTCACCGAGTGCATCACCGGTCTGGACCTGGTCGAGCAGATGATCCGCGTGGCCGCGGGCGAGAAGCTCTCGTTCACGCAGGCCGACGTCAAGCGCGACGGCTGGGCCATCGAGTGCCGCATCAACGCCGAAGACCCCTTCCGCAACTTCCTGCCGTCCACTGGCCGTCTGGTGCGTTTCCAGACGCCCGAGCAGACCATGTTTGCCGCAGCCGTTCGTCCTGAGCTTGTCGAAGGACAAACGGGGGCAGGGGCTTCGACAAGCTCAGCCCGAACGGGTGAAGGCTCAGGCCGAACGGGTTCGGGCTTGTTCGGCGTGCGTGTGGATACCGGTGTGACCGAAGGCGGCGAGATCCCGATGTTCTACGACTCGATGATCGCCAAGCTCATCGTGCACGGCAAGGACCGCAACGAAGCGATCGCCAAGATGCGCGAAGCCCTCAACGGCTTCGTGATCCGCGGCATCAGCTCCAACATCCCCTTCCAGGCCGCGCTGCTGGCACACCCCAAGTTCGTGTCGGGCCAGTTCAACACCGGCTTCATCGCCGAGCACTACGCCAAGGGCTTCCGCGCCGAAGATGTGCCGCACGATGACCAGGACTTCCTGGCGGCGCTGGCCGCCTTCGTGCGCCGCAAGTCGCGTGAGCGCGCCGCCAACCTGAGCGGCCAGCTGCCGGGCTATGACGTGCAGATTGGGCAGGACTACACCGTCGTCGTGCTGGGCGCCGAAGGCCAGAACCGCCATGTGCAGGCGCATGTGGACGAGTTCCGTGGCCAAAGCGGTGTGGCAGCCATACGCATCGGCGAGAAGACCTATGAAATCGTCAGCCATTCGCGTCTGAACGACGTGAAGATCAGCGGCACCGTCAATGGCAAACCGTTCACCGCCCAGGTCGAACGTGGCACCACCAAGAACCCTCTGGCCTTGCAGGTGCAGCACAACGGCACCCGCATCGAGGCGCTGGTCATGTCGCCGCGCATGGCCGAGCTGCACAAGCTCATGCCCTACAAGGCGCCGCCGGACATGAGTCGCTTCGTGCTCTCGCCCATGCCGGGCTTGTTGGTCGATGTGTCGGTGCAGCCAGGCCAGAAGGTGCAGGCCGGTGAGCGCGTGGCCGTGATCGAAGCCATGAAGATGGAGAACATCCTCTTTGCGGCGCAGGACGGCGTGGTCAAGAAGGTCGTTGCAGCCAAGGGCGAGTCCCTGTCGGTGGATCAGATGATCGTGGAGTTCGAATGATGAGTGCGTCCCTTCGACAGGCTCAGGACAGGCCTTTCAAGGTACTGGGCATCCAGCAGATCGCCATTGGCGGGCCCGACAAGACCCGCCTGCAGAAACTCTGGGTCGACATGTTCGGCCTGGAGGTCACCGGCACGTTCAAGAGCGAACGCGAGAACGTGGACGAGGACATCTGCGCCATGGGCACCGGCCCCTTCAAGGTCGAAGTCGACCTGATGCAGCCGCTGGACCCCGAGAAGAAACCGGCCGTGCACACCACGCCGCTCAACCACGTGGGCCTGTGGATCGACAAGCTCCCCGAGGCGGTCGAGTGGCTCACGGCCAACGGCGTGCGCTTTGCCCCAGGCGGCATCCGCAAGGGCGCTGCCGGTTTTGACATCTGCTTTTTGCACCCCAAGGGCAACGAGGAATTCCCGATCGGTGGTGAGGGCGTGCTGATCGAACTGGTGCAAGCACCGCCTGAAGTGGTCAGCGCCTTCGAGAAGCTGGCAGCGGCTTGATTTGAGCCTGTTGTTGCCCTTTTTTTGAATGTCATTCCCCGGCCCAAGCTGTCATCCCGCCGGGTCCAAGTTGTCATCCCGCCCGGCCCCAGTTGTCATTCCCCGGCTTGACCGGGGAATCCATGGATCCTCGGGTCAAGCCCGAGGATGACAGAGGAAGCGCAAGCCGGAGGATGACAGGGGAGACGCAAGCCCGAGGATGACAGGGGAAACGCGAGCCCGTGGGTCCCTCAGCCTTGCCGCGCTCGCGCCTTGGCCAGCGCAGCTTCGATGATGGCGCGTTTGCGGTCGATTTCGGCTTGGGCGCCGGGCCCATCCTCCACTTGGGTGTGGGTGGGCAGGTCGGCCAGCTTCATTTCGGCCTTGGCGATCTGGCGCTCGTCGTGCTCGCGCGCTTCTCGCGCCAGCCGGCTCTTGCGTGCTTCGTAGCGCGCACGGGCGGTATCGGCCTCACTCTGTGACCATGCAGCCCAACCCGTGCGCTCACCTGTGACCGGCTCCAGGGCAATGCAGTCCACCGGACAGACGGGGATGCACAGTTCGCAGCCGGTGCACCAGGGCTCGATAACGGTGTGCATGCGCTTGTTGCTGCCCACAATGGCATCGGTCGGACACGCCTTGATGCACAGGGTGCAGCCGATGCACCAGGCCTCGTCGATGATGGCGATGTGGCGCGGACCTTCGGTGCCGTGGTCCGCACTCAGCGGCTGGGCTGGACGCTTGCTGATGCGTGCCAGCCGCTCCACACCTTCCTGTCCACCGGGCGGGCACTGGTTGATGTCCGCCTCACCTGCCGCAATCGCACGGGCGTAGGCAGCGCAGTCAGGGTAGCCGCAGCGTGTGCACTGCGTCTGGGGCAGGGCAGCGTGCAGCGCCAAAAAAAGCGCCTGCTGGTCAGCAGGCGCCTGGGAGGAGGGCGACACCTGCTTCAGGCTTTGGTCTTGGCCCATTGGGTTTTCGCGCCAGGCTTGACACTGGCCTGGGTGGAAGCTTTGGCACTGCTCTTGCGCGCCGCCACGCTGGTGGGTTTGGCCACACGCTGGCTGGCCTTGGTCTTGGGCTTGGCGGCTGTGGTTTTCGGTGCGCTCCTGGCCGGAGCCACAGGGGCTTTGGCCGTTTGCGCTTTGGCATGGTCGAGGATGAACTGGCGCACCTGCGGGTACACCACTTCGCGCCAGCGACGGCCGCTGAAGATGCCGTAGTGTCCTGCACCTTCGACTTCCAGATGATGGCGATCTGCCTTGGGGATGCTGCTGCACAGGTCCTGCGCGGCGCGGGTCTGGCCCGAGCCGGAGATGTCGTCGAGCTCGCCTTCCACGGTCAGCAGGGCAGTGGTCTTGATGTCCTGCGGGCGCACACGTTCGAGCTTGCCGTCCACGCCCTGCACGTCCCAGGTGCCGTTGACGAGCTTGAACTCCTGAAAGACGGTCTTGATGGTTTCCAGGTAGTAGTCGGCGTCCATGTCGAGCACGGCGTTGTACTCGTCGTAGAACTTGCGGTGGGCTTCGGCGCTGGCGTCGTCGCCCTTGATCAGGTCCTTGAAGTAGTCGTAGTGGCTGCTGGCGTGGCGGTCAGGGTTCATGGCCACAAAGCCGGTGTGCTGCAGAAAGCCCGGGTAGACGCGGCGACCGGCGCCAGGGAAGTTGGGCGGCACGCGGTAGATCACGTTGTTCTCGAACCACTCGAAGCTCTTGTGGATGGCCAGATTGTTGACTGCCGTAGGCGATTTGCGGGCATCGATCGGGCCGCCCATCATGGTCATGGACAGGGGCGTTTTTTCGCCGCGGCTGGCCATCAGGGAGACGGCGGCCAGCACCGGCACGGTCGGCTGGCAGACGCTCATCACGTGACAGTTGCCATAGATGGCCTGGATGTGGCGGATGAATTCCTGCACGTAGTTGACGTAATCGTCGAGGTGGAACTCGCCGTCGGACAGCGGCACCAGACGCGCGTTTTTCCAGTCGGTGATGTAGACCTTGTGGTCCTGCAGCATGGTGCGCACCGTGTCACGCAGCAGGGTGGCGTAGTGACCCGACAGCGGCGCCACGATCAGCACCGGCGGTTGGGCTTTGAGTTCTTGCAGGGTGCCGGGGTCGTCCGAAAAGCGCTTGAAGCGGCGCAGCTCGCAAAAGGGTTTGTCGATTTCGATGCGTTCGTGGATGGCCACGTCCACATGGCCCCCCACCTTGACGGTGCGGATGCCGAATTCGGGCTTGACATAGTCCTTGCCCAGGCGGTGGATCAGCGAGTAGGCGGCCGAGACACGTTGCGCCAGAGGGGTCTGGGATGCCGGGTTCAGGGGGTTGCTGTAGAGCTTGGAAGCGGCCTGTGCCAGATCGGCAAAGGGTTCCATGAAGGAACGCTGGGTTTCGTACAGCTGGTAAAGCATGGGAACTCCGGTAGTCAGGGCACGGATGGTGCGTTGCAGCAATGGTAGCGCACGCTCGTTCGAATTTTTGGAGAGTTGACCCTAATCAACTGTCGCTTGCCTGACCGGATGGCAAAGCCCTTCGACAGGCTCAGGCCGAACGGACTTCGCCACCGTTCATGCTGAGCTTGTCGAAGCATGGCTTCCAGGGCCTTCGACAAGCTCAGGCCGAACGGGAGTACCTCAGGCCGAGCGGATCGGCATCAGCCCACGACTTTGGCGATGGCCTGGCAGACGTAGTCGATGTTCTTGCTGTTGAGCGCGGCCACGCACATGCGGCCGGTGTCGGTGCCGTACACGCCAAATTCGCTGCGCAGGCGCACCATCTGGTCCTTGGTCAGGCCCGAGTAGCTGAACATGCCGATCTGGCTGGTGATGAAGGACATGTCCTGCTTGACGCCTGCGGCCTTGAGGCCATCGACCAGCTTCTGGCGCATGGCCTTGATGCGCACGCGCATTTCGGCCAATTCCTCTTCCCACTGGGCGCGCAGCTCAGGGCTGTTCAGCACGGCGGCCACCACCGCGCCGCCGTGGATGGGCGGGTTGGAGTAGTTGGTGCGGATGGCGATCTTGAGTTGCGACAGCACGCGCGCGGCTTCTTCCTTGTCGGAAGCCACCACCGAGAGGGCGCCCACGCGCTCGCCGTAGAGGCTGAAGCTCTTGGAGAACGAGGTGGACACGAAAATGTTCAGGCCCGCGGCCACGAATTTGCCGATCACGGCGCCGTCTTCGGCGATGCCGTGGCCAAAGCCCTGGTAGGCCATGTCCAGGAAAGCGGTCAGGCCCTTGGCCTTGACGACGGCAATCACCTGGTCCCAGTGGGCGGCGGTGATGTCATAGCCCGTGGGGTTGTGGCAGCAGGCGTGCAGCACCACGATGGTGCCGGGGGCGGCCGCGTTCAGGTCGGCCAGCATGCCTTCGAAGTTGACGCCGCGCTTGGCCGCGTCGTAGTAGGCGTAGGTGCCGACTTCAAAACCGGCGTTCACGAAAATGGCGCGGTGGTTTTCCCAGCTGGGGTCGGAGATCAGGACCTTGGCGTTGGGGCTGACTTTTTTGAGGAAGTCGGCGCCGATCTTGAGGCCGCCGGTGCCGCCGATGGCCTGCACGGTCGATACACGGCCGGACTTGACCACGTCGGAGTCGGCGCCAAAGACCAGACCCTTGACCGCGTTGTCGTAGGCGACGATGCCGTCGATGGGCAGGTAACCGCGAGGCGCGGGTTTGTCCATCATGGTCTTTTCAGCGGCCTGCACGCACTTGAGCAGAGGCAGCTTGCCCGCGTCGTCGAAATACACGCCCACGCCCAGGTTGACCTTGTTGGGGTTGGTGTCGGCAGCGTATTGCTCGTTCAGACCCAGGATCGGGTCGCGGGGGGCCATTTCGACAGCGGAAAACAGAGACATGGGGGTTCCTGTAGGACGTGGTGGGGCGCTGGGCGCAAAGCCTGTGATTTTATAGGGTGAATAGCGCCGCGCCGGCCTGCGGCAAGACTGTGAAACAGGCTTTGCGCATAAACTATGCGCAAAGCCAATGGAGGTTGTCCATGTTGCGATTTGAAGAAGCCCCCAAAAAACCCACCAACCTGTCACTCAATGCCGAGGTGCTCGCCATGGCGCGTGAGCTGGGCATGAACGTGTCGCGCACGGTGGATGCCCTGCTGGCAGAGGAAGTCAAGCGCCAGTACTGGGCCCGCTGGAACGAGCAGAACAGCGCGGCCATCGATCAGTACAACGAACGCATCGAGCGCGAAGGCTTGCCGCTCGCGCAGTACCGCACGTTCTGAACATGGCGCAGTTCGATGTGTACCTGAACCCGGACCCGGTCCAGCGGGAGCGCACGCCTTATCTGCTGGACATCCAGAACAGTTTTCTCGAGCGACTGGCCACCCGTGTGGTGGTGCCCATGCGCCGCGCCGAACATGCGCCGCTGCCGATGCGCGAACTCAACCCGTCTTTGGAGGTTCAGGGACAGGCCCTGGTGCTCGACACGGCAGCTTTGGCCGCCATCCCTGCGCGCGGCCTGGGTCAGCCAGTCGCTTCCTTGCGCGGCCAATCCACCGATGTGGTGTCCGCGCTTGACGTGCTTTTTGGCGGCTACTGAGCCCGCCTGACCGGATTTTTCATGCCTGCCAACGAAACCCTTTCCGAAGTCGTCCCCGAAGCTCCCCAAGGCGAGTTCGTCGCCTTCCCGGATTCGCCCTTTGAACTGTTTCAGCCCTACCCACCGGCGGGCGACCAGCCCACAGCCATTACCCAGCTGGTCGAAGGTGTGCAGGACGGCGAGGTCTTCCAGACCCTGCTGGGCGTGACCGGCTCGGGCAAGACCTTCACCATGGCCAATGTGATCGCGCGTCTGGGGCGCCCGGCCATCGTGTTCGCGCCCAACAAGACGCTGGCGGCGCAGCTGTACAGCGAATTCCGCGAGTTCTTCCCGAAGAACGCGGTCGAGTACTTCGTCAGCTACTACGACTACTACCAGCCCGAGGCCTATGTGCCGCAGCGCGACCTGTTCATCGAAAAGGACAGCGCGATCAACGAGCACATCGAGCAGATGCGGCTGTCGTGCACCAAGAGCATCCTGGAGCGGCGCGATGTGGTAATCGTGGCCACCGTCTCGGCCATCTACGGCATCGGCAAGCCGGAGAGCTACCACCGCATGATCATGACGCTGCGGGTGGGCGACAAGGCGGGCCAGCGCGATGTGATCGCGCAGCTGATCCGCATGCAGTACCAGCGCAACGACCAGGACTTCAGCCGAGGCAAGTTCCGGGTGCGTGGCGACACCATCGACGTTTTTCCGGCCGAACATTCCGAGCTGGCGATCCGGATCGAACTCTTTGACGACGAAATCGAGAGCCTGCAGCTGTTCGACCCGCTGACGGGCCGCATCCGCCAGAAGATCCCGCGCTTCACGGTCTACCCCTCCAGCCACTACGTCACGCCGCGCGATCAGGTGCTGGCCGCCATCGAGACCATCAAGGTCGAACTGGACCAGCGCTTGAAGGAATTGGTGGGCATGGGCAAGCTGGTCGAGGCCCAGCGCCTGGAGCAGCGCACCCGGTTTGATCTGGAGATGCTGTCCGAGGTGGGCCACTGCAAGGGCATCGAGAACTACACCCGGCACCTCTCGGGCGCCGCACCCGGCGAGCCCCCGAGCACGCTGACCGACTACATGCCGCCCGACGCCATCATGTTCCTGGATGAGAGCCACCAGATGATCGGGCAACTCAATGCCATGTACAACGGCGACCGCGCCCGCAAGACCACGCTGGTCGAATACGGCTTTCGTCTGCCCAGCGCTCTGGATAACCGCCCGCTCAAGTTCGAAGAGTTTGAAAAGCGCATGCGCCAGTGCATCTTCGTCTCGGCCACGCCGGCCGATTACGAGAACACGCACGCGGGCCAGGTGGTCGAACAGGTGGTGCGCCCCACCGGTCTGGTGGACCCGGAGGTCGAGGTGCGCCCCGCCACGCACCAGGTGGACGATGTGCTGCAGGAAATCCGCATCCGCGTGGAGCGGCAGGAGCGGGTGCTGATCACCACGCTGACCAAGCGCATGGCCGAGCAGCTGACCGACTACCTGACCGACAACGGTGTGAAGGTGCGTTACCTGCACAGCGATGTCGACACCGTCGAGCGCGTGGAAATCATCCGCGACCTGCGCCTGGGCGCTTTTGATGTGCTGGTGGGCATCAACCTGCTGCGCGAGGGCCTGGACATCCCCGAAGTCTCGCTGGTGGCCATCCTGGACGCCGACAAAGAAGGCTTTTTGCGCGCCGAGCGCAGCCTGATCCAGACGATCGGTCGCGCGGCCCGCAATGCGGGGGGCAAGGCCATCCTGTATGCCGATGTGGTCACCAAGTCCATGAAAAAAGCCATGGACGAAACCTTGCGCCGCCGCGAAAAGCAGATCGCCTACAACGAGGCGCACGGCATCACCCCGCGCACCATCATCAAGCAGGTCAAGGACCTGATCGACGGGGTCTACAGCGAAAAGTCCGGCCAGGAAGCCGAGCGTCTGGAGCAGGCGGCACTGCAGAAGGCCAAGGTCGAGGACATGAGCGAAAAGGACATTGCCAAAGCCATCAAGCAACTCGAAAAGCAGATGATGGAACACGCCCGAAATCTGGAATTCGAGAAGGCGGCCCGGGTGCGCGACCAGCTGGCCATTCTGAAAGAGCAGGCCTTTGGCGCGGCCGGTGGCGACAAGGTGGTGCCGCTGGTGCGGGGGTGATCGGTAGGCGTCATTGCCCGGCTTGACCGGGCCATCCATGGATCCTCGGGTCAAGCCCGAGGATGACAGCCCGAAGGTGTCATGCTCCGACTTGATCGGAGCATCCAGGTGCACTGTGGATCCTCGGGTCAAGCCCTAGGATGACATGACACTTCAAGCCCGAGGATGACATGACACTGCAAGCCCGAGGACGACAGGTCAGCGACCAATCCCGAGCAATTTGATCGGGAATCGGCTATACTTGAGTTTCTTGGTCGGGAACTCGGGATATTTCTTCCCGGCCCGGTTCAGCCCACTTCAGGAGCTTGCCATGAGACTGACCACCAAAGGCCGTTTTGCCGTCACCGCCATGATCGATCTGGCCTTGCGCCAGCAGGCTGGCCCCGTGACCCTGGCCGCCATCAGCCAGCGCCAACAGATTTCGCTGTCCTATCTGGAGCAGCTGTTTGGCAAACTGCGCCGTCACCAGCTGGTCGAGTCCACCCGTGGTCCCGGCGGTGGCTACACCCTGGGCCGCAAGGCCGACGACATCACCGTGGCCGACATCATCCTGTCGGTGGACGAGCCGCTGGACGCCACCCATTGCGGTGGCAAGGAAAACTGCCAGGGCGGCGACAGCCGCTGCATGACGCACGACCTGTGGTCTGCCCTGAACGCCAAGATGGTCGAGTTCCTGGACTCCGTTTCGCTGCAAAAGCTGGTGGATGACCAGATTTCCAAAGGCATCGTGATCGAGGCCAAGCCCACCATCAAGCGCGCGATTTCTTCGGCGCCGGTGGTCAAGCCCATCCGCGTGACCGGCCCCAATTCCGTTTTCGATCTCGGCAACGTGTTTGCCAAGTCCTGATTTCTTTCCGAGAAGTACCGCCATGAGCAGCACCCCGCATTTCCCGATCTACATGGACTACGGCGCGACCAACCCGGTCGACCCTCGTGTGGTTGACGCCATGATTCCCTGGTTGCGCGAGCATTTCGGCAACCCGGCCTCGCGCAGCCACGCCTGGGGCTGGGAGGCCGAAGAGGCCGTCGAAAACGCCCGCAAGAACGTGGCCGACCTGATCGGCGCAGACCCGCGCGAGATCGTCTGGACCAGCGGCGCGACCGAGTCCAACAACCTGGCCATCAAGGGCGCCGCGCAGTTCTACAAGTCGCGCGGCAAGCACCTGATCACCGTCAAGACCGAGCACAAGGCCGTGCTCGACACCATGCGCGAGCTCGAGCGCCAGGGTTTTGAGGTCACTTACCTGGACGTGCAGGAAGACGGATTGCTGAGCATGGACGCGCTCAAGGCCGCGATCCGCCCCGACACCATCCTGATCAGCGTGATGTTCGTGAACAACGAAATCGGCGTGGTCCAGGACATCGCCGGCATTGGCGCGCTGTGCCGCGAAAAGGGCATCGTTTTCCATGTGGACGCAGCCCAAGCCACGGGCAAGGTCAAGATCGACCTGAACACCCTGCCGGTCGACCTGATGAGCCTGGCCTCGCACAAGACCTACGGCCCCAAGGGGATCGGCGCGCTGTACGTGCGCCGCAAGCCACGCGTGCGTCTGGAAGCGCAGATGCACGGCGGTGGCCATGAGCGCGGTATGCGCTCGGGCACGCTGCCCACGCACCAGTGCGTGGGCATGGGTGAAGCCTTCCGCATTGCCCGCCTCGAGATGGACCAGGACAACGCCAAGGCCGCGGCCCTGCACAAGCGCCTGATCGATGGCCTGTCGGATCTGGAGCAGGTGTTCCTCAACGGCCACCCCACACAGCGTGTGGCGCAGAACATCAACATGAGCTTCAACTACGTCGAAGGCGAGTCGCTGATCATGGGCATCAAGGGCCTGGCGGTGTCGTCGGGTTCAGCCTGCACCTCGGCCAGTCTGGAGCCAAGCTATGTGCTGCGCGCCCTGGGCCGCAGCGACGAACTGGCCCACAGCAGCCTGCGCATGACGATTGGCCGCTGGACCACCGAAGAAGACATCGACTTTGCCGTCAAGACCATCCGCGAGAACGTGGGCAAGCTGCGCGAGCTCAGCCCCCTGTGGGAGATGTACAAGGACGGTATTGATCTGAACACCATCCAGTGGGCTGCCCACTGAGTCTCAGGAGGAAAAACCATGGCTTATTCCGAAAAAGTCGTTGACCATTACGAAAACCCCCGCAACGTCGGCTCCTTTGACAAGGGTGACGAAGACGTTGGCACCGGCATGGTGGGCGCGCCCGCTTGCGGCGACGTGATGAAGTTGCAGATCAAGGTGAACCCGGCCACGGGCATCATCGAAGACGCCCGCTTCAAGACCTACGGCTGTGGCTCGGCCATTGCGTCGAGCTCGCTGGTGACCGAGTGGGTCAAGGGCAAGACGCTGGATGAAGCGGCTGCCCTCAAGAACAGCCAGATCGCCGAAGAGCTGGCGCTGCCGCCGGTCAAGATCCACTGCTCCATCCTGGCCGAAGACGCCATCAAGGCTGCAGTGGACGACTACAAAAAGAAGCACGCGAACTGACATGGCCATCACCGTCAGTGAAGCCGCAGCCCGGCACGTCAACCGTTACCTGAGCAAGCGTGGCAAGGGCCTGGGCGTGCGCCTGGGCGTGAAGACCACCGGCTGTTCCGGTCTCGCTTACAAGCTGGAATACGTGGACGAAGCCGAGCCTGAAGATGTGATCTTCGAGGCGCACGGCGTCAAGGTGCTGGTGGACCCCAAGAGCCTGGCCTACATCGACGGCACCGAGCTGGACTTTGTGCGCGAGGGCCTGAACGAAGGTTTCCGCTTCAACAACCCCAACGAACGCGACCGCTGCGGCTGCGGCGAATCCTTCCGCGTGTGAAATCCCTGCAGGCCAACGATTTCGAGTTGTTCGGGCTGCCACAGCAGTTCGCGCTCGACCGCTCGCAGCTCGACGAGCTCTGGAAGGCCCTGCAACGCGAGGCGCACCCTGATCGATTTGCCGCCGAGGGCGCTGCCGCCCAGCGCGTGGCCATGCAGTGGTCGGTGCGCATCAACGAGGCTTATCAGCGCCTGAAAGACCCGCTCAAACGCGCGGCTTACCTGTGCGAGCTGCGTGGGCAGCCGATCAACGCCGAGAGCAACACTGCCATGCCAGCAGCCTTCCTGATGCAGCAAATGGAATGGCGCGAAACACTGGAAGACGCCCATGAGCTGGCGGCACTTGAAGACCTGGCCGATGAAGTAGCCGCCGAGCGCAAGCGGGTGCAGCAATCGCTGGGCGAGCTGCTCGACGGCAGCGGTAATACCCAGGCGGCGGTCGGTCAGGTGAGGGCGTTGATGTTCATCGAACGTTTCGCTGCCGAGGTGGACGCTAAACTCGATCAAAAACAATGAACCATGGCGTTACTGCAAATTTCCGAACCGGGCCAGTCGCCTGATCCGCACCAACGGCGCATCGCCGTGGGCATTGACCTGGGCACCACCCATTCTCTGGTGGCCGCTGTGCGCCATGCCGTGGCCGAATGCCTGCCTGATGGTGAAGGTCGTGTGATCCTGCCTTCCGTGGTGCGTTACCTGCCCGGGCAGGGCCGCCAGATCGGCCATGACGCCCAGCACAATGCTGCGCAGGACCCGGCCAACACCATCGCCTCGGTCAAGCGTTTCATGGGCCGTGGCCTCAAGGACATCGCCCACCCGGACAAACTGCCGTACCGCTTTGTCGATCAGCCTGGCATGCTGGGCATTGAGACGGTACAGGGCACCAAGTCGCCCGTTGAAGTGAGCGCCGAGATCCTCGCCACCCTGCGTTTTCGGGCTGAGGACAGCTTCAACGACGACCTGTACGGCGCTGTCATCACCGTGCCCGCCTATTTTGACGACGCCCAACGTCAGGCCACCAAGGACGCGGCCCAGCTGGCTGGTTTGAACGTCCTGCGCCTGATCAATGAGCCCACGGCAGCGGCCATTGCCTATGGCCTGGACAACGCCGCCGAAGGTATCTATGCCGTCTTCGACCTGGGTGGTGGCACCTTTGACATTTCCATCCTGCGCCTGACGCGCGGCGTGTTTGAAGTCATGGCCACCGGTGGCGATTCGGCCTTGGGCGGTGACGACTACGACCGCGCCCTGGCCGACTGGGCGCTGGCGCAGGTGCCCGGCATTGCAGCAGACACGGCCGAAGACAAGACACGCCTCAAGGCCGCTGCCCGTGCGGCCAAGGAAGCGCTGACGGGTACTGACCAGACGGCTCTTTCCGTCGAACTGTCGAGCGGTAAATTGTGTGTGCAGGTCGGTCGTGCCGATTTCGAGCGCGTGACGGCAGACCTCACGCAACGCTGCCTCTCGGCCGTGCGCAAGGCCCTGCGCGATGCGGGTTTGTCCAAAGACGAGGTCAAAGGCGTGGTGATGGTGGGCGGCTCGACCCGCATGCCGCAGATCCAGAAGGCCGTGGGCGATTTCTTCGGTCAGGCACCGCTGAACAATCTGAATCCGGACGAGGTGGTGGCGCTGGGCGCTGCCATCCAGGCCAACCAGCTGGCGGGCAACGATGCCGCAGGCGACCTGCTGCTGCTCGATGTGATTCCGCTGTCGCTGGGCATCGAGACCATGGGTGGCCTGGTCGAGCGCATCGTTCCGCGCAACCAGACCATCCCGACCGCGATGGCGCAGGACTTCACCACCTACCAGGACGGCCAGACCGCGCTGGCGCTGCATGTGGTGCAGGGCGAGCGCGACCTGGTGCAGGACTGCCGCAGCCTGGCGCGCTTCACGCTGCGTGGTATTCCGCCGATGGCCGCGGGCGCCGCGCGCATCCGCGTGACCTTCACGGTCGACGCCGACGGCCTGCTGCAGGTGTCTGCCAAGGAACAACTGAGCGGCGTGGAGGCGCGCATCGACGTCAAGCCGTCCTACGGCCTCTCGGACGAGCAGATCGCCGCCATGCTGCAAGACAGCTTTGCCACCGCCCAGCAGGATATGCAGGCGCGTGCACTGGTCGAGGCCAGGGTGGACGCCGACCGCATGCTGCTTGCCACGCGCAGTGCGCTGCAGGCCGACGGCCACCTGCTCAGCCAGCAGGAGCGTGCGGCCATCGATCAGCTGATGGACGCGCTGCAAAAAGCCATCGCCACCGAGCAGGATGCCAAGGCGCTCGAAGACCAGACCCAGGCGCTGGCCAAGGGCACCGAAGCCTTTGCCGCCGAGCGCATGAACCAGAGCATCCAGAAGGCCCTGGCCGGGCAAAGTATCCAGAACGTTTAACCCCCCAGACACCATGCCGGTCATCAAGATTCTTCCCCATGCCGAACTCTGCCCGCAGGGCGCAGAGATCACCGCCGCCGCGGGCACCACCATCTGTGAGGCCCTGCTCGAAAACCAGATCAACATCGAGCACGCCTGCGACATGAGCTGCGCCTGCACGACCTGTCATGTGATCGTGCGCGAGGGCTTTCGCAGCTTGAATGAGATGGAAGAAACCGAAGAGGATCTGCTGGACCGCGCCTGGGGCCTGGAGCCCGATTCGCGCCTGAGCTGCCAGGCCATCGTGGGCCGTGACAATCTGGTGGTCGAGATCCCGAAGTACACCATCAACCACGCCAAAGAGAACCACTGAACCATGCGTCAGATCGTCCTCGACACCGAGACCACCGGCCTGTCGGCCGAAACGGGCGACCGCATCATCGAGCTGGGCTGCGTGGAGCTGGTCAACCGCAAGCTGACCGGCAACAACCTCCATTTCTACTTCAACCCGGACCGCGACAGCCACGAAGACGCGCTGCGGGTGCACGGCATCAGCAACGAATTCCTCAAGGACAAGCCACGCTTTGCCGAGCTGGCCGACGAGATCCTGGCATACCTTGAAGGCGCCGAAGTCATCATCCACAACGCGCCCTTTGACATTGGCTTCCTCAACAAGGAGCTGGAGCTGCTCGGCAAGCCGCCGTTCAAGTCTTTCGTCAGTGGCGTGATCGATTCGCTGGTGATGGCCAAGGAGATGTTCCCCGGCAAGCGCAACAGCCTGGACGCCCTGTGCGACCGATTGGAGGTGGACAACTCCGGCCGTACGCTGCATGGCGCCTTGCTCGACGCCGAGCTGCTGGCCGATGTCTACATCAACATGACACGGGGCCAGGAGGCCTTGTTGATGGAGGCGTCGGAAACCACGAACACCGGCACTGTTTCCACCCGCGTGGACCTGAGCAGCTTTGCCTTGCCAGTCCTGGTGGCCAATGAGCAGGAACTGACCGCGCATGAAGAGGTTTTGGCTCAGCTCGACAAGGCCAGCGGCGGCAAGGCCGTGTGGCGGCATCTGCCCAGCAGTGGGCAGGCTGCTTGAAAAACTGTGGCATAATGTTGGTCTTCGCTGCGATGCAGTGACGGGTGATTAGCTCAGCGGTAGAGCACTGCCTTCACACGGCAGGGGTC
>JACCDG011041352.1_pt1 | contig 16598 bp, 23 predicted proteins | sample 7442471 | NCBI WGS metagenome assembly JACCDG01 (sample SAMN15323444, study PRJNA562643) | freshwater metagenome | isolation source: river surface water | place: USA:Blue River Watershed | collected 2017-08-17 | reverse complement strand
GGCCGCCGCCGCACCGCCCGCGAACGCGCCCGCCGCGCCCGCCGTCAGCACCGCGCCGGCCACGATGGCCGCCGTGATCGCCACGCGCTTGCCCGTCTTGTTGACTTCGTTCAGGTTCCCGGCGTTGTCGATCTTCATGCCCTTGGGAATCTGCACGCCGGCCGCCGCGAGCTGCGCCCGCCACGCGTCGCGGTCCGCGTCGCTCCATTCGCGCGTCTTGCCGTCTGGCCCCGCCAGCCCGCGCATGTTGATGAACTGCTGGTAGAGCTCCGAGCCGCGAATACCCTGGTTGAACTGGTCGACCGACATGTCGGTCGCGTCACGCCCCGGCACCTTCTGCCCCTGCGGGATCGCCGTGCCGCCGTAGTACGTCGTCGCGCCCTGCACGTAGGGATTGCCGCCGAACGCCTCCAACTCCGCGCCCGTCAACGGTTGCCGCGACGTGTCGCGGGCCGGATCGTGGACGTAGGGATTCGTCGGCGGCGCGGTCGGGTCGGTCGGCGCCTCTTGCGGCGTCGCGCCGGTCAACCGAGGGTCGGTCTGCGCCTGCGCCTTGATCGCGTCGAGATTCGGCGCCCCGGGCGCCTGCGGCGTCTGCGGCGTGCCGCCCTCGAGCTGCAGCGCGCCGATGCCGTTGGCCGGCACGGGCTGCGTCCGCAGGTCGCCCGGGCCCGACGTCGGCATCCCCGCGCCCGGCGGCGCCACGGCGCCCGCCTGCTGCGGCGGCTGGCCCGGCGGCGCCTGCAGCGCCTCGTAGGGGTTGGCCGGCGCCTGCGGCGCCATCAGATCGCCCACCGTGCGCGCCTGCTGCTGCTGCGCCTGTTGCTCGGCCGCGCGCCGCTGTTCCTCGGCGATGCGCGCCTGTTCCTCCTGCTGGCGCCGCAGTTCGTCCATCTGCGCCTGATAGTCCGCCTGATAGTCGAACATCGCGCTAAACCTCCACCTGTTCGACCACGATCGCCGCATCCCACGGCCCGGCGGCCGTGATCGTGTAGGCGACCGACGCGCCGTCCTCGAGCCGCACCAGCCACGACGCCGACGACGTCGCCGCCGCGGACCGTGTCTCCGCGCCAAACGCGATGGCGATCGCCGCGTCCTCCGTCACGCCCACCGACACGCGGTAGACGCCGGCCGCCAGCGGCGGCGCCGGCACCGTGCCCGACACCGCGCCGGACTGCGCGTCGAGCGTCACGGACGGGCCCACGCGCTGCGGCGCCGCCGTCACAGCCGCCAGCAGCGCCGCCATCCACCGCAACCAGCGTTCGGAAATCAGGCCCGTGCGCGGGCTCAGGACCTCGTCACGCTTCGGCGGGATGTCCACGCGGGGCATCTAGGCCACCTCCAACGGCTGCGCCATGCGCGGCTTCTGGTAGGCCGCCAGCAGCCGCACCGGGACAGCCGCACTCGACCGCAGGCGATACGCGCGCCCCGTCGCCTGCCCCAGCCCCCACCACACGCACCGCTGCCCGTACTGGCCGCGCGCGCCGATTGGCTTCGTGCGCTCCACGCCCCACGTCTTGCCGTAGTCGTTCGACACGGCCAACGCCAGGCGCGGCGCGACGTCCTCCGCGCTGCCAGTCGTCAGGCCCACGCCCGCCTCGGCGTGGATTTCGAGCCGGTCGTAGAACACCGGGCTATTCGTGGCGCCGCCCGGGTAGAACGCCCGTTCGCGCGTGATGCCGGCGCCGTCCGCGCCCGTGTACACGTCATCCGACAGCGCCCACACCGTCGCGCCGGAGCGGTCGACGGCCAGATGGCGCCCGAACGCGTGGCAGTAGAACCGCGGCCGATACGACGTCCACGCGCCGGCCACCAGCTCCGCGCGCTGGTGCCATTGCTGCGTCGCAAAGTCGTAGACCCAGGTGACGCCGGCCGTGGGGAACGTCAGCAGGTAGAACGCGTGGCCCTCGTGCTCGTAGGTGTCCGCTTCCGCGTCCGCCACGCTGGCGTAACTCGAGATGGCCGCCTCGAGCCCATGCGTCGAGATGCGCCGCGGGCTGAACCCCTGCGCGGCGATGACCTGATAGCCGCCATTGCCGTTGGTCGAGAGCCACACCTTGTGCTTCCCGGCCTGTTTGACCGAGAACGGCGCCGCGATGCCTTCCTCCATCAGCCCGGTGCGGTCCGGCGCGAAGGGAAACGGGAACGCGCCCGTGTTCTGCCAGGACTCGGACGTTTTCGAGCCGAACAGCGTCACGTAGCCGTAAGGGTCGACGAGCATTGCCTGCCACAAGTCCGGCTGAATCGACCGGAGCGCGTACTGCGTCGGGTCCCACGTCGCCAGGTCGAACAGCTCCGAGATGCGGAACTGCGCGGCGCCGAAGATCACGCCGTAGCCGTCGACCACGCCGCCCATGAGGCAATCGCCGGCAATGACCAACGTCAACGTGTTGGCCGTCAGGTCGTAGACGTAGGCGTTCCCGCCGCTGGTGACAAGGAGCTGATTCCCGGCGTCGCCGTTCGTGCTGATGGTCGCCGGGTTGGCGTCGTACGCCATCGTGCCGCGATTGGTCAGCGTGCCATCGGACGCGAGCTCGTACAGGTCGCCGTCGAACACCAGAAAGCACCGGCCATCGCCGGCCCACGCCGCGCGGCCCACGCCGCCGGAGGCCGTGGCGAAGACCGACAGGCCCGGCGTCGGCAACAGCTCGACCGGCGCGACGCCGCCGGGCGTCTCGATCGCGCTTGGGAACCAGTTCACACAGGTCTCGAACGCGCCCGCCGCGTTCTTGCCCGTGTAGGCCCCGCCGACAAACGAAGGGATCGCGCTCATCTACCGCCGCAGCAGCGAAAACGGGCCCGTTTCCACGCGATACACGCGCGGGCCGGGCGTCAGATCGTTGGTGAGTGTCGGGATGCGGTCGTTCGTGGCGAACGCGCGCCCGCGCGCCAGCCGCGCCGCGTCCGCGAGGCCCGCCGACGCCATCGACGCGAACATCGGCAGCGCCGTGAGGCGTTCCTTGAGCGTTTCCACCAGCGCCGCGTCATAGCCGGGCGGCATCGTGAACGTGGTCGCCGCCGTGACCGACGCCAGCACCGTCCGGTACCACAGCTGCGCCTTGACGGCGCTACTCGACGGCTCCGGCCAGAAGTAGATCGAGCCGAGGGGATGCGTCCGGTTGTAGTAGAAGTCGGTCGGATAGGCCGACGTCACGCCCGGCGCCGCCGTGGCGTGCCACCACTCGGCCGACCGCGGCACCAGCGGCGGCAGGAACGTCTCGCCCTCGTCCGTCGTCAGGCGGATGCCCTCGATCGTCACGGGCGGATGCCCGGTGGACGTCCACGTCCCGCCGCTCGCGCCGATGGTATGCGGGTTAGTACCCGCCGACAGCGCCAGCAGCGACGAATGCACGTCGGCATACACCGCGCGACGCGTGGCGTTCCACTCGTCGAGCACGCGATTGTAGAGGCCGAGCGCCATATTTTCCAGGTCCGCCTCGGGCGTCTCGGTGATCCCGATGATGCCCAGCTCGCGCAGGGCTGCGGCGATCTGGTCGCGGACGGTCGCCATCGGCTACTCGGCCGCGGCGGCCTTTCGGCCCTTGGGCTTCGGCTCCGGAGCCGGTTCGGGTTCCTGCAGCGGACCGTCGCACCAGGCGAGATACCGCGTTTGCCAGCCATTGGCCAGCATCCAGGCCTTTTCGGACGCGTCCGCGACCGAACAGGTCAGCTCCGTGCCGCCCTCGTCCACCTTGAACAGCATCCGGGGATATTCGTTGAATCCGCGCATCGGTGGCCCTTCTCAGGAAGTCGAGCGGTCGCCCCGTAGGCGCACAGTGCGACCACGGGGCGACCTCGACGAATGCCTGCACAGTGCAGGCGTGCCGCTCCTAGAGCGGGTAGAGGTAGAAAACGTCGTAAGATATGCGCTATGCCGTATCGACTCGATCTCAGCGGCCAGCGCTTCGGCCGTCTCGTCGCCATCGAATGCACCGGAACGCGGCAGCGCTTTCGGGGCTTCGTCTGGCGGTGCCTGTGTGATTGCGGCGCCTCGACGAATGTCGCCGCCGGCAACCTTCGCAACGGCGACAACCAGTCGTGCGGATGTCTCAGGACTGAACGACGAAACGCCGCCCGCCTGGTGCATGGGCACGCCCGCCGCAGACGCGTCTCGCCGGAACGCTACACCTGGAACGCGATGCGCCAGCGCTGCACCAACCCCCGCAACAAGTCGTACCGAGACTACGGAGAAAGGGGCATCACGGTTTGCGAGCGCTGGAACGTGTTCGCCAACTTTCTCGACGACATGGGGCCGCGACCCAGCGCACAGCACAGCATCGAACGCAACGACAACAGCCAGGGCTACAGCCCAAGCAATTGCCGATGGGCGACGCGCGCCGAGCAGAACCGCAACCGTCGACCGCATGGCGAATGGCGCTCCGGGGAGTGAGCGGGGCCGGCCGGCCTTTCGACTCGGCGCGGCCCCGCGTCAGGACCTTACAAGGGGTAGAGATAGAACGTCACCACGACGCCCAGCAGCTCGCCGGGGGTGTCGTCGGTGAAGTCCAGGCCGAGCCGATTGCCCGTCTCGAGGATCAGGAGCGACTCGGTCGCCGTCAGCGTCGCCGTCACGACGGTTTCGGCCGCCGTGCCCGACGCAACGCAGTTGATCGCCGTTGCGAGGGCATCCCCGGAGGCGGGTGCCTCCGTGCCCTGCTGGCGCCGCGGAATCAGCGTCACCGTGCCGCCGGCTTCCGCCGTTTTCGCCACGTAGTTGATCTTGTAGACGAGATACGGACGGTTCGCCGTGAAGCACGACTGGTCGACCGAGCCCGTCGCCAGCGCGCCCGTCTGGCAGACCACCGGCACCAGCGCGCGCAGGTCGATCCACTTCTCGACCGTGCTCGAACAGTCCCAAATGGCGCCGTTCGTGACGTTGATCTGCGGCAGGTATGGCTCGTTCGCCGCCACGCACGACCCGCCACGGTCGCTGTTGATGAACGCGTTGGCATTGCCGAGGTAGAGCGGCGTGCCCGACGCATGCGAGACGGCGCGCCCGGTGCGAATGACCGGGATGCGGGTGCCGCTCACGTAGGAGTCGGCAATCCGCATGTATTCGCGGCCCATGTAGAGCCCGCCGCCGGCCACGGCGCCCGTGGCGCTGCTGACGGTGACGAAGTTCTGCGACGACGTGACGGCCGCCGCGGCGGTCGTCTCGTTGAGGGACGTCTGCGCCGAGGCCGAGACGGCCAGGCACAGGGCGGCCACCAGGGCCGCGGCGATGGAACGGAAACGGGTACGCATGGCTGGTCTGTGCTCCTGTGTAGCTCGCGCGACTAGGCGCAGAGGATGCGCATGGACGCACCGTTGAGGCAGTGCAGGGGCCCGAAGCCGATCAGGCAGTCGAGACGCGTCTTCCACTTCCGTTCGTTGAAGTCGAACGACGTGATCAGCGAGATCGTGATCCCGGTGTCGGGGTCGGTGATCTGGTAGCCCTCTTCTTCGTTCTTCGGCATCGGCAGCGGCAGCGAGATGGCCGCGAAAGCGTCGCGCGTGAACGCGAGGCCCTGCTTACCGCTCTTGCCGCTCGGCGACGTGGTCCCCGGGAACAGGGTGCAGGTCGCCGAGGCGGACGGCTGCACGTTGATGTTCTTGTTCGGGCCGGAGAAGTACAGCTTCTCCTTGATCGGCACCGTGGCCGCCGAGGCCGCGCCCGTGACGTCCTGCGCCACGGTGACCGTGACGGTGTTCGTCCGCTCCGTGACCTCGTCGGTCAGCGGGTTGGTGCGGTAGACCGACGCGATCCCGATCACGTCGCCCGCCTTGAACGTGTCGCCCGTGGTGCAGGTCAGCGACAGTTCCGATGCGCCGTTGGCCGGCGCCGACGCCAGCGACACGGCGCCCGCCCAGGTGCCAGCGGTGTGATCGGCCAGCGACATCGACTCGTAGAACTCGAAGCCGTCCGCCGTGCCGATGATGCCCTGTTTGTACAGGCGCTTGATTTCCTCGACCGGGCCGAAGCGGGCCAGGTTGCCGTCGCTGCCGCCCTTGATGGCGCGCGACACGGCCGGCGGGATGAACAGGAACCGGTCGTCGTCCCAGGTGTCGAGCTCCATCATGCGCTGCCGGGCGGCGGCGCTGGTGGCGTCGAACGTGGTCGGGTTGGTCTGCAGAATGCCGGTGATGTTGCCGGTGTTCTGGTAGGCGAAGCGGGCCGCCCGCAGGTCGACGTGGGCCGCCATCTTGGCCGCCATCTTGTCGATGTATTCCTTCTTGACGCGTTCCTTGCCGCGCTCCATGTCGAGCAGCTTTTCGAGCGTGCCCCACTCGACATCCGAGCCGATGACGGTGTCCGCCGTGACCGTGGTCGTGATGCGGTCGACGTTCTGCGGCGTGTACGCCATACCCTCGCGGATGACCGCGCGGAACGGCATCTTGACTTCGACCGTGTCGCCGACCGCGAATTCCTTCTTGAATTCGGTGTCGTGGTCGTGCCGCATCGCGGCGAAGACTTCACTGCGGTGCTTGAGCTGCCGCAGCGTCTCCATCACTACCCAGGAGACCTTCTTGAAATTGTGAGCCATGCGCTACCTACGGCGCACCGCCAGGTCCTCGGCGTCCGCCGCGGCCTGGTAGGCGCTGTAATCCCGGTTCCGCACGGCATGATCCTTGCGGTCGACCGGGCCGCTCGCACGCGTGCCGACAGTCGTCGGCGGCGGTGGAGCGGTGGAGACGGGTTTGGCCGGCGCGGCAGACGCCGCGGGGCCGGGAACGCCCCCCAGGAAACGCGCTTCGAGTCGGCCGAAGCCGAGCATCAAATCCGCTGGCGTCTCACTCGACACGAGGCGTTGCCAGTCCTGCTGGCCCTCGGGGGTAGAGAAGTGCGTCAGCAACGCCGTGGACGCGTCCGACCACACGACGTGTTGTGCCAACACGTTGTGGGCGCGAACGGGTTCGCCAGGGCGCAGCACGAAGGCCGGCTCCACCTCGAGCAGCGCCGGGTCGATCCGGCTCTCGAAGTCGGGGTCGGCCTCGCGGGCGGATTTCAGCCGCGCGTGAAAGCCCGTGATCTTGTCCTGCAAGGACTGCGCCCGGCGCGAGGACTCGGCGTCGAGCCGTTCCCGCTGCTGGCGTTCCTCGTACCGGCGATCGGCGATGAACGTCGACCGCGCGTCGAGGTAGTCCTCGTAGACCTCGAAATCTTCGACCTTCGGCGCGTCGGGATGGAGCTTGTAGCGCTGCCATTCCTGCGGCTTGGGAGGCGACGCCGGGTCCGATGCCGGCTTGGGCGTAGTCGCCGCGCGCTCGAGACTCGCCAGTTCCTCGCGGAGCAAGCGACGCGTCTTGAGACGTTCCCGCAGCTCGGCATTTTCGCCGTCGAGCTGCTGCAGGCGCGAGTCGAGATTCTTCTTGGGCTTTCCGGGAGACGGGTCAGCGGGGGGCGGGTCCGCCTGTTCCGGGGCCGCGGGGGCCTCCGGCGCCGGGTCGGCATGGGCCGCCGCCGGAGCGGTCGGGCCTGAGAATCGTTCGACGTCGCGGGCGTCCTGCTCGCGCGAGAACGATGCGAAGTCCGGGGCGGTCGGCGAGTCCGCTACTGCTGCAGCGCCTGTGTCCGGGGTGGGTTCCATGCGTTAGGCAGCATCGCAAGCGCCTGAACGCATGTCGAGAAATTACGCGGTCGCGCCGCCGCCGCCGAACATCCGCGCCTTGCTGGCCTCGAGCGCCGCCTGCTGGGCCCGCGTCTCGGCGTGTCCAGCCTCGGCGCCGGCCATCGCCAGCTCGTGGGCCTGCTGGTCCTCGCGGTCGGCCGCGTCGATCTCGGCCTGCGCGCGCATCTGTTCGAGCTTCTGCTGCCCGCGCAGTTCCTCGAGCGCCAGCGCGACGTCGGCCTTGAGCTGTTCCATCTGCGCCTGCGTCTGCGCCCGCATCTGCTCGAGCTGCCCGGCCGCGGCGGCCTTGGCCTGCTCCTTGTGCTGGTCGGCCGCCATGATCTGCTGCAGCTGTTGGAACTGCTGCTGCAGCTGTTTCAACTGCGCTTCCAGCTGCTGTTCGCGCGGGCTGGGCGCCTTGCCCTTCGCCTTGAGCGCCTGCACGACCGGCGGCGCCATCGCGTCGAGCACTTCGGCCAGCTTGTCGCCCTCCGGCCCCAGGTTCTTGAGCCGGACGACGTCGCCGCCGATGGCCCCGAACACCTCCGGCCGCGCCTGTACCAGCTGGTCGGCGAATTCGGACGCCTTGTCCCGCTCGTTGTCGTAGCTCGGCCCCGTCGACAGCGCCACGTCGAGCTCCATGCCCGGCACCAGCAGCAGCGGCGCGTCGCCGTACCCGGACTGCGGCGGCGCCTGCGGGTCGTTGACGCGGACCTGTAACGGCTTCTGGTCCTTGCCGAGCACATGCAGATCGCGCGGGCGATCGTAGTAGGCCGGGATCAGGTCCACCAGGACCTCACCCGTCCGACGCAGCGCGTGCTCGAAATTGTCAATGAAGTGAAACGCGCCTTTCGCCGCGCTCGTGGTGATTTCCTTGAGCGCCACGCCGGATTTCTGGTTCACGCGCTGGGCGTCGGTGGGCAGGAAGCCCGTCCCGGTGGCGGACTGGATGCGCCGCCGCGTCGACTCGGCGCCCATCTCGAACGCCTGGATCGGCGGGTCGAACGCGGTGCGCTGCGGGAACGGCACCGGCCCGAATGCGGCAGGCCAGCCGTCCGGCGACGGGTCCACGGCGATGCCGCCGACCGGCACCTGGTTGGACTGTTTCAGCGCCGGTTCGTTGGTCGCGTCGAGCGCCCCGCGGTAGTAGAACCACGGCACTTTCGGCGTCATCCCAACGATTTCCGCTTCCGTGGTGCAGTAGTAGTTGAACAGCTGCTGCGGGCCCAGCGCGTTGCGAATCAGGCTGAGAATCTGCCGGTCCTCGTTCGTCCACAGCACTTTGCCGATACAGCCAATGATCGGCAGGTAGCGGCCCGGCCAGTCGTGCCGTTCCTCGAGGATTTCATAGCCGTTCGTGAGGCACTGGTAGATGACCGGCTGCTCGACGACGCGTTCGCGGACGTTCTCCGGCGCCCCGCCCTCGAGCTGGTCGGCCCACACGACGAGCGGTTCGCCGCCGCCCTGGTCGATCAGCAGCAGCCGGCGGGCCTTGGAGCGCACTTCCCAGCACTCGCGCACCCACAGCCGTTTCGCGTCGGCCCACTTCGAATCGACCGCCTTCGAGATGATGTCGAGGCTTGTCGCCTTGGCCGTCTTGCCGAATCGGTCCTTGAACTCGCGTTCCGTGAACGACTCATGCACCCACATGCGCCGGCAGTCGGAGAAATCCGGCTTCATGAAGTAGCCCGGCACGACGACATCCGGATTCGGGATGGCCTCGATCACCAGCTCTTGATCGAACGCCCGCGCGGTCGGCTTCTCGCCCACCTTGGCCTGCACGTAGCGCGGCAGCACCCGCAGGAAGCCATACGACCCGGACACGGCGTTCTCGAACATCGCCGTGTAGGCCAGTTGGGCGTTGCTCTTGCGCTCGATCTGGCGAATCAGGTCGCCCACCAGGCGCGCGACGCCGGCTGTCGACGCGTCACCGGCCGGGTTGACCTCGATCGCGCGGTTCGTCTCGCGGGCGTCGTTCACCAGCTGGTTGACGTACTGCCCCAGCTCGTCGAACGACAGGCAGGGCCGGCCGGCCTCTTTCCGGGCGTCGCGGTCCTCTGCGGTCCACGTCGAATCCGGGCCCAGCGCCTTGATGTCCTGTTGCCGGGCCTCGCGGATGTCGTCCCAGCGGGCGTCATCGTCCGTGAACGCCTCGCGGAGCGCCTTGGCGTCGGCGTCGCCGCCCTGGTCCTGCGGGTCCTGGTCCTCGGCCATGCCTGCCCATCGTGCGGGGCGGCCCTGCGACAGGCAAGATATTACGCGGTTGGACGCATGGCCCTAGTCGCGGTCGTAGCGGTCCGTATGGCCGACGTGCCAGCCGCGGCACACCTTGCAGACGTAGGGATGCAGCCGGCCCTCGTAGACGCGGCTCTTGCCGTGGCGCTGCAGCGACCGGATGTCGGCCATCGCCGCGCGCTCGCTGCTGTAGCGCGTCTTGCCGCACGGGCCCCGGTGACGTTCGCGGCGGTCCGCGTGGCGCTGGTCACGGCTCATGCCGGGGCCTCGTGAGGAACAGCACGCCGAACACGGCCGCGTAGCAGGCTCGTCGGCGCCGCCACGAACGCCGACAGCGCCACCCCGCAGCACAGACCGATTAAGCGCTCGTTCGTCATCGACTCCCCCTCGGCTCGAACACCAACGCAATCAGGGACGGCACGGGGTCGCACCGTGCCCCAGCCGTTGTGGGCCTTTGTGCTCTTCGCCCCTGACTGCGTTCGTGCTCGGCCCTACCTCTTCTTGCCAACAGGCCGCCGGCCAACGTGCCAGCCCCCGCAGTAGCGGCACCAATACGCGCGAACGGGCGCCGCCTCGCCACGCCTCGCCAAGCTCCGGCAGTGCGCCTGCGCCGCCCCTTCGCTCGGATGCCGATGCTTGCCAGCACATGAACGCTCACGCGAGACACGCACCGCTCTACCCCCACGCACTCGGCCGGCGTGTCGGCAACGACGCCGCGGCCGGTGGCGCCTTCGGTTTCGTCACCCCGAAGTTCACTTCGAGGTATTCCGCGCAGTTCTGCCCGTGCTCGAACCAGCCGTCCTTCTTCGGCTTCCGCATGGGCTTGTTCGCCACGCTAATCAGATGCTCGTCCCACACGTAGCCGGCTTCGAACCCGTCCGCCAGGAAGCGGTCGGCGACGGCCGCCTGCGCGCTGACGCGCATCCACGTCGGCCCGGCATGCACGGCGAACGCTTCCTGCCCCGTGGCGTCCCGCCGCCGCATCTGCTCGGCCATCTGCTCGACCATCGCCAGCCGCACCGCCGGACTGTTGGCCGCCGGCTCGAACACCGGATGAATCCCCCGCTCGCGCAGCAGTTTGACCGCGCCTTCCGTGCCGTGGCTGGTGTCGCTCGCGCCGGCCGGGTCGCAGCACCAGCGCGTCGACACCGGGTTCGGGAACCAGTCCCCCAGGTAGCGCAGCGCCACGTCGAGGAACGTGCCCAGGTAGAGGTCTTGCCCCATCACGCCGCCGATGTAGCGCCGCTGGCCGAACGGCGAATCCTGCCGCGCCACGATGCAGGGGTGATGCTTGCCGAAGTCCAAGGCCAGCAGCAGCGGCAGCGCCGGGTCGAACGGCGCCGCCACCTCATGCCGCGGCCGGTAGAACGCGCCCCGGTAGACCGGCACGCCCGTGACGTTCATCCCGCGCTGGCCAAGGATCAGCGTCTTGTGTTTCGGATGCTCCGGCGGGTAGATGCGCAGCAGCGCCGGCACCACGGACGGGTCGAGGTTGTGCGCGTTGTCGTAGACCGACAGCGGGATATAGCGCCGATGCGGCAGCATCCGGTTGTCGGGCGGGAACTCCCGCGCGATCCAGTGATTCTCATCGACCGCCTGCGGGGCGATCGTGATCTGGTGCGGGTAGCCCTTCTGGCTCAGGCGGCCGGCCAGCTCGAGGTAGACATCTTGCGGGATTTCCTCGGCCTGGTCGACGAACACGCGCGCCAGCGTCAGGCCACGGAACTTCCCGTAGCGCATGGTCGCATCCTGCGTCTTGAGCCCGCGGATGTAGGCGCGTGAGCCGTTCGGCAGCTCGTCGTATTCCTCGTCGGCGTGCCATTTCAGCCGCACGCCGGCCCGGGCGCAGATGGCCCGCCACAGCGGCACCAGCAGCCCGTAGACGCCGCCGTCCGTCCACCGCGCCAACAGCCCGTGCATGCCCGGATGGGCCACCAGGGCGTTAAACTCTTTCCACAGGCCGATCGTGGTCTTGCTGGCGCGGATGGCGCCTTCGATGCACAGCTCGCGCGTCTCGTCGGTCAGGGCGTCAATCTGTTTGCCCCGCCACTCCATCACGACCTGTGGCGCCTCAGCGGCCATCCGTGCCCCAGCCCTAGAACGCCAGCGAGTCCCGCAGGGACTGCACCAGGCGCCGCACTTCGGCCGCGCGGTACCGCTGGCTGTCGATCCGATCCAGCATCGGCGCGCCCTGCGGCCCGGCTTTCCCTGGATTGGGCTCAAGCTTGTCCACGGCGCGCAACACGCCAGCGGCGGCCAGCGACTGCGCCAGCGCTTCCGTCACCGCGTACGCGTCGTCGATCTCGTTCTCGAGCGCGGCCATTGCCTCATGGATGCCCATGCGTGCCGGCGCCGGGCCGAGTATGGCATCCCGCGCTTCGATGTTCAGGCCCCCGCCGACACGCCCAAGATACGCCCCACCGCCTACCGCCGCCGCTTCCTGCATCTGTTTCCAGCTCATCGTCTCCACCTTTCCGTCAGCCCTTCGCCTCGCCGCCCACCAGCCGATGCAGCACCACCGCCGGCAGCAGGTTCCCGCCGTCCCCGTCCGTATGCGCCTGCGGGGCTTTGCCGTAGCCCCGATCCAGCAGCTCACGCGCCGCCGCCACGCGGGCCGGCGTCGGCTGCTCCTTGTCGCGCATGATGCCGGCCAGCGTCTTGACCGCCTCCGCGCCATACACGCGCGCCAGCGTCTTGACCTCGGCCGTCGCCTTGTTGACCGATCCGGGCTTGCGCCCGCTGCCCGGGGTTTTCGGGCTTCCCTTGGGTCGTGATGGCATGGTTGTTGCCTATTCGCGCCTAACTTACGCGGTGGGCTTGTGCTCGCCGCACCACTGGCCCAACCCGACCGTTGTGAATACCTTGTCGGTTGGCGGGTAGCGCCGGCACTGGTGAACGACGGCGGCGGCGCCATCCTCCCAGCCCGTCACGTCGACACGATGCGCGCACGTCTCGCAAGTGGCGATCAACCGCAGGTTGACCGACGCATAACGACCCGACGCGTCGAGCACCGGACCGCGACCGTTCGCCGCCGCGTTGAACGCCAGCAGCGCGTTGGCGTCGCGCGTCAGCTTCGCCATCACCTCGCGCGTCACCCACTCCGGCACGGGAAACTCCGGCGCGCGTCGCACGGGCCGGCCGAACTGGTCGAGAATCACGGCGCCCACCACAACGAAAACGTCACAACCGGCGAGCCCTCGACACGCGGCACATCGCCGATCTGGTGACCACGCTCGCAGCCGAAATGCCAACCCGTGCGCGACGTGAAGCGATACCGGTCAGAATGCGCCGGCCCCATTTCAAACGGCGGGACGCATGCGCCTTCGATGTCGTTACGCTGGATGACATTCACGATCTCGAGGGCCGCCACCCGCGCCGCGCCATCCACCGACAGATCGACGTCAATCCTGAACGACGCGGCCGGCTGGCGCGCGGGCACCTTGGCCGGTGGCAGCTCGTTGAGCGCCGCAAAGAACTCCTCAGCCGCCCACCACACGGGATCGAACTTGGTTGTCACGACGCCCGCCCCAGCGGCGCCCCGCAGCCCTCGCAGCCGTCGCCCCGCTGCGCCGTGACCTTCGACGGCCGGCCGCAGTAGGCGCACACCCGCACCGCCGGATACAAGCCGGCAGGGTTGAACCGCTCGGCCAACTGTAGGCCCGCGGCCGCAAGCGCCCGCTCGCGTTCCAGGCGCCAGCGCAGCTCATACGCTTGCCGCTGCATCTTGAGGCCCGAGAGCAACACCGCTTCCGTGACACCGAACATGGCGCCCCTCGCCTCCTACGCCCGACCCAGCCGTTGCCGGTAGAACGCCACTAACGCGTCATGCGGCGCCGGGTCCGCCTGCCACGCCGGGTGCGCGTGCTCCGGGTCCAGCCCGTGGGCATCCATCCGGGCGTCGAGCGCCTGCCGAACGTGGTCATCGATGGCTGCGTCGGTCGATTTGGCCGCCACGGCCCGCCGGTAGCGCCCGTGCGCCTCCCGGGACCGCTGCAGCAGGTCCGCGACGTTGTGTAGGACGGTCACTTGGTCGTCTCCTTCACGCGGGCGTACAGGCCGGCCGCTTGGCCGCGGGGATGGCGGCTCCACCCCACCAGCGCCACCCGCCCCGCACGGCGTAGCGCATGCACCCAACTCCGGGCGCGGTCATGGTCCCAGCCGAGCGCCAGGGCGACGCCCGACACGCTGGTCGGCGACTCGAGCGCGTCGAGCACCACGCGATGCGCGGTCCCGTGCGGTAGACGATCGGGCGGTTGCGCCGGCACGGTGCCAGTCTACGCACTTGCGTGCAACCGCGCAAGATGCGCTAGCGCGCATGATGGCAGCGCACGGCCCACGGGTTGGCGTTCAGCCAGCGCGCAGTCGTCTCGTCCACACGGATCGCGTCCCACGAGGTGACCAGGGTGACGGTATCGCCGGGGTGGATCATCGCCATCGCTTGCCGTCCTTCAGCCGCTGCAGCGCCACGGCATCGATGTAAGAGAGCCGAGCCGTCTGGCAGTTCCGCACGGCGATGCGGTGCCCCATACGGCAGATGGTGCCGTCTGGCATCGGCACCACTTGCACCCGACGGCCGGCGGGCATCTCGATCACTTCGCCCGGCACAATGGCCGCGATGGCGCGCTCGACGCGTTCGTGCATGTCAGTCCTCCTTCGCCTGCGGGGACGCGCCAAGGAACGCCGCAACGCTCTCGGCCAGCCAACGCTGCTCGGCGGACAGGTGCTTACCCTTGGCGTCTAGATTCAGCGCCACGCTTTCAGCCCACGGTCGCGGATCGTCGTAGCCCTTCCTCGCACCCCACCAGTCACAGACCATCTCGATCACGTCGAGGAATGTCATGTCGGCGCCCATGCGCGCCTGCCAGTACGTGAAGTCGTCCGGGAGCCCGCGCGCCTGCTCTGCCGCCTCTCCGACCAGTTTCGGGTGCTCGGGGTGGTGCGCGTTGCGCCGGAAGTGCAGATCGATGGTCGCCCGTTCCGCGTCCATGCCCGCCTGATACTCTGGCGACCCGAACTTGTGGACCCGGGCCGCCGCGTTGATGCGGCTGAATCCCGTGAACTCGTCGTCGAGCATCTTCGACAGGTCGTGAACCGTTGAACGACGCTCCAGCTCGTTCGTCACCAGGGCCAGCCCCTCGGCTACGAATGCCCTGTGCCGGAGGAATGACCGGATCAGTCCGAACGCGTCGCGTGGGTCGATCTTCTCGTCGCACATAGCTACTCGTCTCCCTTCGTCTCAGCCTGCGGGGACGCGGGCAGGGGGTAGGCCAGCATCGCCTCGAATAGCTCGTGCCGCTCCTCCCACAGCCCTTCGGGCTCGTAGACCTGCCCGGTTTCGTCCTGTGCTTGCTGCCACGCTCGTTCCGCGCGCTGCCACCTTGCCATCAGTTCAACCAGCCCCGGCGGGTCCGACTGGCGCAGCGTGACTGACTTCGCCGACGTCCGCAGCAGCGCCAGCACCTTCGGCGGCACCCTGTCGAGCGGGCAGAGAGCGTGCGACTCGCCGTCCACGAACGCCGACAGCCCGGACGACTCTTCCCCGAGGCGAATCGACACCACGCGGTCGTTCGCGTAGTCGAAATCGATGGTGACGTCGCCGTCGTCCTCGTTGATGACGGTGAACGGCTGGTCCGGGGGCGCGGCCAACGCCGCCTCGTAAATCATTGGAGACCGTGGATACTTTCCGGCCGCCAGAATCGCGCGATACTCCCCGATTGCATGGTCGGAATCGTGCGGTAGTCCGGCCTTCGTCACGGCTGCGGCATGCTTGGCCACGGCTCGCGCCAGTCGATCAAGCGTATCTTGGCGCGCATCCTCCGGGGGCTCGGCCGGCGCGTCCTCAGCGGGCGGGGCCGCGAGCGCGGCATCAATCGCCATCGACAGCCGCACATCGCCACCCGAGTCCTCGTTCAGCAGCGACGGGCATTCGCCCCGCACCAGCGCCACCAGTTCGCGCAGTAGCTCTCGCTCCCGTGTCACGGTCGCCATCTACTCGTCTCCCTTCGTCGTCTCAGCCTGCGGGGATGGGGGCAGATACTCGATGCCATCGGTCGGGTGATACGGCCCGGTCACACGACGTTCGCCGTCGAAGCGCACCTCGACGTACTGTCCGGTGGTGGAGCGTACTAGCACGCCTTCGCGGTTCTCGATGCGGACACGCGCGCCGACGTAGGCTGGCACGCCGTAATGGCGCCGAACGTAGTCGTAGCAATCGGGCATCGGTGGTCTTTTCATGGGCTACTCGCCTCCCTTCGTCGGCCGCATGTCTTCCAGCAGCTCTCGCCAGTACTTCACACGCGCTTGGTAGATATCCGTATTGAACCAGTCGCGCCACGTTTTGAGCAGCTTCCGGCGTCGGTGGGCCTTGTAGCGGCGACGGCGGTTCACGACTCGTCTCCCTTCGTCTCAGCCTGCGGGGACGCGGGCAGCGGCATCCAGTGCGTCGGCGGCCGATAGTCGGATTCTTCCCCGTTGAACCACATCCCGGCGTCGTCCTGTTGCAGCACTTGCGGAAGCCAGTGGGGACGGTCAGCCCAACCGGCAAGCACGTCCGTTCGTTTCGGAGCCGTCTCGATGGGCCGCCAGTTCGCCACCAGCCCCGGCGGGTCCGACGCGGGCGGGGCCTGCGCGCGCGATGGCGGCCAGGTGAGCGCCTCAGCGATACCCCGAAGCACTTCGGCCGGATCGTCCGCGCCGCAGTTGCATGGCGTGTCCTCGTCGCCGATGCAGGTTCGCAGATGCAGGTCGCGCCCCACGACGCCGCACGATTCGAGC
>JACCDG012008321.1_pt1 | contig 16609 bp, 10 predicted proteins | sample 7442471 | NCBI WGS metagenome assembly JACCDG01 (sample SAMN15323444, study PRJNA562643) | freshwater metagenome | isolation source: river surface water | place: USA:Blue River Watershed | collected 2017-08-17 | reverse complement strand
GTCAAAGTCTCCTGCACTTAACGCAAGTCCTGCATCCATATTTTCCGCATATGCCAAGAAATCTACCAAGCGCGTTCCGTCTGCATTGTAAATTGCAATACGTGGCTCTTTATTTTGCGCGGCAATCACGATTTCTTTCTCCCAATCATTGTCTACATCGGCGACCGCTACAGTAAAGCGCGTACCCTCCTTAAAGCCTTCTACCGTAAATCGGGAGAGTTCTTTTCCTGCTTGATCAAAAATGACGACATCGTTACTTACACCGGCACCAATTGCGGTAACAATTTCTTCAATACCATCTCCCGTTGCATCTCCTATCGCCGCGGAAACGCCCTGTCGAGATTCTTCATCGTACGCGAAGAATGTTTTTATTAATGCGCCCGATACCGAGAATATTCTTACCTGTGGGCCGCCTCCCACGCCGGGAGTCGCCACAATCTCTACCGCGTTATCGTCATTCAAGTCATCTGCGGCAACTTGCACTCCCCCGGTAAACGATTCGTGAAATGCAAGGAATGTGCTATACGCAACACCATCGGCGCGCAATACACGCACTTCAGGTTTTCCTCCTGCACGTGCACCAAGTGCGATATAGGAATTATGTACCCCTTCAAAGTCGTGTGCAGTTTCCTCTTCGGTTTCATTAGCTTCTTCACCTCCCACTTCTCCTTGTGTTCCTACAAGTGTTTCTGCAACTTCTAATGCACGGGCAATATTTATACGACCTGCGCCCAAAGTTCCTGCACCCGAAAGCGTGTATGCAGGGTCGACGCCAAGTTTTAATGCGGTTCTTACGTTATCAACGGAAATACTTGGGTAGGCGCTTCGCAATAGCGCGGCGGCTCCTGCAACAATGGGGCTCGCCATCGATGTTCCCGACCATGGCCCAATATAGCGATCTTCTTCGCCCTCTCCGTATCCTAATCCGTATATCCCCTCCCCTGGAGCCGCAATATCTGCACATAGTGCGCCAAAGTTTGTAAATCCGGTTTCTTCATCGTTGGCATCGGTTGCGGCAACACCAATTACCCAATCGTGTACCGATCCTCGCAAACACGCAGGATAGACCGGCGACTCTTCCACGTTTCTCGCTTCGTTTCCGAGTGCTGCAACAATAACCACGTCCTCTTCATACGCATATTGCACTGCATTTCTTAACGACGCATGCACTTCATCTCCTGCGAAGCTTAAGTTAATAATGTCAGCTCCGTTATTCACTGCGTACTCTATCGCTTCTGCGGCATCGACCTCGTTACCCATGCCATTTTCATCGAGAATGCGGAGCGGCATAATGTTTACATTCCATGCAATTCCCGTAAATCCTTCCTCGTTATTCCCTACTGCGCCAATAATTCCCGCTACAACACTTCCGTGAGACATCGCGTCATCTTCTCCCGTTTCACTCGCTTCTGGGAGAGGTGCTTCATCGTTATCTACAAAGTCCCACCCTTGTACGTCGTCGATATACCCGTTTCTGTCATCGTCTTTTCCGTTATCGGGAATTTCTTTTGTATTGCTCCAAATATTTCCCGCAAGATCGGGGTGTTCAAGAGCGATGCCGGTATCGAGCACTGCAACAACCACTGTATCGTCGCCTGTTTCGTAATCCCATGCCAATGGCGCCGAAATATGCGGTAAATACCACAGGTCATCATACCGCGTGTCGTTTGGCGTTCGTGCGAGTGCAAGTGCCGGAAAAAGTGTTCCAAGTAAGGTAACCGAGGCGAGGAGCTTTTGCATATGGGCGTATTATGCCATATCATAAAAAAATACCGCGACTTTTTGCGCGGTATTTTTTTATTCTGTTGGATTCTTTAGTTCGCGTCCTCCTGCATCGGTAGGAGCTCCTGCCGCTTCTTTACATGCGGCAAGTGCCTCTCGCTTATCATCTTCAATTTGCTGGCGCGTTTCACCTGTTGTTGCAAGTGCTTCCGCTACTTCAAAGTGATCTTTTGCCTTCGTACAGTCTGCTTCTTTTGCATACCAATTTGCTAAGCCAAGCATGTTGAATGTTTTTCTTCCCAAAGTGTCTACAGAATCTTCGTAAAGATCTTTCACCGTTCCTTTATCTTCTGGGAATTTTTCGTTCAAAATATTTATTGCATCGCGGTAGGTTTGTTCCATAGGCGTAAGCTCTACGGCGCGCAAATATGCATTCTTTGCGTTCTCCCAGTCTTGCATAAGGCGGAGCGTGTATCCGTACGAGCTCCAATATGCGCTATTGAGCGAGTTTGCTTGAATTGCTTCTTCGAGTGACTCGCGGGCGAGCACTAAATCTCCAAGCAAGAGCGCATCGTTTGCAATAGATGCATACATGTTTACATCAATTTCTTCTCCCGCATCTTGCAATGCCTGAAGTGATGCCTGCGCCGTTGCAATGCGTTGGCGCGCAAGCGTGCGCACTTCGTCATCGGCTTGTACTTCGAGCACTGTTACCAAATCTTTATACGGATCTTTATTTACCCATGCGTATACCCCCATGCCAATAGCAAGAAGGAGCGCAAGACCAATTATTCCAAAAACACGTTGTTCACGAGAGGTGTTTCTCAAATTCATATACCGCCACAGTAGCAGAGAGTGCGCACCGTGAAAAGACTTGTAAAAACCAAACCCCCGGCACAAGGCCGGGGGTTTTGGCGTTCGCATCAAACTTCTTACGAAGAGTGAGGTTTAGAACTGTACTGCAGAAGCACCGCTGAAATCAGTGATGTCTACGAGGTATGCACCCCAGAAGTCATCCTGTCCTCCAGATCCGGTGTTTCCATCATCCTTCCAAAGAAGGGATGCTGGAAGGCGATACATATCGTCAGCAGTGTCGCTGAGAGAAGTGTATGCCTGAACATTCGTTCCAAGGTATCCACGAACAACGGTGAGGGTGTTGCTGGAAATTCCAGTCACCAACATGCGCTCGGAAGCGGATGGGGATGCTCCGGAATCTGCATCTGTTTCATCGTAAGCAATGATGTCGCCTACTACGAAAGATGATCCCGAATCAACGTCAATCGTTGTATCTGTAGCAGCGATAGCGGTTTCATTCGTAGAGTCTACGAGCTCAATCATCGTAGAGAGGATTGGATCGTTTACGATTTCGAACAAGACACTATCGTCGGTGGAAGCACCTGCTGCACTCATGTAGAGCGAGTAGGTATTGGTGGATCCTGCGTTAACTACTTCATCCGAAGAGAAGGTTACGCGTACGTACGCAAGATCTGCTGCGGTACCGTCACATACTGCTCCGGTGCTCTTGTAAAGAGTCCATGCGCCATCGGCTGTATCAAGCGCGGTGGTGAGGTTCGTTCGATCAAAGATATCGAAGGAAGATGCGGACTTTACGTAGCTTCCAGGGCTTACCGTGTCACAGGTGTTCCAGTCAGCGGCTCCAACATCGCTTGCGCTCATGCGGAAAATTACGCTGTCGAGAACTACATTTTCACCAGCGGTTGCGGAAACGTTGAAGCGAAGAACTTCAGGGCGTCCACCTGCAACAGCAGTGGAAGGAGAAGAGGAAGAGCGAGCGATGGATGGGTAGGTTTCCTTTACCACGAAGGTAGGAACGCCATCGGTAGCGAACGAATCGTTTCCAATAGCACTTACATCATCGTCGTCGAGAGAAGAACCGGATCCAACTCCAACTGCCTTGAAGTTGTCGTCGTTCGTTGTATCAACGAAGAGACCCATACGTACCTTTTCGTTTGAGGCAGCAGAACCACCAGAAACGCGGTTGGTCGTAGGAACGTTTACGTATACCTCAACTTCTGTAGGTTCATCTACTGCTACAGGGATCGAGAGACCCGTGAAGCGAGCCTGGTTATCAACAAGGCCGGATGAAGGAGCTGTACCAGTCATACCATCCCATGAGAGAGAAACGGAAGAGATGTTGTTTGCGTATTCAGCAGAATCTGCAGAAGCAAGATCGTCTTCAGCCTGCTCTTCAGAGAAGGTAAGGGTTTGAAGTGTGAAATCTTCATTAGTTGCGGTGAAGCGGTAGGTAGCAACGTGGTTACCGCTTGTGCCGGTGCGGAGGAAATCTGCATCTGGCATATCTGCAGCAATTGCTGCGGCAAGCGTACCACTTGCGTTTACCGTTACAACGTTTGCGCTAGAAAGGGTGGTTCCACCGTTTACAGCATCTCCCGTTGCAGTAACCGTGTCACCATCTTCATCTTCCGCTACTATGTCTTCAGAAACATCAGCGATGTCAAAGGAGAAGTAATCAGCATCGGTGTCGGATGGGTTTGCAAAGTTACACTTTACGCTAAGTGCTGCCACTTCGGAAGCGTTGAGCATCCAATCCAAGTTATCGAATTCGATTGTCTGACCGTTTGAAGCAGGAGCTTCTGGGCCACCTACGAGCTCGGAACCTTGGTAAAGTGAGCAGGATTCGATGTAATCATTTACATCAGCACCCGATACGCCACCGATAGTGGAGGTTCCAGAACCATCATCATCACCGTAAACGGAGAGAGTGATGTCGGAAACTGCTACATCGGAAGCATCACCTGCCGTGAAGGTGAATCCTACAACCGCGTGGCTGTCGGTACCTTGAACGGTGGTCGTATCACCTGGCGTAGAAGCCAATGTGATTGTAAGAGATGCGGAACGAGCAGTCTGGTTGAATCCAACGATGTCGGAACCAGGAACGATATCCGAACCGGAAAGCGCATCACCGTTTGCATCTTCAATCGAGAGACCGGAGATGTCGAGTGCAGCTGCGAATTCGGTACCGGAAGTTACTGCGTCATCGATATCAGCAGTTACTGCGAGGTTGAGGGTTTCACCCGCTTCAACAACGAAGTCATCTGTAAAGTCGATAGTCTGTACGGCATCGTCATCAGCGTCGGTGACGCCATCGAGCTCCATAGAAGCTCCAACAACGCGACCAGTATCTACATTGATAATCTTGATATCTGTAAGTGCTGCAACGTTAGTTCCAGATCCTACAATAAGACCGTCATCATCAGTGTCGGTAGCGTCATCGGTACCATCGGTAGCGTCGTTATCGTCGTCATCACCGTAAACGATGATGTCCATATCCTTCACCGTTACTTCTTCTGCAGAGGTAAGGGAGAATTCAAGGAGAACCTGATCTTGCGCGTCGATCTGCACGTCTCCAGCGGAAGGACCGTTGAAGGCGAAGGTCACTTCACCACCTTGAATGGTAGAGAAGGAACACTTTCCAGAAGAGCTCGTGCAAGAAGATCCATCGTAACCATTGGATTCATCGATGTCGGTAGTCATACCAAAACCGTAGTCTCCACCTACTGCAACAACGTCAATTGCGTTGTCTACGTAGACTTTAATGGTTTCTCCATCCTGACCACCGATATCAGCGGAAAGGGTGAAGATGTTGCTGTCACCTTCTTCGATCATGAATGCATCACCGGAGAGGTCACATACAACCTGGTCGCCAGAAGTGTTTTCACACTCTACGAGCCATGTGGAACCGTCCCAAAGATTGAAGTCGGAGTGGTCGCGAGCATCGTCTACCTCGAGGGTGATGAGCTCTACCTCTGCGTCTTCGTTAGCAGCTGCGAGTTTGAACTCTGCAATTTCTGCATCTTGTTCACCAATGGAAGGATCATTGATGGTTCCCGTCTTGGTTACCGTTACGGTACCAGAGGTAGCTCCACCAACGGTGAATTCATCTCCAGAAACTGGGAAGCGGCCAGAAACATCGCCAGAAGCAGTTACCATGTCTGCAGATTCGAGTTCGAATCCGAAGGTGGAAGCTGCATCAGCAGAAGTGGAAACCGTTGCCAATACTGTAAGAGTTACGGAATCACCAGCGCTTACTTCAACATCGAGAGAGTTGAAAGTTACTTCGCGGGTGGAAGAGTTGATTGTGCGAGACTCGGTCAAGCGGGTGTCTCCCTCGTAGAGGTAAACGCCAGAGAGCGTGCTTGCAGCACCTGCTCCAATGAGGGAGAGGGTAACGCCGTCAAGCATTGCATCTTCTGAACCTGCTTCAACGTCGAAAGAAAATACTTCAACGCCGTTTGCGCCCTTCGTTACCGTTGCACCAGCTGGCATCGAAGATGCTGCAGAGATTTCAACATCTCCCATTGCGGAAGAGCCGTCATCATCGGTGGTTTCGGTTTGTGCAGCGTCTACAAGGGAGGTCATCTCGGAAGAGACTGCATCACCCATGGTCAAATCGCTGTCATCAACGTTTGCGCCGTCCAAAACGAACTTCGACATGAAGTTGTTTGCGGACATACCTGCTGAGGTAACTTCGCGCATTTCACCGTTCCAAGAAAGGTAGGTGGTTCCTCCTACTTCATAGAGAGCACCCTCGTATGCGGTTGCTTCCATGAGAGAGGTTCCAACGGTGTAGTCTGCAAAGAATACATCTGGTACGTCGACGATGCGCATGTTCCAGTCGGAACCTGCGAGATCTTCAGCGATAGATGCATCTTCGATCCAGTGGATCATGCCGTCGCGGGATACCGCGTATACATTTGCCACAGACTGCACCTTGATCCACCAAGAACCTGGGCGCATTACTACGTTACCACCAAGGGTGATATCGGAGAGTGCACTGTCGGAGATAGTAGAAACATCGGAGAAGTCGGAGTACCAAGTGAAGTAAGTTGCTTCGTTAGGGAAAACGTAGCGCATTCCGTCGTAACCGTAGTAGTACACGGTGGAAAGCGACGTTCCTTTGATGAGGTCGCCAGCGGATGCTGCGCTCACCGATGCAGGAGAAACAAGAAGTCCTGCACCTACGGAGAAAGCGATGGTCGCTGCGGCTACTGCTGCAGAGAAAACGCGCTTACTCGTTTGAAGAACATGTTGCATAAGAAAAATATTTTTTTGACTCTTTTTCCCCAAGAGCCGGGGGATAAATGAAGAAGGACAAATCCGGTCTTGCGACCTCGACCTTGCTTGGCTTTGTCAGGGATGCGAACGCCATCCCTTCGAAATTCACCAGAAACTCTGATGAGCTTTGAAGGGAGGACGGTGTGCTTATTCTTGCACATCGTCGTACACCTCGTTTTTCTGTACCTCTTCCTCTTGTGCCTTCATGACCGTTTGAATGATGGACTCTTCAATTTGCGTAAGTTCGTTTTCCATTCCTTGCAACATGCCTTCTATTTCTTTTAAGGCATCGAGCGAAGAACGCACGCCTCCTGCGGCAAAACTATCCATAATAACCGGTAACTCCTTCCCTATTTCTGCAATGCGCTTTTCCATTTCGGTAAATGCACCTCGTTGCGGAAGAACTACTCCTCCTTGCGCGAGAACATTCTTTTGCTTTTGCGCAGTTTCTTGAATGGTTGCGATGCGGTGCATGAGCAACGCTCGACGTGCCTCGATGTCGCCATACATTGCACGGAACATTTTCTTTACTTCGAGAGAAGACTCCATTGACGGTGCCTTTTCGTGTACGTCGAGGGTAACACCTGTTGCGACATCGGCAATTGCTTGCGTTGTTTCGTTTACTTGGTTTGCTACGGTATCGGTGTTTATTGCAACAACTGCCTCTGGAAGTACTTCATCGCTTCCTATAACTCCTTCAGAAATTTCTTCAGCGTTTCTTGAGAGAAGCGCTACTTGATCGAGCACGGTTGTTGCCGTTGCAAGTGCTTCAGGCTGGCTTTGCTCTTGGAGCGCTTGCAAATCGGTTGTTGCCGATGCAATTTCGCGCTGGTAGGCGTTTACGGTTTCAGGGATGTACTGCGCTCGTGCAGGTTGCTCTGGAGCAACACGCTGGAGTGCGGCAACTTCTTCGAGGCGACGCCCTGCGAACTCAGTATGGAGCACTGCGCGTTTATCGAGCGATGCAACACGGAGCTGTGCTCGTTCGGAAATGATTTTTACGTTGTACAACGTATCTCCCGGTAAGCTGTTTTGTGCCGCCGACGTGGTAAGCCATCCGCCTGCAACAAAAACAACCGACGCCGCAGTTGCGGCAACGGGCTTATAAATAAACGACTGGAAAAAGTCTATCGTGAATGTGGTTGACTTTGGCGCTGATTCGAATGTGGCATCGGGGAGCGCACTGAGCAAACGTGCGCGTGCCTGCGCATGAGCTTCAGCATTAACCGCACCTGCCTCGGGCAGGTTTTTTGCTTTTCGCAGTGCGGAATGCATGAAGATCACAGTTTATGAAGGTAATATTTTTTTCAATGCGGCTTTTGCACGATGCAGAAGGACGCGAATGTTGTTGGGTGACTTTGTGAGTGCGGCGGCTATTTCTTCTATTTCCATTTCACTTAAGTACCTCATGACGAGTACCTCTTTATATTCCTCTTTCATTCCTTGGAGCGCCTGAATGACTTGCTCTCCTTCCATTTTTGTATCGGTTTTCTGTTCGAGGTCATCGTTGTTTTTTAGCGATGCCTCGAGCGCCTCGGTAAGTGCTTCGGGCGTTTTTTTTCGATAGAAGTCGGCAATAAGATTGCGAGCTATGCGGAAAAGGAGTGCGCCTACATCTTCTACCGGACTCGACGTCATGTACTCCCATGCGCGCAAAAAGGTTTCGTGAAGTAAGTCTTCTGCATCCTCTTTGCGAGGCAATTTGAAGAAGAGAAACTTTCGAATACGATCTGCGTACAGGTCGTAGAGCGTTCCATATGCTTGGCCGTCGCGAGCGGTGAACACTCGCTTGGCAAGATATTTCGTGCGATATCCTGACATGTATGTAGACGTATGAAGTGGAGAATAATTACAGTTGGGATTTTTTCTTCTTAAAAAATCCTATACACTATACCCCATACGAAGACTCTAGGTTAGAGAAATTAGCCAAAAAATGCAAGTATATGCCCCCATTCTCCCCTATTCGCCTCTCTGTTTCTGAAGCGGCAAAGTTTCTTGGCGTGAGTACCCGAACCATTCGGCGAGCCATAACCGCCGAAGCAGTTACCTATATAGTCGTACAAGACCGGTATAAAATTACACTCGACTCCCTTCTTCAATGGGCGCTTGGGGTTTCTACGGTGAAAAAGAAGCTTTCTACCTCGGGTTTTGGCATGTTTGTGGAAAAATGGCGCATTCCTTCAAAGAAAAAGTAAGAAAAATCCTGATATTGCCCGAGGAATTCCCGAAGGGAGCCCTCTGCGATATCAGGATTTTTGCTTATTTTACTGCAATTTTCATTATTCCCCATGGTGCACGCTTTCGTTCTGCGTACACTTCGGTGGTTTTATTTGCGATGTCGTCCCAGTGGTACTCGGTTTCGACGACTTCGCGGGAAAGGCGCCCAAGTGCAGTTGCCTGCAGAGGGTCTCGTACGAGGTCGATGATTGCATGGGCAAGTGCGTTGGTGTCGCCTACGGGAACGGGTACTCCGCTCTCTTGCAAAAGCTCCATGTTTTCAGGAATGTCGGATCCGACTACTGCTTTTCCGTATCCCATTGCTTCGAGCACGGCGATAGGGAGTCCTTCGCTTTGTGATGGGTGTGCAACAAACGATGCACCCATGAAAAGCGCTTCAAGCGACTCTCCTGTTTGGTATCCGGTCATAACGATTGACGCATCGGTTGCTACTTGCGCTTTCAGCATAGCAACGTAGTCATCGGTAAATGCGGAATCGCCTACAATAGCGAGCTTCATGTCTTTCATGAGTACTGGATCGAGGTCGCGTGCTTTTTGCCATGCGCTTACTAGCGTATGCGCTCCCTTGTGAGGAACAAGGCGCGAAACCATAAGAACGTAGCGATATGGTTGAAGACCAAATGGATCGAGTAGTACTGGGTCGAGTGATGCGCGACGGGGGGTGATTCCGTTGGGAATATATGTTGCGCGCATGCCACTTGTTTCTTCGGTGTATGCGGATAACGTTTTACTTACTGCAATTGTTTCGTGTGGGAAATACATTGCGGCCTTTTCTCCCATGTGCAATGCGAAACGTGCGAGCGCTCCCCATTTTGCGTGCTTTCTGTCTACGCAATGGAATGTAACTACTGTTTTTGCGCGTGGCGCGAATATACGTGGGAGGAATGCGAAGAGCGCAGGTCCTACCCCATGAAAATGGTATACGTCTGGGCGCTCAACAAGGAGTGCGTGTAGGGTTGCAAGCAATGTATGCGTTGCGGCATCGGCGTGCTTGGTTACGATCGAGGGAATGCGAATAAGTCGAATACCGTTATAGTGGGATCCGCTCATCTTTCCTACATACCAAGGGCGCACATATGTAATAACTTCGTGGCCCATGCGCACTAAACGTGTCGCCAATTCAGCGACGTGCGTTTCGATGCCTCCAAAGCGACTTGGAATGCCTTTTGTACCCAACATTGCAATTTTCATAACGGGTTATCTTAGCAGAAAATTGGCCTTTCGTCAACGAAAATTTTTCCTGCTTTTTGCTTCAAAAAATACAAAAAATGCGCTAAAATAAGCGCATTTTTAAGTTATCCACAGGTTTATTCTTTACAGCTTTTTACGGAGGTGAATTGCCTGATTATAGAGGTTAAGTAGTTGGTTTTTATGCCTTTCTGGATCTCCGAGTTCCCTACCCCTTTTCCGTGCATTTTCCTGCATGTGCTTTTGTTCTTTTGAGCTTTTTCCTTTTTGCGGAAGGAGTGCGCGAATATACTTTTCCCACGCCTCTTCTTTATTTGGATCTGCTACGAAGCCGGAAATTTCATGCTCAACTATTTCGGGCAATCCCCCTTCGCTACTTACTATAGCGGGCGTGCCCAGGGAAAGCGCTTCGAGCGCAACAAGGCCAAAGGGCTCCGGCCAACGTGATGGCACGAGTACTGCCGATGCTTCGCGCATGTGTTCCCACAATTTTTGTGGTGGCATGATTTCTTTGCTTGTAAGGTTTGGGAGTTTTTTCGCCCACTTTTTCACCATGCCCTCTTCGCTTCCTTGGCCTATGCAAGAAAACGCGACATCGGGCATGCGTTGCGCGAGGGAAATGACCAAATCGATTCCTTTGTATTTTTCGTATCTACTCGCAAAAATTACTTCAGGTTTGCGATGCGCCGAGGCTTGGGTGGCGCTTCCTATTGCCCCCGAAGGAAGAGATACTTTGTGTATGGGCATGTTTTCATATCCGCCTTCGCGTAACGCACGTGCAACCGCATGCGATGCAACGAGCATATGTGTTACGCCTGTCTTCCACATGCCGCATGCTTTTTGTATGCGCACTACGATATCGCTTCCTAGGGTGGCAATATACGACCCTTTAATCCACTTTGTTTTTGCCACCTCACGCAACGACGCACGAGGAGAAAGTGCGTGTGTGCCATTGAAGAGCCCGTAATTTGCCGAGATGTATCCGTAGTCGTGAACGCTCAATACTACAGGAATATTTTCGTGTTTTGCGGCGGTAAGCACTGAAGGCGAAAGATGTGTGTAGAGATTGTGCGCGTGAATGACGCTTGGCTTAAACACCCGAATCATGGCGCGTGTTTTTTTATACGCTTCGTAACTCCAAAGTGCCCGACCGAACTGACGAAGTCCTGCAATTCCCTTCCCTACTTTTTTTGTATCTTGTGCGCTTACAAAAAAACTGTCCCACGGTGACGAGATATTTTTTTCATGGTGCATGGCCAGTACGGCGCACGTATGACCGTCTTGTTCGGCGAGTCGTATGACATCGTGCATGTAGCGCCCCACGCCATCGCGTTCGTGGTTGTATTTATTTATGTGGAGAATACGCATACCTTATTCTTCTTCGTGCTTTGTTCGCGACACTACCCAGCCGGTAAGTACCCATACATACGGCGCCATGGTGCGTACTTCAAAAAATGTTGCAAGGAATGCATTCATAGAAAACGCGAGCAGTATTGCGGCAGTGGCGCCTGCCATGGCGCGCACGTCGCTATCTTCGTGTTCTTGTGCGGTTCGCACGCAAAGCACAAAGAGGCTGATGTAAAACCAGAGGAACATACCCAGTCCGAGCGATCCGATTTCTCCCCACATGCTCATCCAGTTGTTATCGATGTAGCCACCCGTTCCATACACACCAAAGGGCAAGCCTAATTCGTCGTACACTTTTGTATTGCCGAGCGCCGCGGCCGCTCCACCGCCGTATTGCCCTGGACCAACGCCGAATATTGGAGATGCGGGCACGACGGTTCGCAGTGTTTCTGCAATCCAGTACAAACGCCCTAATCCTACATACTCTCCACGCCAACGCTCGTAAGAAAATGCTTCAAAAAAACGCTCCCCCACGCTTTGCTCCGGGGTATCGATGAGGGTGTTGATGAGAAAACTATTTCCTACCACATATGCGGAAATAATTATTGGAGAAATAATTGAGGCAAGTGCAACACGTTTATCTTTTTTAATAATAATCGCGAAGAAGAGAAAGCCGATGAGAAAACCGAACCATGCCGAGCGAGAGTACGTAAGCACGAGTACGGGGAGCCCTGCGGCAAGTAATGTTCCTGCAATTATTTTTGCTGTTTTTCCAAATCGCTTTTCGTACAAAAATGCGACAAGAATTAATAACATGCTTGCAAGAAAAATACCCAGCTGGTCGTAGCGGCCCATGGTACCAAAGACGCGTTGCCCTGGATCCCAGAATTGCGTTGTGCCCTCGGTGAGCTGGAAACTTCCGAGCGTTTTTCGTTCAGAAGGCAAAAGGAATGTATCGAGGGCGCCACCGGTGACCGCTTGTAATCCTCCGAGCGTTACTTGAATTGCAACCACTCCCGCAAGCGTTACGAGCAATGCTTTCAGCCATTTTTTTGACGGTGCACACTGTGTTGTAATGAAAAAGAGGATAAGGAAGCGCAGGAGTTGTCGCGCTCCTAAAATGGCGACCGTTGGGTTTACTCCATTCACTACAATTGATGCGATGATTGCGACGATGAAAAAGAGAAATATTGCATCGAAGGGTGATTTTTTCCACTTTTTGCCGTACCAAAACATGTGCGTCAGCAATGATGCGGCAAGTAGGTAAATCACTAGTTCCGATCCGTATCGTGCAAGCACATATACGTCGTCGGGAATCCATTTCAATACAAAAGGTTCAAACGGCAAATATGCAAGAAGACCGAGAAGTAGCGCGTTTGGTTTTAGCCAAGCAAGCGCAAGAACGCCTACCCCTGCGGCGAGTGCGATGGTGATTGCCGGCGACGTGAAGAGCGAAAGAAGCAGTGCTCCGCCTACAACAAGAAAGAGTATGGTTGTTGAAAATCGTGCCCGCGCATCGGCAAGAAGCGGGGGGATGTGCAAATGTTGACTCATGGGGAAAGTATACAGGAAGCGGGAGATGGGAGTTTTGGAGTATTTCTGTTATGCAAAAAGAAGACCGCCCATGCAGACATCCTTTCGGACGTCCGCACAGGCGGTACGACTGCTCATGGCCTCAATGGGTCATTCGAGCAGTTTTGGCAGTCTTTACCCGGACTGCCGACGGGGGACCCTTCTACCTACCGCACTTGGCAGATGATGTCGTAAGCGGTGGAGCGCCTGTTGCACTCCCCCGCCGCCGGCGTGTCATCGACGGAGCCGTAGTTGACGGCGTACGAGACGCCGTCAATGTGGATGGTGGAGACGTGCTCCACAGGTCCGCTGGCGGTGTTTTCCGCCAGCCAGGAGGCGCCACACGCCCCCTGGATCCAGACGTAGTCCCCGGGGCCGCCGGTAACAGACCCCGAGAGCGCAGATGCGCTCCCGGTCGCGAGGTAGTCGGGGCTGGAAAGCCCCGGCCACCGGCCGGCCCACTCGGATTCGTTGAAGGCCCACAGCTGCCAGGTGCCGGGGCACCAGGAGCTGTCGGTCTCGACCTCCACGGTCATCGAGGCGGCGGTGGAGCCGCCGCCGTCGGTGCCGTCGCCGCTGCCGTCGGAGCCGTCGCTGCAGCCCTCGTCGGTGACACCGTCGCAGTCGTTGTCGATGCCGTCGCAGACCTCGTCGGCACCGGGGTAGACGTCGCTGCGACTGTCGTCGCAGTCAACGTCGTTGTAGCCGTCGCCGTCGCGGTCGTCGTCGTAGCCGCTGCCGCCGTCGGAGCCGTCGCCGGCACCGTCGTCGTAGCAGTCATCGTCGTTGTCGATGACGCCGTCGCAGTCGTTGTCTTCGCCGTCGCAGACCTCGGGCGCGCCGGGGAAGACGTCGTTGTCGAAGTCGTCGCAGTCAACGCTGTCGGGCCAGCCGTCGTTGTCGAAGTCGGCGTTGCCGCCGTTGCCGGCGAAATCGCCGGTGTCGGCGGTGTCGGCGGTGTCGGCGCCGGGGGCGGCGCCCCCCTCGAAGTTGCCGCCGCAGGCGGCGAGGGTGGTGAGGAGGGCGAGGAGGGCAGTGCGGAAGACGTTCATGGAGGCTCCAGAGCCGGCGCTTTGGCCGGTCGAGGGGGGTTTTGAAAGAACCACCGGGAAACCACTCCCGGGCCGCTTGGGACCTGAGTTTTACTTCAGGCCCCGAGGGCCCAGCTTGGGTCCGGCGGTGTTCGCGTCTCTTGTGGAGGAACAAGAGCCACGAACATCGCAGGAACAAATCTATTACTTGTTTTAAGATTCACTGTGATGCGTACGTAACCAGGAACCGGATTGCTGATTTTCGTAACGTGCTACTTTAGCAGTTTTTTCCGTTTTTGTCAATGTTGAGATCTTCTTTTCCCGGATAAAGTGGGAGCAATCTTGCGATTCCTCGCACTATGTTCTTGGAAAACTGAGAAACGATTGAGAGGGAGCGTGACGAGACCAGATTGGTCAAGTCACGCTCCCTCCACGACGGGAGGGGGGAGCTCTAGCCGAAGCTAGAAGCGCCCCCCGATCCCGAAGTCGGCGGCGACGGCCACGCCCCCCACGCGGCTCACGCCGTCGGTGAGGGTGTTGGGGGCGACGGCCACGCCCCCTTTGAGGACGATGTGCCCGCGGCCGGGGCGACCGTTGAGGCCGACCCCGACGGGGAACGCATTCCCCTTGAGGGTGACGCGACCGGGGCCGCGCGCCAACCCTTCCTCCCAGTGGGCAACGCCCACCGGGATGGTGAGGGCGAGGGCGTCGCCCAGCCCCACCATGGGGGCGATGGCCACCTTCGACCCGAGAGCCGAGTGGCTCCCGAGGAGGAGGGAGGCCTCCGCCTCCCAGCCCCATTTGCCCTTCTCCTCGGGGGGCTGGCCGAGCGTCGCCCCCAGGGCCCCGAAGACGGGGACCTGGATGAGGGCGGGATCCCTCGGGTCGGCGTAGGAGATCAGGGTGACCCCCGCTCCTCCGCCGAAGCGGACGAGGGAGTCGACCCGCTTCTCGAGGCGGGTGACCCGCCCCTCCACGGCGGTCACCCGCCGGTCAGTGGCGGCGCCCTGCCGCTCGAGGGCCGCCACGCGCTCCTCGAGGCCCCTGAGGGCGACGAGGAGGGCGTCGAGACGGGCGGCGAGGGAGGTGTCGGCCGCCTTCAAGGCGGCGTCGGTGCCCGTGAGGGCGGCGACGCGCCCCTCGAGGGCGGCGACGCGCCCCTTGAGGGCGCGGGCGTCGCCGCCCCGCGCGAGCTCGCGGGCGAGCTCGGTGACCTCCGCCCGCAGCTCAATAATCTGCGGGGTGCAGTCCGCCCCGCAGAAGGGGGCGGCCGCCTCGGCGGCCGTGGGGGCGGCGGCGACGGTGGCGGTGAGGGCGGCGGCGAGGACGAGAGCGGTGGTGGTCTTCATGGCGAACTCCGTGCCGGCACTGTGGCCGGCAATTTGAGGGTGCGGGCTCCGAGCCCGCGTTGGGCTCGGAATCCCGCCTAGAGCGGGTATTCCTATGGCGAGATGTCAGCGTATACAGTGGAGGAGGATGTACACGAGACCTCTCGCCGTAGGAATACCCCTTTTGGCGGGACGTTATAAAGTAGCAAAAAAATGAGAAAAAGTCAATGTTGAGGAGGATTGATGGCGGGGCTTCTCCTATTATGAGAGGCGGTGTGTGATTCGGCTCAAATAAAAACACCTCGCTGTTTTTCTAGACAAGCGAGGTGGTTTCTTTTACTCTTTCGTCAAATCTCCTTTCTTGGCCAGAGCGAACGGATACAACGTCTCCTCCTCGTTGCATCTCGTAACGCTCTGGCTGTGCAAGGGGATTTTTTTGTTGGGGCGCAAGATCCTTCCTGCCAGAGGCAGGCGGGCGGTCTGGCTGGGAACTCCCTCCCCTCGGAGGTCTCGGGGCAATGCAGGATGACAATTGAAGTGATGAGTTTAAAGTAAAGAAACTACTCCACGTGTACGATGCGGTGATGGCGGCGGACGCGGTCGGCTTGAATGAGTGCGTACCCTGCCCCGCCCATAAGACCTAAGAATAATCCCGAAAATGCGTTTACCATAACATTTGGACGCACGGGGTATCGTGAATTGATTGCGTTATCGATAATTTGCACTACGATTTCTCCATTAACGTACCTTCTTCCGTCGGTAACGTATACGTATGCAATTGCTGATGCGAGCGCTTCTGCTTCTTTTGGATCGGTGTGATACGCGACAATAGTCATGATTCCGCTTCCTCGTGTAACCGATGCGGAAACAGTTTTATTCCACTTTTTTTGAAACTTGAGTACGTCTTCTGGAAAATATTCTTTATCGACTCCGTATCCACTATTAAAGACCGCCGTGTAAATAGACGATGTGGTAAGCAAGCTTGCGAGCTGATCTGCCGCTGATTCCGCACTTCTGCTTGCCGTGTACGGATCGACACCTTCTACTTTTGGCGTGATGAGGATTTTTGTTGTTGAGCTATATTCG
>JACCDG010363836.1_pt1 | contig 16610 bp, 23 predicted proteins | sample 7442471 | NCBI WGS metagenome assembly JACCDG01 (sample SAMN15323444, study PRJNA562643) | freshwater metagenome | isolation source: river surface water | place: USA:Blue River Watershed | collected 2017-08-17 | reverse complement strand
TTTAGCTGCAGTGTCTTGCGTGTATACGCTGGTTAATTCAAGTGGCTTCCTGCTCATATTATCTGTACCTCACTCCACCAAACCTGCTATTAAATAAAACAACATTATCGTGCCGCTCAATATCTCTAGCAGCTTTTGGCTTCACTGCAATCTCTACAGCGGAAGCTAGGGCATCCTTTATCAGGGTTCTTAAAGAATGGACGTTACCCATTCCCCATCTATTAGCTTTTTATTAAACTTTCCGTACTTTTTATTTTCTTGTTCTGGAATAAACTGGCAAGTAAACTTGCTATACGTTTTACCATCACCAAGAAAATCTTTATCTAGATTATATTTCTCATTGTTAACCCAATGTTGAAAACCTGACAACTCTCTAATATCTTGTATGAAATTAGCAAAACAGTGCCAGTGAGGGTCAACTTGAACACCTTTCCCGTAATAACCGCGTTTATCATTTGCATCATAACAACGTTTTAACATGTTAGACCACAGTTGATACGCTTGCTTATGGTAAGGTGTTTTTTCAAATAAACCTAAATAACCAATTCCTAATCTAGATTTCTGAAAGGGGTCAGCCACTTTACCTGCGGCACAGTTACCAGACCACGTTTCAACAATTGAACCTGTTTCTATAAATCGAACTAACACTCGATTCTTAGAGAGGCGCTCAATAATTTCAAAATCTAAACCAGATTTGTTTTTGTACGTTTTCATAAAGATTCCTTTATAGTTAATTGCTATAGATGCTGCATGTTTCCATGCAGATGAGACTATATCTTTCCGATTTCTCGGACTGACCTTTTCGAGAGGACTTCCTCTCTACTCCTTGCGGATAGTCGTTACACGTTCCCTTTCGGGCTTCGCTCGGTATTGTCTAGTAACATTCGTTAGTAGGTTTTCACCGAATTAAATCAGTTTATTGACGACATAAAGTTTATCGTCATGCGGGGGTCTAGCTAGTATGAGTTCCTCTTCGAGGACATCGATATAGCCACCTTTAAAATGCCACACTGAGAGGTTATCATACCTATGCTCAAGTGCTGCACCAATACGTTCTTCCTTACTACCTTGATGTCTATTAGGGCGGTAGTCATCAATTGTGAGTCTAAGCCCTTCTTCTCGAATCTTATCCTTGAGGTCTCCGACAATGATGGACTGAGCAACAGTGATTTCCGCACGAAGCTTCTTAAACTCCCACTTTGAGTGCAGTGAGATCACTCTACTGAAATACTCACTAATCTTATCACTCTTGAATCTATCAATATCAAGAACATAGATGTAGCCATCAGGATCAATACCAATCACCACAATAGCGGTGTAATCCGCTTTCTTTTTCAAAGAAAATGCAAAGTCGATAGCGGCATAGACATTAAGTTTCTTATTCTTGAAATACCAATTACCATCTGTCTGCTTCAGAAACTTCTTATCATAGTATTGGAAGCGTTCCTTGTTAATTCTATTACTGCCGGGGTCATTTGGGTTGTTGTAATACTGAGCATGAAACTGCACCTTGTCTGCGTATTCTGCACGAATACGAGCTAGCACCTGCATATCAAAGCCAAATGCCTTACCGTCGGTACGCATTGTCTTAGGCCATGTAAAGATTCCATCCTGCTCTACAACAAACTCCTTTACATCCCAGACAGGTTGCTTATCCTTAAGCTCACCCTCATCTGTATACACTTCAAACTCTTGACCTTTCCATGTGGCGTAGATGTCATTAGGGTGGTAACGAGTTCCACAGGCAATAGTGAAACCTCCTGCATTACGGATAGAAGTAAATTGAGAAGCCTTCTTTACAACACTGTCTCTTCCATCTTCCGTATATGCATTCTCAGGGACTACTAAGTCATCAGCGATAATAATATCAGCATGCCAACCAGTAGTGTTAGTGGTGAGACCTGCTGTCGCAACAGTGGCGTCACGAATACCTTCGGTTTTCCTCCGCTCATGGTCAACACTGATTTTCTTAGCTGCCCATTTCTCACGATTACCCTCTTGGGGGTTGATGTATTCTGGAAAGTAACGCTGATAAACTGTACTCCCTAAGATGTTCTGAATTGCATAGAGCTGTGTCTCAGCCAGCTCCGCTGTAGCTGATACATAAAGCATTGTAACTTCAGGGTGCCTAGTGATAATCCAAGCACACCAAGTAGCCACCATATGACTCTTGAGGTGGGCTCTAGAGAGCATGATTAGCTTATTGGTTGTCTGGGCTTCACCCATGCCAAATAAGGTATATTCCTGCATCCACTTGTAAATCTCTTTATGCACATCCCCATACATATATCCTGGGTTGACCAGTTTAGCAAAGAAATATAGATCGGATTTAGCCGTATTCCTGATCTGCTTTGCTTCATCTGGCATCTTCTCTAATTTCTGTTTTGCTAAACTAAGCCATGTACTCATTTTCTCATTTGTGGCACAATAATGCGGCTACCGAATAGGAAGCCAAAAGCAATGTTTGCTGCCTCCAAAGCTAAAGCTTGAATGGCAGGAGTAACCGGTACATACAGACTAGTGAGGCCGGCTGCAATAACACTCAATGCACCAATATATCTAGCTGATGCACGAAGGTCAACTACCCATTGACTAGGGGAACCCACTGGAGTGTCTAATGCAGCAACAGCCTTAATACGCTCAATCTCGTTCTGATCAAGCTGAATCTGTTCTGCAATAGTGGTAGGCTTAACACTACCTGTCTTATTTGCAATAAGCTGCTTAATACCTTCTACGCCAACAGGTACTAACGTAGCTAATAGAGTTTCAATTAACATCAGTCATACTCCCACATAACGTTCTGAGGTAGCATGGGGCTGTCATCTGCATGAATGAACCCCTTAGCAATACCAATCCTAGTGAAACCTGCCTCAATCAAATTCTTAACAATAGCATATCTAGCAGGGCTCACAGAGGCTTCAATATCTACAGCATAGCCGGAGGTATGGGCGCTGTCTGGTTTGCCTCCTACGGCCTTATTATGAGCCTTACAGCGGAAGCCTGACGTAATCTTAAAAGGGATGCCAGCCTTATGCCTCGCAGTGACAAGCTTGGAGAGAGTGGAAGGCATCATCTCAGCTCTTCCACACCCACACTTACATGCAAACTCTTCTGTCTTGAAATAGCTCATGCTTGCTTCTCACCAAAGAGCCTTACAATGTCTGCTCCATATTCCTTCTCTGTACGAGCTTGGAATTGCTTCTCACTCTCAATGTCTTCCTTAGAGGGGCGGCCTGCTCCTCTATTAGCCCATCCTCTATCTGCAAACCACTTAGCTGCTTGGTAATTACCAGCCTTCGCTGCCCCTAGCATATTCTTCACAGCTTTGCTACGAAGCTTAGCTTCTAGCTCTGCTCTCCATTCCTGAATGTGCTTATACACCTGCTTGTTCTCACAGAGGCGTAGCCAGTGTCTATAATTGAGAAGATGCTCTGTTGCAAACTCATATTCCGTGGGGTCTTCTGCTTCAAGATAGAGACGCTTTAGAGAGGGGTATATCTTTCCCTGCCACTCCGCATCCTGATCTCTGAAGGTGTATACGCAGAAATCGTTATAGGTGATGTCTAGGAATAGGCTCTGCGTCAGGGGACGACCAGCACTATCTAGAAACCTGCTCTTATCAATTATCATGTCTATTATCCTCTTTAATAATATGAGCTACTAACACTTCACTCAACTTATCAAACTTATTTCCTAATGTTTCAAATCCATTACGGAAAGTAGCTTCCATCTTCTCAAACTTAGCATCTAGCTCTGGCTTAATATAATGGTCTGAAGCAATCTTCAGTTCTAATGCTGCCAATTTCTCTACATCCTTATCATGAATTTGAAACAACCTATCAATCTTTTGCCCTTGTTCAGCATCCTTCTGCCGGAGAAAGTATCCTACTAAACCTATTAATCCAAGGATGAGACCTTGTGTAACCCAAGGTTCCATTATTGTAAATACTCCACAATAAAGAATCCTCCCTTACCAGCTTGAGGAGCTGTACCGGAACCACTAGCTGTACCTGCAGCACCAGCACTCCCTATAATCACATCCCACTGAGCAGCAGTTACAGTGACAGGAAAGCTGAAGCACTGTTCCCCAGCACCACCGCCACCACCACCTGCTCCTGAAAGACCTGTACCGTCTCCTCCATTACCACCAGAGCCAAGGTTCCCAAACATACCAACCCCACCTTGCCCTCCAAGGGAATTAGCATAATATTGAGGATTTACGCCACCACCAATCTCAGTCTTATATTGTCCATTTCTCCCATTGGCTCCTTGATTGACACCGCTTCCTGCACCAGTTCCGCCTGCTCCTGCAGTAATCCCGGAGTATGCTCCTCCATTATTTCCACCCGTGAGTGTGAGAACTACTGCTCCACCATTAGGACCAAATGTTAAATTACCACCTGCCGTACCAATTGTACTCCCTCCTCCTCCACCTCCCGAGGCTTGTCCAGTAACCCATGCTTGTGTTACACCAGCAGGAAATGTGAGATTACCTGATGCAGTAAAGGTGGTACGAACAAGTGTAGGGTTTCCTGCTAAAGCTGCAATAGCTTGTGCCACCCTAAGAGGGCTCATGCTACGAATAGTAGCTTCTGTTCCTGCTTCCATTTCCCCTTGACTTGCTGCAGTGAGAGCGGCCTGTGCTCCTAGATTAGTTCTCGCAGTGGCTACATTAGCAACATCTGAGAGATTGTTAGCTGCAACTAAGTCACCAGTGCCACCACCGGTAGCTCCCTTACTCGCCACCACTGCCCATTTATTAGCAGCTAGGTCAGTAGCAAAGGTGCCGCTAGTGTGCGTCTCAGTACAGATGTATGTACTGCCATTCTCACTAACAAGATTATTCAGCTCATAAGATGTAGCTGTAACCCAAGCTCCTTCCCAGACAAACCCTTCTCCTGTAGAAGCAAGTTCATTAATCACTTGCTGCCCATTGAGGTCTAGGTCTGCAGAAAGGCTATTAGGGCTAGTGCCATCTCTAGAAAGCGTATTATCAAAGGCAGCTTGAATCAATGCAAAATTAGCATTAATCTTACTCAGGTCATACCCAGATGCTACAGTATCTAATGTAATCTTACTCATGTATTCCTCTTATATGTGTATACACTAGATATGTATACTGGTCATTTATACTTCAGTTATCTGAAGCTTCTATATAGATACTGTACCTCTATATATTATCTATATGTTTAAAAACTTAGTTAAGTATTCAGTATTCAGTCTTCGACTGTATGCAGCAGATCACTGCTGTATTCTGAATATTTAATCTCTGTATATGCAGATACTACTTTTTTAAGCTTTTTAATAAACTAATTGAATAACTCCTTGATATACCTCAATAAATATTTTATGCATTTCTGCATAAATCTGTGCATTACACAGGAGCGTAGCCCTGTGCTTATATGTGGGGAATAAGCTGAGGAGAAGGAGAAGGGGTCATTGCAGGAATTTCTAGGAGAAATTTTTAAGGTGTAATGCATCCACATGAACCACCCCCGTATCCCCCTGCATGGCCCTCTGCTGGATGGCAGATATTTCATATCTAAATTGTTTGCTGTCCATCTGGCATGGATTGTGCTTACATGTATGCATATAAAATAGCACGATCGTTCTATTGTGGTATAAATACAACAGTGTGGTTAAAATACAACACTCTCTCCCCATTCATATGCAAAGCATAATACAATCAATCACTTAGCAATATCTCTATATAAATCAATGCCTTCGTGCATTGTCTATTGGCATGGTTCTTGCATGATGCATTGCCTTGTATGCATGGCATCATTCTTGCTTATCCTTTCCATCCTATAGTTAGTGCTCACTCTCGCTGTATTGATGGTTAGTGATCACTAACATATGTATCTAGGGCTTGATTACAGCCTCGTGGTGCCTCTCAAATACTTTCAGGCCATGCATGTATAGGCTGTAGATCAATCGCCTTGCCATGAGGCTGTAAGGCCCTATATCGTATTTCTCTAATATAGCTATCGAATAGATAGCGATACCGCTATGTTTTGCCTTGTGGTATGCTTATTGCTACGCGTGCGCGCATGTTTGTTATATGCTCTGCCGATGATAGCATTCTCCTTTGTTGCATTCTAAGCAATAGACTATTGCTAAAAATGTATTGACATTTCCCATTGCGCCCCTATAATTCAACCCATGCATTCGATAGTTCGCTACTGAATGTATAGGGCAGAGTTAGCAGTCAGTGACATAAGTCTTTATGCATGTATCTACGGAATGATGCATATCTGCCCGATACGAAATAGTTTGACAAGCTTCAAGATGTATGCTCTAATAGCACCATGTTGTGGCAGTAAAGGTTTTTAAGCCCCTGCAATATGCGGGAACAAGGCTAGCTCATTAATAATTTGTCGATCTATCCTTCTGGCTTGAAAGCCTATTGGATAGCGTAACATTGGCCCAGTGCTACCGCACACGGAATGCACAAATTATAGATTTAGCTTATGCTAGGCATAGCTTTGTCTCCCTGATTTGTTGCAGGACACGGATTAGCAAACAATCATGCGTTATAAAATAGGCGAGTAACGGCAAGCGTAAAGGCTTGCGCCATTCTTAGGATATAAGACTAATAGAGCATTGTTTTATTACAATTTGGGGTAGCATCTTAGAGACTAGGGGTAGAGTAGTTTTATTCCCTTGTGCATTGATTCTAGCTAGATTCACAATAGCAGAATGAAATGTCCCTAGTACCGGAACGAAAGCTATAATGTTTCCTTCCGTATGCTGCCAAAACCGCCTAAACCTATTGGCGGTAGCGAATAAATAGGGCAAACCTAAAAGGTAGTGTTATCTGGCAGACAGGCCACTATCTCATGGCAAGCGGCATCCTTGGCAGGGATGCTACAGGGTATTGACTTCAGTATCCTGTTTATACCTGTCAATCTCTCATAACGAAAGGGACTACCATGCTGAACAAGAATTTTGACATCAAGGCATTCAATGCGGGACTGGATGCTACTCTCGAAACCCTGAAAGGGGCAGAGAAAATCACGAAGGAAACTCTCCGTATCCTTTCCCGTGAAATGCTGGATGCAATCCATGTCGGCGGCGACATTCAACCCGTCAATCGGCTTCTGGAAGTGCTGACGCCAATGAATCGCAAAGCTTGCGTCTTGTTCTTTCAAGAATTCTCCGGCCATCTGTATTCCGAAAAGGAACAGAAGTTCGGCAAGCGGGACAAGGGGAATTATGCCAAAAAGGAACAAGCTTCTGCTGAATTCCTTGATGATCCGCTGAACAATATCTGGTCGTGGGCTGATCGCCATATCGAAATAGAAGCGAAGGAATTCACTTTGCTGAAAATCACCAAGCAAACCGAAAGCTTGCTCAAGAAGGCAGACAAGGCCGGCTTCAAGCAAGCTGATGTATTCAAGGCCATGCTTGCTGGTGGCTTGGAAATGGGCACCATCACGGCCATCCTCGTCGAGATGGGCGAAGCTGAAGTTGCTCCGCAGTAATACGGGAAGCTCTGCCTTACCGGGTAGCAGGACTCTTTACAAGGGCATACGCTTATCGGTGCATGTCCTTGTATGGCGCTCTTGCCAATACGAAAGGAACTGCTATGTTCATCTCTCAGCAGTATTTCTCCTCCTCTCATAGGGAAATCTCCCTGTGTTTCCGTGTCCATTCATGGCGTAGAGCTAGGAATTACGACACAATAAAAGCTTTCTATTGCATATAGGGGAACAACATGCGTAAGAATAAAATTCAAGTTGGAACCAAGGTTGTTGTCTTTCGTCGTTGCCGTAATTGGTGGAACAAAGGGATGGATGTGATTATTGGCCACACTTTCACTATCAGCTCCATCACACCTCCGAAGGATGTGAATGACTCTACAACCTATGAGCTATTCACCAAGGAAGCGGGTGTAGCATCGGGGTTTCTGGTATCCTCTGATTGCTTGCGGGTTGTCTAACATGCATTGGTCTAAGCTTCTCCCTCAATCTGCTACTGAATGGGCTTTGTGTGCAATAGGGGCAATTGCTGTCTATCTTGCTCTCTGCATTGTCTTAGCTTTCGGAACTGTGTATTACTAACAGCATCTCTCTTATATATACTGTATATAATATGTATAGTATATATACTAGGCAATGTTGCCTGTAATGAATGAAAGGAACTCAGCATGGCTCTCTACAATGCACAAGGGCAGGACGTTACGAATGCTATCATCAAGATGCAGCGTAACAACCCGCAAGTGTTCAAGAAGAACAGAGAGAACATTCTCTGCAATCTACGGGAAGTGCTCCTTCCCTCCCACAAGAACAGCGGAACCAAGATGTTTCGCATGGAAGAACGTGCGAGGATGGTTTAACATGGAATTGCTAGATGTTGTTATAGCATCTGCCATCCTCATTCTCTTGTATGTCTATTTCGGGGAACCATCGTGAGCGTTACAGCCACATACACCCATGAACAGGGATACAAGTTCAACATCTTCTATCGCACTAGGGGAGGATTTCTGAGAGCATTGTCTCGCAGCAAACATGCGACATTAGACAATGCTGTTGATCACAGCTCCTCACAGATCATCAGGCTTTCCGATTTGGAAGCTTACAAGAAAGGAAATAAGAATGCGCTTTGATAATGCTTTTCTCACGAAGGCACAAACCATCGGTATGCAATTCGTGGATAACGGCCAGACGTTCTCTGTCTGGAAGGACAACAAGGGTGCTGTGCATGTCTCCGAACATGCCTCAGTGACACAGAAAGCTTCCATCCTTGCTCTTTACTGGAAGCGACACAATCAATACATGCCCAAGAAGGCACATTAGAGCCTCTCTACGGGCTTATCAGGGCTTGTCCTATACCAGCATATAGGGCAAGTCTTTCTAGCCTCTTGTAGGGGCTATAATCAATTCTAAGGAACAGACATGCCTTATAAAGCTGGAGACCTAGTACAGCTTATTGATTTGGATGAGTGGTATCTCCCTCAAGCGGAGATTAAACTCTACAAGAAATATCGCATACAACAATCTATGAAGTTTCCTAATGGATTTAATGGGAACATGATTGGAGGATGGTGGGTGCAGGATGGAGCAGTTGTTCCTGTTGAACATGCCTTCATCAGAGGTGAGAAGGTGAGGATTGCCCTGAAGGTGGAGAAAGAGGAAGGCTGGGAGAACATATGGATTGCTCGTATGACTCAACATATCGGAGAGATATACACCATTGCTGACACTAGGGGTGCAGGTGTATATTTTGAGGAGAGCCGTGAATATGGCTGGCCTCTTGGCTGCCTTGAGCCTGTGTAAAGAATAAGCTGCCCTTAGCTCAGCGGATCAGAGCAACGAGTTTCTACCTCGTGGGTCGGGAGTTCAAATCTCTCAGGGCAGGCCACAACAATGTTCCCTCTGGTGTATTGGTGGCACAGCTCATACCCTCTATTGTTGTAATAAGATAATGTACTGCTTGGGCTATGAGATTAGCTTATAGTAGAGGATTGAAAGGAGTGGGTTCAATTCCCACAAGGGAGCACCTATTAACTGCGAGAGTGGCGTAAAGGTAGCCGCTATGTTCTTAAACAGCATTGCCGTAGGGCGTGAGGGTTCGACTCCCTCCTCTCGCACCAACTAAAGGAACTAAGATGAGTCATGCTGAATATGTCGCATTATGCGAACAAGTGATTGATGCTGATGGCCTCACTGCTGATGCAAAGGCTAACATCATTGCACAATATACCAAGGTGCGTCTCGCTTCTATGGAAGGGCAATAACATGAGCATCCCCCGTAATGATATGAGGCAGGCTATGCATGGACATAAGCCTGTATGTCCTGAAGGAAAGGCTATGGGTGCTATCCCTTATGCTTGTCGGAACGACCCTGCTGGGTGTAAGTGCAAGAAGCAAGTGGTGCATTACACTCCCACTAATAGCGACTTCATCAAGGTGGGGCATGGTGCATTCGTCAAACCTATTGACCATCCTGATACAGAACGTGTGTCCAATGTTAAGTATGTCATCACCTCGCAGGTGGTGGCATATGACAGGGACACTGATGAATTTGAAACATTGAACACTCTCTATAAGCCAATGAAATGAATGTCATAGTGCTCCACCCTGCTGCATCAAAGGAATCAGCAGAGATGTTAGCTGGTTTTCTAGGCTGCCAAGCCTCCAATCCCTATCAAACAGGGAAAAGGAAATATACGGATTACGACCTAGTAATCAATTACGGCTGCAATCGTAAGCTCACAGTGAATGCTAAAATCAATTCAGCTACAGCTATATCCCGCTGCATTGACAAGCATACCACTTTCTCTCTGCTCAGTAAGCATGACATCCCTGTGCCTCAATATACATTGGACAAGAACGTGGCTGCTACATGGCCATGTGTTGTTGTTCGTGCAGAGAAAGATGGGGCAATGAATGCAGGCATGGAATATTGTTATCCGAAAGGGAAAGCTGCATGTGTTCCTGATGCTGAGCTTTACACTGAATACTTCAATCATAAGAAGGAATTCAGGGTGGTGGTGTTGAAGAATGCTATCATCGCTTGCTATGAGAAGGTGAGAGAGGGTGATGAGTGGATGTTCTATGAGCGTACCTATCAATACCTCCTCCCCATCAAGGAAGCCTGCCTGATGGCTGCTGCTGCCCTTAAGATTGACTATGTAGGCTTTGATGTTCTGGTCAATCAAGACAACGAGTTTGTAATTCTGGAAGCAAATTCAGCGCCTATTATTACAGAAGATGTAATGAAGGCATTCAAGCGTCTAATCAAGAAGATGGAGAAGGGAATTGGATAATATTGCTGCCAAGAAGCCAGCAGCTAAGAAGCCTGCTGTTACGTATAAGCAATTGGTTCCTGAAGGCTGGCAAAAAGGTAGGACAGGGAATTGCCATTACGTGTTTCTTGATGGAAAAGGGAGCATTCGTCAGCACATTGCTGATGTGTGTTTTGCTAGATTTCACTCTCCAAATGGCATTGTTAAGGGGAAATTCCTCATCAATCAACATAACACTCCCTCAACATACTCCGACAATGCAAAATACATCAACGATGAGAAGTTTAGAGCCAAGCTTCTTGTCTGGATTAATTGGATTGTGAAAGAAAGTCCTTTCCGTTGGGCATTCACCAATGGGAAAACAGCTTTCCTCTCTCATGGCCTCAATTTCAATTGCAAAGTGTCCCATAAATATGTATTTGGGGCTTGCAATGCCATCCGTGAGGGGTGGGAGTTTCCTTGGAGGGTGGAATATTGGCATCAATTGATAGATCAGGGTGTCTCCAAAGAACTCAGCTATTACGTTGTATCCATGATGGGTATTAGTGGCAGACTGTTAGGTGGCCAAGGGCATGCTGTAATACAACAATGCCCTTCAGGGAAGGCTTTCGATTGGTTTAGAAAGCTAACATTAGCAAATGTTGTGGCTATTGGCAAACCTATGTCGAAGCTGGCTGATTCTCTGTTCGGGGTTAGCGCATTGTTCTGTTGTGGAAAACCCTCTGCCACACATAAAGACCTGTTCAATGGGAAGGATTTGAAAGCCTTTCTCAAAAAATTTGGGGCTAAAGGAGGACAAAACGAATGGGGAGATGCTATGACAACCCTCTCTTTCACCAATCCAGATTTAATCAAGGCTCTAAAGGAGATTGACAATGCCTAAAGTTTATATTCTCAGCGGTGATGCACAATACACTGCTCTCTTCAAAGATTTTGGATTTGAGGTTATTACGTCCTTAACGGAGGATGTCCCTGATTTGGTGTGCTTCACTGGTGGTGAGGATGTGTCTCCCCATCTGTACGGAGAAACACCCCACCCTCAGACATTCAGCTCCTCTTTCCGAGATGCCTTTGAGCAGCGACTCTTCAAGGAATTTCTTGAGGCCAACATCCCTATGGTGGGCATCTGTCGAGGAGGACAATTTCTGAATGTGATGAATGGTGGCAAGATGTATCAGCATGTCAATATGCATACACAGAGCCATGTTCTCACTGATGTTAAGAGTGGGGAAACTGTGATGGCTACCTCCACTCACCATCAGATGATGCGTCCTTCCATCAGTGGTAAGATTTTGGCTACAGCCCGACAGGGCGGCTATAAGCAGCACATGAAGGATGGCCGTGTTGAAGTATCAAAGATGGAGGAACCTGATATTGAGGTGGTGCTCTATCCTCATACACGTTGCCTCTGCTTCCAGCCCCATCCTGAGTTTGGTACTGAAGAACTTAAGGTGTATTTTCACAACCTCATCAATCTGCATCTGGACATTTAAGGAGAATTATCATCTGCGGAATCGTAGGTACTGCAGGCACCCTCACTAAGAGGGAAGAGGATGTGTTCAAGGAACTCCTCATCATTGATTCAGTGAGAGGAGAGGACAGCACTGGTGTTGCTTTCATCAATCGAGCTAATGAAACTCTCATTGCTAAGGCAGTGGGTGATCCCTTCCAGCTTATTGATGGCAGGCATTTCATGGCTGGTATGCGTCAAACAAACAAGTGCATCATTGGTCACAATCGGTGGGCCACCACTGGCAAGGTGAATAGAAAGAATGCCCATCCCTTTGACTTTCCTTCCCTTGTAGGGGTGCATAATGGCACTCTCCGTAACAAATACAAGCTTGAGAAGCATATGGATTTTGATACGGATAGTGAAGCCCTTTATTATAATATTGGGCAATTCGGTCTTGAGAAGGTGATGCCTGAAGTTGATGGAGCTTACACCCTTGTGTGGTATGACAAGGATGGTGGTTCTATCAACTTCTTACGTAACAAAGAACGTCCTCTTTTCTACACCTTCTCTGCTGATAAGAAGCAATTGTTCTGGGCCTCTGAACTGTGGATGCTGATGGGTGTGCTATGGCGCAAGGATGTTAAGTGTGCCAAGATTGAAGAACTACCTGTCAATATGCATCTCTCTTTTGACATTCCTGCATCAGGGAAAGAGTTTGATGAGCCGGTAACACAGGAGATCAAACAAAGTTTTTTCACCAAAGGTACGAGTACGACAGGTTCCAACACTACGACCTCTATTGACAAAACCGGAACGAAGCACGGGAAAATCATTTCTCTCCCATCTAATAGGGCGCCTGATGGCTTGAAGGGTAAATCCACCATCATTCGTCCTATGCATTGGACTAAAGATGGGCAGGGAGCATATGTAATCAATGCTGTCTCTCATGAATATCCCATGAAGCGTTTCAAAATTTATGCCCATAGTGAGCAAGAGTGTAAGGATGTGATGGCTGTTCAGCGTTGGAATGCTGTAATTGGTGGTCACCATAGCTCCAGCTTAAGCTGCTATAAGGTTAATATCCTCTCTCTGTCCCGTGTGGAAGAGGATGAAAAGAAAGCTATCATCCCTGTCCTCCATAAGTTCAAAAAAGATCATCGTAATTTTATGATTGACAAGGAGGAGTTTGACAAGAAGTATGATGCTTGTTGCTTCTGCGGTAGTTTGCTAGAGTTTGATGAGGACTGGAAAGCATTCTCAAATGATACAGCCCTCTGTGCTTCATGTGCTTCTGATAAGGAGATTGTTGATTATCTCCCCCATACCTCTCATTAAGGAATAAACATGCTATTCAATGCTGGTCTGTCTCCTCTGGCCAACTCCCTGCTGAAGGGTGTTCCCTTTGTTTCAATTCCCAACAATCCTCGCAATAAGAAGCAAGAGAAGAAGCCTTTGAAGTATCTCTTTGTTTCTACTAAGTTTCTTGAAAAGAAGGACGAGGCTGGTGTTGTCCATCAGTTCATCCAAGGCACTAGCTGCAAGCGTAATCCACCTAAGCCGCTGTCTAAGCGTGACATTCATCGTTCTATTGGAGTGTAAATAAATGAATAACATTCTTGTTGGATGTGATCCTGAAGTATTTGTTAAGCAGAATGGAATTTTTCTCTCTGCATTTGGTCTAATCAAGGGAGATAAGGCTAATCCCCTCCCTGTGGATAAAGGGGCTGTTCAAGTTGATGGCATGGCGCTTGAGTTTAATATCAATCCTGCTGCCACCCAACAAGAATTCCTCATCAATGTGCAGGCTGTCTATGACACATTGAAGGCTATGGTGCCTGAGCATGAGGTGGTGGCTGTCCCTGTAGCGGATTTCGATCCTCTCTACATGAAGGCTCAACCTGATGCAGCCCTTGAGCTTGGCTGTGACCCTGATTTCAGCGGCTGGACTCGGGAGGAGAACATGAAGCCTAATGGCGATCGTCCTTTCCGTACTGCCTCTGGTCATGTGCATATTGGCTGGACTGATGGACAGGAATGCACTATTGGGAGCAATCACTATTTCAAATGTGCTGCTGTAGCAAGAGAGATGGATTTCTATCTCGGCTTGCCCTCACTGGCATACGACCTCGATCAACGTCGTCGTGAACTGTATGGCAACCCTGCTTGCTTCCGTCCTAAGCCGTATGGGGTGGAATACCGAACCCTGTCTAATGCATGGCTCAACTCCTCTGAGACAATTGAATGGGTGTTTAGGGCTGTGCAACACGGCATGAAGCAGTTTAACAATAAGGTTTTCTTGTCTCAGAAATACGGAGACATTCAGCACATCATCAAGCAATCTGATTGGGAAGCAGCTAAGAAGATTATTGATGCTGAAGGGATTGAGGTTCCACATGTATGAACTCGCATCTGCTGACGACCTAGTTCAAATCTTTGCTGACACTGTTGTGCTCTATCAAAAGAAGCCTGTCTATGTCAATCGTGTCGGAGCTGACAGAACTCTCCGTATCTATAGCTTGGAGGATATGAAGACTAAGCTTGGAGACATTGATGTGGAGAGTGAGGAATTAGATTTCACTCCTGTTCCCCTTGGTTTCTGCAATCACGACAAGGATGCTTTCTATGTGCAGCGTCTCCCTAAGCGTCAATACAAGCAAGGGTTGTGCAAAGCAAACATGGTGGTGAGTGCCATCACTGGCAATGCTTCCAGAGAAGGGGCTAACAGTATTGTTACAGCTAAAGTGAGGAGCTTAGCTCATTGCATTGAAGGACACTATCCCTCTATTGCTTCAGCTATCTCCTCTATAGTGGAAGGAGGTTGTCGTAGTGTAGCTTTCTGTCGCACCTTTGCTCTTGATGAGAACCTCTCTGTCTATTACAAATCAGATAAGGTGGGGGTGATGGATGAAGCGACGCAGAAGGTGAGCTTCCTTAGAAATATGAAGCATTTACAGGAGGTGTTCCGTGCCGCATGATGAAGTTATTATGGATGAGCTGGTAGCAGCAGTGCCTCCCCCGCAGGTAGGTATTTTCAATCCCAATCTACAGATGATGATCAATCGCGCTGACCAGCTCCTTGCTGCAGCACCTAGACGTGTGAGAAATGTTAGGGCTGAAGCGGATCACATCCTTGTGAATTGGGAAAATGCTCCAGAGATTGCCCCCTATGAGCCACAAAAAGCAATGAAAGCTAAGAAGGATGGTAGCCTTATGACATTAGAAGAATACCTCGGGAGATACACTGAAGGACTCTTCGGATATGAGCTTGAAGTGGAAGGAGATAATCTACCTATCCGTATTGATGGGTGGAAAACTGCTAAGGATGGGTCATTGAGAGGGGAGAGTGCAGAATACATTCTTCTTGAGCCTTCCTCCCTAGAAGGCACCATCAAGTCTTTTGAGACGCTCGTCTCTAAGCTTGTTAATCCTGCTACGAAGCTCTCCTTCTCCTATCGCACTTCCACGCATGTGCATGTGAATATGCTGAAGTTCACTAAGCCTCAGATTCAAGCATTCTTCTACCTCTCTCATTTGGTGGAGGATGTGCTAGTGAATTATTGTGCTCCCAATCGCAAGGGTAATCGCTTCTGCCTTCGCACTAAGGATGCAGAATGGAAAGCAGAGCAGTTTAAAAAATGGCTTGCTAAGAATGGTTTTGGTAATCTCTCGCAAGAACATCTGAAATACTCTGCTATTAACATTGCCACCCTGATGCATTATGGCAGCATGGAGTTTCGTTCCTTGCATGGCACGGTTGATAAGGAGGTTGTAACCCCTTGGCTTAATGTACTGAAGAACATCCACGACATTGCTGCCATTGTGCCTGTGAAGGAGATGGAAGATATTGTTAAGAAATCTCCTATGGACATTCTCAATGTTGTTTTCAAAGAGCACCTCTCTAAGTTTCAATATACAGGGATGGAGAAAGATGTTATGGATGCATATGAGAGGCTTATTAGCATTCCGTATGTTAAATTAGGGGTGTAGCATGACCCTCATCGAACGACAGTTGATGGCCCTGTTGGGCCTCACACCAAGGAGAAGTGACATGAGCATTTATGCATCCGCAGTAGCGGCAGAGAGGGCGGCAAAGATTGCGCGGGACATGGTGGCCCACGAAACCGAAGTAGCACGGCTGCGCGCAATCGAAGCGGCTGCGCGAAACCTTGTGGCGCAAAAAGGCAGGTATCACACGGAGGTTGCATACAAGCGGCTTGTAGAAGTGCTGACGCCGAACGTGAAGTTCAGCGGGGGTGCGCCGCTTTTTGGCGCAGCCTCCGCTGGAACGCAGGGTTAGGGCCATGGTTGAAACGAAGACGCGAACGGTGTTTCTCTCCACGCTGAAGGGCCGGCATTACCTCACAAAATCCGGCGCCGTGAAAGCGGAGGCGCGGGCACTGATCGAGG